>Ga0209277_10001293_pt1 | contig 12371 bp, 7 predicted proteins | sample JI81AbrownDNA_FD_187503 | JGI IMG/M metagenome (GOLD analysis project Ga0209277, IMG submission 187503) | Wastewater effluent complex algal communities from Wisconsin, to seasonally profile nutrient transformation and Carbon sequestration -... | ecosystem: Engineered > WWTP > Effluent > Algae... | reverse complement strand
CAACAGCAAAGAAGAGGTGCAGAATATTATCGATATTTTTCCGTTACGGGGATTTATGCAGGTGACAATTCAAGAGCTCGCCTTTGTCGAAGAGCCACTGTTTCAGTTCCCGGCAAGCTCGCTGAACTAATCTCGAAATGTACACAACGAGTCTCGATAGACTCTCCTCACAGTCACAGCCGTCATCAATCATAAAATGCCGCCCGAAAGAATTCTTTCAGGCGGCATTTTTTATCGGTATGCTTGTTTTTGAACATACCTTACCCATCGTCGCATATCCGGCTGCTTGATTTTCAGGCCGTCGGTTTTATTTTTTTTTGATGTAACTGTATGCTGATAAAAAATTTTCTTATCTTTGCGCCGCCGCAAAGCAAAGTTTTCCCGCGTTGGGATTTGTAATAGTGTTTTGCACGTATATTCTCGTTAATTATAATTGTTCCTTTTTAGTATTTGCTGACGAATTTATGACCGAAAATCAATCACTTGAAAACGCCGCAGAAGAAACATCTGTAGCCGACATTGCCGTAACTGTTTCCGAAGAAATTACTCTCGCAGAAGTTCCTGATCAAGCAGTCCCCGCCGTTGAAGAGTCTGTTCCATCACCAGAGCCCGCTACTGAGCAATCAGCTACACCGGAAGCCGCTGAATCTACACCGGTTACCGATGAGGCTCCGCAAGTTGAAGCCGCTCCTGCTGCTGAAGTTGAAGCTGCCCCCGCTGCTGAAGTTGAAGCCGCTCCTGCTGCTGAAGCTGCCCCGGAACCTCCTGCAGCACCGGCTATGCTTACCCCAGAGCAGCTTGCTGCCGCGGAAGCACATGCCGAAGCAGAGCGCAAGCGGAACGAAGAGCGTGCAGAAGCAGAACGCAAGCGTGCCGAAGAGCGTGCGGAAGTAGAACGCAAACGCGCAGAAGAGCGTGCGGCACTTCAAAAAGCACTCGATGATGTCTTCGAGGAATTGACCCCTATCAAAGAAGCAGGCGGAACGATTGAAGTCGAGATAGCAGAACGTATCAAAGGCGGTTTGAGAGCAATGTATAAAAACGTTCGTCTCTTCCTTCCTGCCTCACACTATTCGGTAAAGCGCTCAGCAAGTGAACAGGATCTCAACGAAGCGGTCGGCAAGACGATTACCGTGCATGTTCAAGAACTCCAACAAGATGATCAGGGTCGTAAAACAATCGTCGTCAGTCACAAGAAAATTGCCCGTGAAGAATTCTTCAATTCCCTCCAAGAAGGCGCCGTCGTTGATGGACGTGTTGCCTCGGTAACTGCCTTTGGAGTGTTTGTTGATCTTAATGGTATTGAAGGACTTATCCACATATCCCGCCTCTCGCACAGCCATATTGCAGACGCAAATACGCTCTTCAAACGCGGTGACGCCATTCAAGCAAAAGTGCTTGCTGTCGATCGCGCAAAAGAAAAAATTACCCTCAGCCGCCGTGAATTAGAAAAATCTCCGTGGGAAACAGTCGATACAGACTACCCCGAAGGCAGCCGCCATCAGGCAGTCGTTCGCAGATTCGCTGAATTCGGCGCGTATGTCATGCTCAAGTCCAGTGTCGAAGGGCTGCTCCGTAATTTTGACCTCTCCTGGGGCAGAAGAATTCATCATGCATCCGAGATATTAACCGAAGGTCAGACAATCGACGTACAAGTGCTGTCTGTCTCCGGTGAAAAACGCCGTATCGGTCTTGGCTACAAACAAACGCAACCTAATCCATGGGATACAATTACGGAAACTCTTCCGGTTGGCACCGTCGTCCAGGCGACCGTCCGCCAAAATGTACAGCAAGGTATCGTCGTTCGTGTATCCGATGAATTCGATGGCTTCGTTCCCCGCAGCCGCGTACGCAATGCCGACAGCATCAAGCCCGGTGACGTGATTGAAGTAGCGGTAATTGACGCAGTTCCGGCAACCGCATCGCTCATTTTAGCTCCGCAATACGCTGATGATGGCGGCGGATACGACGAGCAGCCACGCCGCGACAATCGTGAGTATCGCCGTGAAGATCGTCCACGCCGTGAAGGTGGAAATGATCGCCGCGACGACCGCCCACGCCGCGATGATAATCGCCGCGACAGTCGCCCGGCAGGTCCACAAGAAGAACAATCTCAGGATTTTGCATTCTTTGACCTGCTCTCTGATGAGCAAAAACAAAATCTTGGACTGAAGTAAGTAGCATTCTCACTTTACTTCCCAAAACAATATCCAAAGCCGACAAATTTCGATTTGTCGGCTTTTTTCTTTGTCGGCAAGCTTTCCTCTCTTATATTTGGAAAAATCTTGTTGAATAATACATCTGCCCGACCCATTCTCACCCCAATAAACTATGTATAATCGTTCCACTTGTCAAGGTATATTCTTCGCTCTCATCGCTCTGCTTATAGGCCTGCACAGCACTGCACTCCTTGCACAGCAATCTGCCAAAGACACGAGTAGAACAATTCTCCTCAAGCCAAAGCTCACCCCGATTCAAACAATTACCGGCGATTCCCTTTCAGGCGATACACTCAATAACAACAAGCTTATTTCTTTGCCGGGTGGCAACGACTATCCCTTTACACCCGAACAAGATAGTGCGTATTATAGAGCACTGCGACTCCATACTCCTGCCGGCACACTCGCTCAGCAGCATGCCCGGATGTTCTCAAGTGCGTGGACTTCAATTCAAGAGCAAGCTAAGCGCTCACCCTGGGAAATAGCCCGACAAAACCTCGAAATTCCACCCGAATATTTTAAGCCAAGCAGTCAGGATATTGCCGCTTATAATTATAATATCGCACGTTCGCAGGAAATTCCCGGCATGCTACCCAAGACGGCCGGTGCCGGAATCCAGGTACCACTCTCCGCTATTTGGGCGTTCTTCGGTCTCACGGAAGATGTGTCGCCCGTCATCCGCTACGATGTAGAATATCCGATGAATGTAGAAGTGGTGATTTACAGCCCACAAGCACGGGTGATTGCCGTACTTCTGAAAATGTACCAACCAACCGGTAAATATCAAATTACGTGGAATGGACGTGATGAAAAAGGACGCAAAATGCCCACCGGTGACTATGTAGCCGAAGTGCGCTTGGGCGAGGAACGCTTCGTGCGAAAACGGATTCAGATTCCGTAATATTATCATAGCAATCACACAAGACTCCAATGACACGACAAGCAATTATAGAACGTACGGTAGAGGTCATTAACCGGCTTCCGGACGACAAGGCGACTGAGATTTCAGACTTTGCCGAATATATCATGATGAAATACGAAGAACAATCGTTGCTCCTGAATATTCAACAACTTGTGTCAGATAGCGACGCCTTTGATTTTTTACGTGATGAGGAAGATTTGTATTCATTGCATGATTTGAAAGAAAAATTCCATGAATAAAGGGGATATTCTTCTTATTCCTTTCCCATTCACTGATTTAAGTGGCAGTAAATTAAGACCTGCTGTCGTATTAATCGAAACATAGAATGATGTTACCTTGACCTTTATTACCACACAAACACAATGGAAAGAACCAACCGATATAGTCCTGCAACCATCAGTCCATAATGGTATTAAAAAAAACATCCATTATTCGATTATCTAAAATTGCAACTATTGATAAAGGGCTGGCCAAAGGAAAGTTGGGCGAACTTAATTTTATTGAAATGAATGAATTAAATGTAAATTTAAAAGTACTTCTACAACTACAGTAACTATGATATCTCGTAATCTCCATATCAGCATGAAAATCAAACACATATCTCTCGTTTTTGCAATGCTTCTCGGCGCACAGTCGCTCCACGCTGGAACCGACGACATTACCCGCGCTATGCGGGACGAACTCCAGCGTTCACTCACACAGCTCGCATTGCCGACGCTCCAACGTCCTTATTATATTGAATATACACTCACCTTGCGGGATGCGCAGAATATGAAGGCCTCCCTCGGTGGCGTGGTACACGAGCGCCATAGTCCGACCGCCACCCTTTCCGTCGGCATCAGAGTCGGGAAACAGGAATTTGACAATACAAATTATTTTGATGTAAGTCTCGGATTTTTTGGAAGTTCGGACGATGAAGAAGGGTTCAAGAATCGCCGCGTTCCACTCGAACTCGACTACGCAGCCCTCCGCCGTGAAATCTGGCTCGCCAGTGATGCAGCGTACAAGCAGGCAGCCGAACTCTACGCTAAGAAAGAAGCATCTATCAAGAATCGTCTGCGCACAGATACCACGCCGGACTTCAAACTCCTGCCGCAGCAAACGCTCGTCGATACCGGCGCAATTCCAGGATTTGACGCTACTTACTTCCGTCAGCTTTGTAAGGATTTATCGTCAGTTTTTAAGGAATATAGTTCGATTGCCGCCTCGAGTGTCGGCGTAGAATTCACCCCGGAACGTGTCTATTATGTTAATAGCGAAGGTCGTGAATACCAAAAAACAGAGTATTATGCCGGTCTTGAAGTTGTGGCATCGACCCAGGCAAGCGATGGAATGCCTCTTGCCAATGTCTATTCATGTTACACCCAAAATCCCGCCAATTTCCCTAGCAAAGATTCACTTATGAAAGCCGTACAAGCAACGGCCTCAACGCTTAATCGCATGACATTCGCTCCAACACTCGCCGATGGATATTCGGGTCCTGTGTTATTCGAAGACCAAGCAGCGGCTGAAGTTATGGCGCAGGTATTTACGCCGAATCTCGTCGCTCAGCGCTCGCCGCTGACCGAACGTGGTATGCAGGAATCAGACCGCTACAGCGCATTCCAGAATAAAATCGGCGGACGCGTGCTGCCGGAATTTTTGTCGATCGTCGCTACGCCCGATAAGCCGATGTTTAACACAACCTCTCTTATCGGTAGCTATACGATTGACGACGATGGTACTCCCGCACAATCTGTCAGTCTTGTCGAAAACGGTTATTTAAAGACCCTGCTCACCTCACGAATTCCCACCAAAAAGCTTAAGCAATCCAACGGACATCAACGCGGCGGCGCAGCAATGCTCAGCACAATTGAACTCCGCGCCAAGCCGGAGAAAAAAGCCGACAAGCAGTTAGATGCGAATGCTTTACGCCAAAAAATGTTGAAAATTTGCAAGGATCGTGACCTGCCATTCGGACTAATCGTTCGTAAAGTGCTCAATCAGAATATCCTCTTTACCGCATTGTATGAGCAAACCGCCGGCGAATATCCATTCGCACAAGGCGATACCAAGCTTTCGCTCCTCGAAGTCTATAAAGTCTATCCCAATGGCAAGGAAGAACTCATCCGCGGCAGCGAAGGCGCCGGCTTTACGGTGCAGGCATTTAAGGATATTATCGCTGTTGGCAAGAAGCAATCGGCGTATAACTACCTCGCTCCGGCAATCGCTTCTCCATTCGTCACCGGTGGCGCTCAGTATATCGGTTCGTCGATTATCGTGCCCGATATATTATTCGAAGATGTGGAGATTCGTCCGCTCGAAGGCGATTTCCCGAAGCCGCCGTTTCTTGCGTCTCCGCTTGGGAAAAAGTAGGAAGCCATGACCTCTCACATCCCTCACATCAACCTCGCGGAATTTGTCTATCATCTTCCGAATGAACGAATTGCATTCGAGCCACTCGCCGAGCGTTCGGCGAGTAAGCTCCTCGTCGCCGATGCGGCAACAGGCGCAATTACCCATTCGACCTTTGAGCATATCCCCGCATTTCTGCCGGAGAAATCCCTGCTCGTCGTCAATTCTACCCGAGTGATTGCAGCTCGAATTCCCATGCACAAGTCCTCCGGCGGCGCGGTCGAGGTATTCGTGCTTTCTCCTGCTGATGCCACGCCTCCGCCCGTCGCCCTCAATGCCACGTCACCCGTTCAGTGGAAATGCCTGCTGCGCGGGAAAAACCTCCGCGAAGGCACGATTCTCACGGCCGAACATGATAATGTCCTGCTCACAGCGACCATTATCCTGCGTTCGGATGACACGACAATTGTGGAATTTACTTGGCTCACCGGCGCTGAATTTGCCAATATTCTCGACCACTTCGGGCATATTCCCCTGCCGCCGTATATCAAGCGCGATGACACTCCCGCCGATGCCGTTCGCTATCAGACCGTCTATGCCGACACGAGCGGTTCGGTCGCGGCGCCCACTGCCGGACTCCACTTTACCCCCGAAGTATTTACCGCTTTGACCGCTAAACACATCGGCAGAGTATCAGTCAATCTCACCGTCGGACTCGGCACCTTCAAACCGATTGACACAGAGAAGATAGATAATTTTACGATGCATGGCGAGCAAATCGCCGTCCAACACACTGAAATTCAAGCAGTTATCTCGTGGCTGGAGCAAGAGTTGCGCGGGCGATTCATCTGCGTCGGCACAACGTCCGTACGCACGATGGAGTCGCTTTATTGGTTCGGCGTGCGGCTGATATGCAATGATAATTCTGCCCGCGAGCTCCCGCAATTCGCGCTTGGACAATGGGATGCGTATCGTCTATCTGAGACAGCAAGCACTATCTCAGCAGCAGAATCATTGCGCGCAATTCTTGAATGGATGGACATGCACGCCCTCACCGAACTCGTTGGCACTACTGAAATTATCATTGTTCCCGGTTACCAATTCCGTCTGTGTACTGCTCTTATTACCAATTTCCATCAACCGCACAGCACACTGATTTTACTCGTCGCGGCATTTGCAGGCACTGGTTTTCAACGCGCGATTTACGACTCAGCTCTTGCAAACGATTACCGTTTTCTTAGTTACGGCGACAGCTCGCTCCTTCTTGGGGATTTTTGATTTTTTGGGTTCCCCTTCTGCATATTCCACACCTCGTCTGCGGGCACCCTTGCCGTCCAGGCGTTTTTAAGAATTTAACGCAAGAGGCGCAAAGGGCGCAATAGGGCGCTATTGAATATTTGCATGTTTCAGGAGCACCACTTTCCACGGTCGCATTTTTTCTGTAAGTTTGCCGGATAATTCCTTATTTCCTGACTATTTTGGGTACCTCAGCGTGGAATCCATCGGACTCTTTCCTCTCGGCGTGGTGCTTTTCCCGTCTGCTTCGCTGCCGCTCCATATTTTCGAACCGCGCTACCGCAATCTGCTCAATACGGCTATCGAGAAGCAAACAAGCTTCGGCATTAACCTTGTCGAATCGTCTAAGTTGTTTGAAATCGGATGTTCAGCACGGGTACGCGATGTCGTGCAGCGCTACCCCGACGGCAGACTTGACGTGATTGTCACGGGCGAAAAGCGCTATCATCTCCAGAATTTCACCGAAGGGAATGCGAGCTATTTTGTAGGTTCGGTCGAGTATTTTGAAGATGTGGATGAAGTGATGGACAGCGAGGCATTATGGAGTTGCATCGAAAAGTATAATCGGGTCGTCGAGATTGTCTTCCCAGACCGCAGCAATACCTTCGCCGGGGCGCAGGCGATGACGATGAAACAGCCGTCTTTCTACGTCGCCCAAAAATCAGGACTCTCCCTCCGCCAAAAGCAAGATATCCTCGAAATGCGTTCGGAAAATGCCCGACTCCTCTTTCTCAACAATCACTTAGACGATATTCTCCCAAAAATGGAACAGCAGGAAAAAATCCGTTCCGTGATTTCCGGTGATGGGTATATGCCGCCGAAGCCGGGGAAGTGGTAGGGAGCGGGTGCAGTAAATCAACGCGAGTCCATTGGAGTAAAAAACCCCGACCTTATTTTACTTAAATTATCTATGAAATACGTAGGGGCGAATTGCATTCGCCCCTGTCCTGCACGACCAGGGCGAATGCGATTCGCCCCTACAATTCGCCAATATTTCCGCGACACATTTCATCACCTCACCCAATTTCCTTCATACGCTCAATTCGAGTAAGTATAGTTTCTCCAAAACCTTGCACCTGTTTACTGGTTGCGGTGAGGGTGCGCGTCCATTCTTCTTCGCTCGCTGCCGGATGCGCCAGACGCGAGAAGAGCAGGCGGGCTGTGAAATGCTCCTGCTGCGGAAATAATTGCGCGGCAAAGTAGATATAACACTCGAGTTGCAGGCGATAATGCTCAAAAAGTACATCGATGCCCTTTTCGGGCGTGATTTTATTCGTCTTCCAATCCCAGATTTCCCAATCTCCGCTTGTATTTTGCACGAGCACGTCGAGCACTCCCGTGAGGAAGTCCACGCCAATCGGCAGTAACAGCTCATATTCCTGCTTGGAATTGATCAGATTCCCGGCGAAATTCTTCACGAGTTCGGTCGAGGCGATATTCGTACACTGCAATCGCACGGTGCGCGTAATTTCTTCATTTGTATGGCGTTCGGCTGTGGCGAGAATTTCTGCGATGACGTCGTCAAGCGCCGATTCCACCACTTCCCCATCCGCTGTGAGCCATGCGCCAAGCCGGCTGAGCACTTCATGGACGTAGGTGCCGAGAAGCGTGCCGGAGATGCTGTCATTCCGCGAACCGTCAGCGGGCGGAACGAGCGTCGGCGTTTTTTCGCTCGCAAGTCCGAGGCGGTAGAGCAGCGTGAAATCCTTGGGATTATCCTCAAATACCATCATCTGCGATGCTGAAAAATACTCGTCTTCAATCGTAGTGCGCAGCGGCTGTACAAGGAGCGTGGGCGTACGTTTGGGCGGCTCAGCGCGCTCGGCAAGCGTTGCCTGCTCGACAGTGACGAGGGTTTGAATGAGGAGTTCGCAGTCTTGTTCGCTCTGCACTTTCACGCCCGTTTCATCCGCTCGAAGCACCGGCAACCGCACAGTGATACGCTCGGTGGAATTAAACGGAATTTCCGTGAGTTCGCGGTCAATTCCTTTGAAAATTAACTCCAGTAACCCCGTAATTTTACTAATACCAAGGTCTTTTTTCTGCTTCACGGTGCCGCTGATGACAATATGATCTTTCGCGCGGGTAAGTGCCACATAGAGCAGACGCTTGAGTTCTGCCGTCTCGGCGGTTTTTCTCTGATGACGCGCCATAGCATGCAAGGGCGAAGCTGCTCCTGCCGTATCGTGTTCGTCCTCCGGAATCGGGAACGTAATGCCATACGGCGACACGAGCATAGGGTCGATTCTGCTGTTGCTGCTGTTGGTCTGATAGAGCGCTACGATTGGGAATTCGAGCCCTTTCGAACCGTGAATCGTCATAAGATTGACGGCGTCAGTGCCCGTCTCGACGACCGCTTCGCCTTCGTCCGAATCACTTTTGGCGAGTTCGGTGAGCTCTTCGACAAAATCATAGAGATTCCGAAAACCTTTTTGTTCGTAAGCACGTGCATAATCAATGAGTTTTTCGATATTCGCCTCCATCTGCGCGGCGCGCTCATAGTCAAGAATCATCCCCCGCCACCCGCTCCGCTCAAGCAGCAATCGCAGGAGCATGGGAATCGGCATGCGAGGCGCGAGAGGGAGTAATTCATCGAGCACTTCATGCGCCCGCCCGAGTGCAAACGATAGTGGATTCTCGGGTGTGGAACTAGCGTTTAATTTCTTCATTTTATCCCACAACGTCGCTCCCTGCGTGGTGCTCATTGCGTATAAGTCACTGTCGTTACAGGCGAAAAACGGTGAACGCAGGACGGCGGCGAGAGCAAGATCATTCTCCGTATTATGCAAAAAACTCAGGTACGAACGCATATCGCTCACTTCCTGCGTCGAGAAAAATCCACGTCCTCCATGTAGCACAAACGGTATCCCGAGCCGGCGCAGAGCTGTGCCAAGCGCGTCGAATTTACTCCGCGAACGAGCGAGCACTGCAATATCTCCAAATCGGGCAGGACGCGCCTCGGGCTGCTGATTGTTCGACTCATAGACCATGTGCGGATTATCGGGCGAGGTCATCGCCGCAATATGCCGGGCGAGGAGTTCTGCCTCGCCTTGTGCGTCTTCTTCAGGTTCGGCGGACTCGTCTTCTGCGTCCTCAACCGCTGTATCTGCATATCGTTTCAGGGCTAAGAGCATCGTCACCGAACCCGCTGCGGGGACAAGTTCGTCAGCTTGACGGGCGCATACCATGGGTTCGTACTGCACATCAAAGCCATCCGTCTGCGCGGGCATTATCTGTCCGCACACGAGATTCACGAATCCCGCAACCGCAGGCAGCAGGCGAAACGTCGCCGAAAGCCGGATATCGCCGACCGTTTCATGAGAATTGGCGGTAATGTGTCCGTTCGGTGTGGCAATTTCACCGGAAATTTTCCCGGCGTCAGCGTCACGTTTATTGGCAGATTGAATATCAAGTTGTGCTTGCTCAAAGACGCGAACATCTGCACCGCGAAAACCGTAAATACTTTGTTTTGCGTCACCTACGATAAAAAGATTCGTCGATTCCACGCCGCCCCCGGGCTGCTGCTCACTCACCGCAGAAACAAGCGCCTTAGCGATATCATACTGCAACTGATTCGTATCCTGAAATTCATCAATCATCAGATAGCGAATCTTCCGGCGGAGTTTTTCGCGCACCGCTTCGTTCGTAAGCAACACGCGCGCTTTGAGCTGTAAATCATCAAAATCCATCGCGCCGAGGTCATTTTTCTCACGGTCAATTTCCTCCATCGCTTCCCGGGCAATGGCATAGAGCGTGCGGGCGAGCCGGAGCATTTGCTCGTCCAGACTAAACCTCAATAGCGAATCAATTCCTTTTTTATCAATGAGTTCTGCTGATGGCACGAATTCCCGGATACATTCCTCCACACTTATCGGATCGATAGTTTTCCGTATTTCGCTGCGCAATTGTCCGGTCGTTGTGAAGAAAATTATTTTCATCTCGCTCACCGCCTGCACAAGTAGCCCCATCTCTTCCACGGGCAGCATCCTCGCGGTCTGCCGTCCAAGTTCGCCGAGCTGCACGAAAGCCGCTTCGACCTCATCGGCTTTTTTAGACTTGAGCGCGGAGCGGTCAATCGAACGTATAAGCTGATTCAGCGCGCTGATCGCAGATTGCACCGCCGGCATATACAGCGCGCGACATGCCTCGTCTCTGAAAGCAAGGATCGCAGTATCATCTTGAGAATAAATGGCTTCGAGCGCCATCATATTCTCGGAATTGCGAAGCAGAAGCTGCAGATATTCGAGAACATTCTTGCGTCCAATCGTCCGAAAAAGAACGCGCGTTTCTTCGCTTCTCGGGTGCTCGGGCGCGAGCCAATCCTCCAAAACGCTCGTCGCGGCACGGGTTCGCAGGCGAATTCCTTCGCTCGTCGTGAGTTCGGTAAAGTTCGGCGCCACGCCGGCTTCGATCGGGAAATCCCGAAGTAACTGACTGCAAAAACTGTGAATCGTCGATATTTTGGCGCTTGTCAGGCGTTCGCGGATGGTGCGGAGTTTGCTCATTTCCACGGGCTGCGTGGCGCGGGCGAGGCGGTTTTCGATTTCTTTTGCGACGCGGGCGGTCATTTCGGCGGCAGCTTTGCGGGTGAAGGTAATTGCTACAATTTTTCGGCTATCGACACCGCTGAGCAGTAAGTGTGCGTAGCGCTGTACAAGAACGGAAGTCTTGCCAGATCCGGCACTTGCCGTTACAGCGAGGTGGCGGTCAAAGCTTTGCGCCAGGTATTGTTCGCGGGTGAATTGAGCCATGGAAGTATCATACAATCAAACAACAGAGGATTATGTTTCAAAGATAAAGAAAATTTGGTTCTTGGGTGGTCTGTACTCCGGGGTGTTTTTTTAACGCAAGAGGCGCAATGGGCGCAAAGGTGGGTTTGCTCTTTTGGTGGAATATGTGTAGTTTCGCTGTGGAATTGACGACAAATCTTCTCCTTACAGTACAAGCAGATACATTTGCATGGAGGCAACCATCCCTCCCTTATGCATGCAACGAATCAAACGCAGGGTGAAGTGATGAGCCGGAAAGCAGAGAATTCAACGGATAAACGAATGTACAGAAATGTAAGCCCATGATCAACAACAAAATAACGCCCCTTGCGCCCGAACTGACCAATGAAGCGTCGCTCAAGACCTTGGTCGAGAATCGAACGATTTACAATCTTGAGCACTGCGAACTCAACGTCTTTGAGACTTATCGGCAGTCGGAATTGGTATCGCTGCAGTTTAATGACTTAGTCGTCACCAGCATGCTCAAGGGCAAGAAAATCATGCACTTGTATGATCTGCCGGAGTTTGAATATGTGCCCGGCGAGTCGGTGATTATTCCCGCCAATGTGGAGATGAGAATCGATTTTCCCGATGCCACGCTTCACACGCCTACCCAATGCCTTGCCCTCGCGATTGACAATCAAAAAATCGAGGATACGCTCGTCTTTCTCAATGAAAAATACCCGAAAGAAGGTCGCGATAATTTCTGGAAACTCGACGAACGGAATTTCTTTTTTTATAATAATGCCGAGCTTGCTCATACGATTAACAAGCTCATTTCAATCTGTCAGAGTACGTCGGTGACCAAGGATATTTTTGCTGATCTTGCCC
>Ga0209277_10001292_pt1 | contig 12372 bp, 8 predicted proteins | sample JI81AbrownDNA_FD_187503 | JGI IMG/M metagenome (GOLD analysis project Ga0209277, IMG submission 187503) | Wastewater effluent complex algal communities from Wisconsin, to seasonally profile nutrient transformation and Carbon sequestration -... | ecosystem: Engineered > WWTP > Effluent > Algae... | reverse complement strand
GCCCGCGCCCGGAAAACGTGGCCTTCCATGCCAGCGCCGCCGACGCCCAGGCCGCCGGCTTTCGCCCGTGCCGGCGCTGCCGGCCAGACCAGCCGCCCCTCGCCGAACAGCACGCCGCCCGCATCGCCGAGCTGTGCCGTTTCATCGAAAACGCCGAGGCACCGCCCAGTCTGGCCGAACTGGCCGTGCGGGCCGGCCTGAGCCGCCATCACCTGCACCGCGTCTTCAAGGCCATCACCGGCCTCACGCCCCGCGACTACGCCGCAGCCCACCGGGCCCGCCGCCTGCGCGACGAACTCGGCCGCAGCGCCAGCATCACCGACGCCATCCTCGACGCCGGCTACTCATCCACCGGCCGTTTCTACGCCCACTCCACCGAGGTACTCGGCATGACACCCACCACCTGGCGCGCCGGCGGCGCCGACACCGACATCCGCTTCGCCATCGGCCAGTGCACCCTCGGCGCAATTCTGGTCGCCGCCAGCCCCCGCGGCGTGTGCGCCATTGCGCTGGGCGACGACCCCGAACAGCTCGCCCACGACCTGCAGAATCGCTTCCCCCACGCCCGGCTCATCGGTGCCGAGCGTGATTTCGAGGACTGGGTGGCCCGGGTTGTCGGCTTCGTCGAAGCGCCGGGCAGCGGCCTCGAGCTGCCCCTCGACATCCGCGGCACCGCCTTCCAGCAACGCGTCTGGCAGGCCCTCCGCGCCATTCCGCCCGGCACGACGCTGAGCTACACCGAACTGGCCCGGCGGCTCGGCGTGCCCCAAAGCTGTCGCGCCGTGGCCTCAGCCTGCGCCGCCAACCCGCTGGCCCTGGTCATTCCCTGCCACCGGGTCGTGCGCAGCGACGGCGGCCTCGCGGGCTACCGCTGGGGCGTCGAACGCAAGGGCGAGCTGATCAAGCGGGAAGCCGGACAATGAGCACCGCCGACCTGTTTGCCGGGTGCCTCGCCGCACCGCCCGAAACGCCCCTCGCCCCCGGCGCGGTGCTGCTCCACGGCTTTGCGCTGGCCGATGCCCCGGCCCTTCTCGCCGCCATCGGGGCCGTCACCGCCCAGGCCCCTTTTCGCCAGATGACCACGCCCGGCGGTTTTCGCATGTCGGTGGCCATGAGCAACTGCGGCCCGCTCGGCTGGATCACCGACCGGCGCGGCTACCGCTACGCCGCCCTCGACCCGGACAGCGGCCAGCCCTGGCCCGCCATTCCGCCCGTGCTGCTGCGCCTGGCCCTTGCAGCCGCCGCCCGCGCCGGCTTCGCGCACTTCATCCCCGACGCCTGTCTCATCAACCGCTACGCCCCAGGCAACAAAATGGCCCTGCACCAGGATCGCGACGAACACGATTTCACCCAACCCATCGTGTCCGTCTCCCTCGGCCTGCCGGCGACCTTCCTGTTCGGCGGCCTGGAACGCAGCGACAAGGCGGCCCGCGTGGCGCTGGCCCACGGCGATGTAGTCGTCTGGGGCGGCCCCGCCCGGCTGCGCTTTCATGGCATCGCCCCCTTGAAAGACGGCAGCCACCCGGCCACCGGCGCCTGCCGGATCAACCTGACCCTGCGCAAGGCCGCCTGAAGCCATGCAACTGCCCAAAAACTTCCGTGCTGCAGAAGTCCTCGCCTTTCACGCCCGCGACCCGCAACAACGGGCCGAACGCGTCACCGGCCACGACATCGACAAGGGCCTGATGTGGCGCGGCCACCCCGCCCAGCTCCACATCAGCCTCCACCCCGAGCACGCCGACGTCACCCTCACGGTCGACGGCCCACCCGCCGACCCGGCACAAGTCACCTGGCTCGCCGGCCACATGCTCGGTCTGACCCAGCCTGTCGAAGCCTTCGAAGCGGCCCACGGCCATCACCCCCAGCTCGGCGCCCTCATCGCGCGGCACCCCGGCCTGCGCGTGCCGCAAACCGCAAGCCCCTTCGAAGCGCTCAGCTGGGCCATCACCGGCCAGCAGATCAGCGTCGCCGCGGCGGTATCGGTGCGCCGCCGCCTCATCGAAACCGCCGGCCTGCGCCACAGCGGCGGCCTCGCCTGCTACCCCGACGCCGCCACCCTCGCCCGTCTCGACGAGGCCACCCTACGCAGCGCCGGCCTCTCCGCCAGCAAGGCCAGCACCCTGCTCAGCGTCGCCCGCCTCGCCAGCGACGGCCACCTGGCTCTGGACGACTGGCTGCACACGCCCGTTGCCGACACGATCCGCGCCCGCCTCGCCAGCATCCGCGGCATCGGCCCGTGGACCATCAACTACACGCTCTTGCGCGGCTTCGCCTCCGTCGACGGCTCCCTGCACGGTGACGTGGCAGTAAGGCGCGGCCTGCAAAAACTGCTCGGGCGGGCAGAGAAGATCGACGCCGACGAAGCCGAAGCCTGGCTCGCCCGCTTCGCCCCCTGGCGGGCCCTGGTCGCCGCGCATTTGTGGGCGGGGTGAGAAGGCCCGAAAAAGTGCAGCACCTCAGCGCTTCAGCTGTCTTCCGCAGAGGTTCAGGGAGACCGGGCTGCCTTCCTTGCTGAAAGGCATGTCCCCGTAAAAAAGCAAAGTACGTGTTCCAGAATCACCTTAATCAACTTGTGGTGTATCAAGCAGCCCGTCGTGTGGCCGCTCATTGACTCCACTCATTAGACAAACTCTCTGCCTGCTGCAGGACCAACTCCACAGCATCCGCTTGCTGATCCGGAGGATATTTCCATTTTTGCAGAGTACGGCGCACCAAAATCCGCAGCCGTGCCCTGACGCTTTCCCTTACTTGCCAATCGACCGTCGTGCTAGACCTAAGCTTTTCGGTGATCTCGACGGCGATCTTCTTCAAGGTGTCGTCACCCAGCTCACGCACTGCGCTTTCGTTGTTGGCCAGAGCGTCGTAGAAGGCGATTTCGTCCTGCCCCAAGCCGAGCGCGGCTTCACGCTCCAGCACGGCCTGGAACTCCTTGGCCATCTGGATCAACTCCTCGATGACCTGGGCCGTCTCGATGGCGCGGTTGTGGTACTTGCGCAAGGTTTCCAGCAAGCGGTCGCCGTATTTCTTCTCTTGCACCACGTTGTTGCGCGCGCGTGCCTTGATCTCGTCACGTAGCAGCTTTTCCAGCAATTCCACGGCCAGGTTGCGGCTCTCCATCTGGCGCACGTCTTCGAGAAACTCGTCTGAAAGCAAGCCGATGTTGGGTTTGTCCAAACCAGCCAGCGCAAAGATGTCAGCCACGCCGTCGGCGACAATGGCGTTATCCAGAATTTGCTTGAGCGCGCTGTTTTTTTCCTCAGAAGATCGCTTCTTGTCCACCGTTGTGAACTTGGTGATTGCCGCCTTGATGGCCGAGAAAAACGCAATCTCCTTGCGTAGCGCAGCAGCCTCGTCCAGCGTGCCGCACAACGAATACGCCTTTGCCACCGCTACCATGGTGTCGAGGAAACGCCGCTTTCCATCCTTCAGGCCCAGCAGATGGTTGGCGCAGGGCACCATCAGTGCCGCCGCCCTGGTCTCTAAGCCGCTGTAGTCGCAGCCGTGCATCATGCCGCGCACAATGTCCATCTTCTCCAGCAACACGGCCAATGCCTCGGCGGCGTTGTGCGTGGGATCGCCTTTGCCCTTGGCCTCGGTGTAGGTCTTGAGAGCCGCCTTCAGTTCATTGGCAATCCCGATGTAATCCACCACCAGGCCACCCGGCTTGTTCTTGAACACCCGGTTCACCCGTGCAATGGCTTGCATCAGGTTGTGGCCCTTCATAGGCTTGTCCACGTACATCGTGTGGCAGGGCGGTGCATCAAAGCCGGTCAGCCACATGTCGCGCACGATCACCAGCTTCAGTGGGTCTTTGGCATCCTTGAAGCGTTTTTCCAGTCGCCTCTTCACCTGCTTGCTGTAAAGGTGCGGCTGCAGCAGTTCTTTGTCGGCCGCGGAACCGGTCATCACCACCTTAATGACGCCCTTTTCCGGATCATCGTCGTGCCAGTCAGGCCGCAGGTTGACGATGGCTTTGTAGAGCTGGGCACAGATGTCGCGGCTCATGCAGACGATCATGGCCTTGCCATCCAGCGCCCTACTGCGGGTTTCGAAGTGCTCGACCAAGTCCTGCGCAACTTGCGCCAGGCGTGGCTCGGCACCCACCAGCTTTTCCAGGGCGGCCCATTCGCTCTTGGTCTTCTCGCGGCTGGCGATGTCCTCTTCGTCTTCCACCACCTCATCGACTTGCTCGTTGAGCGCTTCGATCTCGGCCTGCTTCACATCCAGCTTGGCCAGGCGGCTTTCGTAGTAGATGGGCACCGTTGCGCCATCGTCCACCGCATCCTGAATATCGTAGATGCTGACGTAGTCGCCAAACACCGCGCGGGTGTCCTTGTCTTCGAGGGAAATCGGCGTGCCAGTGAAGCCGATGAAGGTGGCGTTCTTCAACGCATCGCGCAGGTGCTTGGCATAGCCGAACACATACTTGCCCGCCTTCTCGTCGAAGCGTCCCTTCATACCGTACTGGCTGCGATGCGCTTCGTCCGAAATCACCACGATATTGGAGCGCCCGGACAGCAGCGGGTGCTCTTCCTCCTCGTCCAGCAATGCGAACTTTTGCACCGTAGTGAATATGATGCCGCCCGCCTGACGCGAGGCCAGCATCTCGCGCAGTTCATCGCGGCTGCCAGCTTGCAGCGGCGTTGTTTTCAGCAAGTCACCGGCTGCGCAGAAAGTGGCAAACAGCTGACCATCCAGATCGTTACGGTCTGTCACCACCACCAGCGTCGGGTTCTTCATCTCCCTCTGTTGCAGCAGTTTGCCTGCGTAGCAGGCCATGGTGATGCTCTTGCCCGAGCCCTGGGTATGCCACACCACGCCTGCCTTGCGCGACCCAGGCTTCACCTCTTTGCCGTAGGTGGCGCGTTCTTCTCGCACCTCCAGCAAGCCCTTGTCGGGCGAGCTAGCGGCAATCACCGTGGCGCGCACCGCCTCACGCACGGCGTGGAACTGGTGATAGCCCGCAATCTTCTTGATAACCGCATCGCCATCCTGCTCGAACAGCACAAAGTGGCGGATGTAATCGAGGAAAAGCTCCGGTGCAAAAAAGCCGCGCACCATGATCTCCAGCTCCAGTTGCAGGCGGGGCCGGTCATCCTCGTTGGCAAGGGTGCGCCAGGGCAGCATGCGCTCGGCGTTGGCCGTAAGCGAGCCCACGCGCGCTGTCCAGCCATCACTGACTACCAGCGCCTCGTTGCTGTTGAACAGATCGCTGATCTCGTCCTTGTAAGTCTGCAACTGGTTGAAGGCATCCCAGACATCGGTCTGGTCGTTGGCCGGATTCTTCAGCTCAATCACGGCCAGCGGCAAGCCGTTGATGAAGGCCACGAGATCAGGCCGCCGCGGCTGCTTGGTGCCGGTGACCGTGAACTGGTTGATGACCAGAAATTCGTTGTGATGCGGGTTGGCGAAGTCGATCAGGTGAACCAGATCGGCTTTCTTTTCATCCCCTACCGAGAATTCGACCGCGACACCCGAGAGCAGCAGCCGGTGAAAACTGCGGTTGCGCACCACGGCCTGCGGCTCACTGATGGTTTGCACGGTGTGTGCTGCCTGCTCCAGCGCAGTGACGGGAATGTGCGGGTTGATGCGCGCCAAGGCCGCCAGCAGCCGGGCACGCAGGATCGCCTGCCGGTAATCGGCCCGTTCCGGATTTGCGCCGTCAGGGGCGATGTCCGGCCCATGCACAAACTGCCAGCCGGTTTCCTGGAACCAGCCGATGCACAGGTCTTCGAGTTGTTGTTCGTTCAGCATGGCTGTGCCAACGCCCTGATTTGTGCCAGCCACGCGGCAAAGAACGCGCACTCGGCTTCGATCTTGACCAGCCCAATCTTCTGGGCTGCGATGGGACCATGCCTGCGCTTGCGATAACTGGGATTGTTCAATTCGCGCTCCAGATGCGCCGCAGGCTTGGTTTCGGGCCGGTCGTTGATGTGTTCGGGCGACGCGGCTGCAGCACGCGCCGCCGCCAGTGCATCACTTGCCGCCTGCCAGCCTGGTTCGACTCGCGTCAATGTGGGCACATCGCTGAACAGCAGTGCCTCAAACTCATAGGGCTGGATATAGGGGATGAACCGCCCCGGCTGGCAACCAGCCTCTGCCACCACATCGGCGTGCAGGGATTGCCTCAGCACCTCCAATCGCCGTGGCAAGTCTGGCTGCGCCAGCGATGTAGCAAAACCGGGGAAGCCGCTGTCCAGGCGATACAGGTCAAACAAGGTCGTGACCACCGGTGCGCTGTTCTGCCGCAAGGTATTGCGCAAGTGGCGTTTAACCCGGTCGTACTTCAAAGCGCCGCCTTTGTGGCCTGGAGATGTCTCCACCATTTCGGGAACCAGGTTCAGGCCCAAGTCATAAAAGGCTGGTGCCAACACATCACGCACGAAGGTTTCTTCGGTCTGCCCTTCGCAGACAATGCACACGCGCTTCATCGGGTCGGCCTCCCGCCCAGCACGTTGCGCTTCCAAAGATCACCGAGGTTGTAGTCCTCCAGCCAGTCCTTCAACTCTTCCGGATCAAGCCGCTTGAGCACTGTGGCACCGCTTTCACGCTCCACGACCACCACGTCTTGCGGCTCAAAGGCATTGAGCAGTTCTACCGACTGGGTGGAGACGATCACCTGCTTGGTTTCGGCCACCTGCTTGAGCATGTCCGCCAGCAAATTGATGGCATAGGGATGCAAGCCCAACTCAGGCTCATCAATCAGAACCGTGTCAGGCAGCAGGTGCGTGGGCTGCATCAGCAGCGTGGTCAGGCAGATGAAGCGTAGCGTGCCATCGGAGAGCACATGCGCTTTGTACGGCGTGTCCGGATCGGTCTGCTCGAACCACTCCAGCTCGATGCTTTCGGGCAATGGGTCGCGGATAACAAAACCACCGAAGAAGGGTGCAGCCAACTTGATGGTGTCCACGATGCGCTGGTAGGCATCGGGAAAGGTCTTCTTGAGCTTGGCCAGATACGCCGCCAAGTTATCCGCCGCCGGCTTCAAGCGCAGATTGTCATTGCTGCCGTGCGGGCGCTTCACGGCGGCGGAGTCGCCCGTATCGTGAAAGTGGTACTGCCGCCAGCTTTGCATCGCGGGCCGCACGTAGGTGCTCACTGCCTGCTGGTCATCACGCAACTTGGCCTCATCGTGTGCCGTTCCCAATGGAATAGCCTTGGCCGTGTAATGGCCGTCGATCCAGGTTTCCTCGCGGCTGAAAATCAGACGGTTGTCCGCAGTGGGCGTCAGGCTGATGCGGTAGCCGTTACTTATCTGATAACTGTTTTTCTCGAAATAGATTTCGGCGTCAATCTGCTGCGTGCGCTTACGGCTGCCATGCAGCAGGGTATCCGGCCCGCCTTGTTTCTGCACAAAGGTCTGCAGGTTGCCATCGGCCAGCGCCGCCAACAACTTGAAGATGCCGATGAAGTTGCTCTTGCCCGCGCCATTGGCGCCGATCAGCACGTTGAGGTTGCGCAGTTCGAAAGCTTCCAGCTTGGCGATGGATTTGTAGCCACGTAGGGTGACGGTTTTGAGTTTCATCAGGACTCCTCCATCAATGCCAAAAGAAGTGCCTCGATGGATTCATCGTGCGCTCCCGCTGGGTACCAAATCGGATAGACATTGCATTCAATCAACGCGTCCCGACGAGCATTTTTTTTCGCGTCATTACCGGGAACAGGCAAGAGCGCATAGTGTCGTGCGATGTTGTCATGCCCATTGGCCTGCACAAACGCCTTCATTGCCGTGAGGGTGCGATCAACGGTCAAGCTACAGCCGACAAACAGCAAAGTCTTGGAGCAGATCGCCTCTATCGCTTTCAGCAGTTCTTCGCCATCACCATAATGTTTCTGGTATTCGGCTGCCGTCAGAATCCTGCCGCGTGAACTCGTCGAGGTGCCATGCAGTTTGAGTAATATTCTCTTGCCCTCGGCCAGTTTCCTTGGGAGCTCTCTCGAGTGCTCTCCCGACAATTCCTCCGAGAATGGCTTTCCAGCTGCTTCGTAACAACGCTTTGTCACGTCATCGAAATTCGTGGTGATTACGCAAGAATCGAAAACGTGCGGCAATAGTTGCACGCAGCCTGAAATGTCACGCGTGCGCCCAAAGGCGTTTTCCACTGCTTCATTGAAGGCGGGGCCGAGTGCTTCTGCCAGCTTCTGGGCTGCGTCTTCATACTGACCGGCACGCAAAATCTGGTCGAATTCGTCGGGATTGATCTGCGTTTCACGGATGTGTTGCTTAAGGAAATCGGTCCAACCGGGATAGCCACTCGAAACTGACAAGCCGGCACCAACGAAGGGAACCACAGCACCTCTGGCGTAAACCTCTTTAAGCTTGCCAAAGCGATCTTGCAGACCGTACTCATCCAATATGGTCTTTGCCGACTCAATGAGTTCCTCCTTGCGCTCTTGGACCCAATCCAGAAAAAGATCGTTGTAGGCATCAGGGTCGAGCAACCCCTCCAGAATCTCATCGGGTGCCCAGTGCTTGTTTCGAATATGCACTCGCCCTTTATCGACATAAAGATTCTGCTCTTGCGCCAAAGCATCTACGAATATCGGTTTGAGATGCTTCATACAGGCACCTCGATCTCGCCAGATAGCAGCTTGGGCAACAGGGTATCGCGTGTTGCAACAAGAGAGGCCATCTCATTCTGCCGATTTCGCATTTCTTCAAAGAGCGGGGCGACCGATTTTGTGAATCTGTCAATGAGGTCACGGCTCGCCACGGTGATCGGCATCTCGCGGATCGTCTTCGAATTCACCGCATCCGCAATGGATGACGTGCTACCGAGTGTCGAATAATCGAAACCCTTAAGGTACAGATACAGGTACTCCGATGAAATCACACCATCGCTGGGTAATTTAAAGTGAGCGATGGCCTCATTGGTCACCATCGGGCCATCCGTGATGGCTACGCGACCGATAGTCAGTTTGAAGCTGAGCAGCACAGTTCGGTCTGGCACAACCCGCACGTTGAAACGCGAAACCGCATCCGCCGTAAGAAACTCCGATGATCGCTGCTGAAAAACGCCACTCGCGCCCATGTCCTTGATAGACACCCAACGCCAGTCACCTTCGCCCTCGGTGAACCATTGAGGTTCTTTTCTCGGTGGAGTCTTGCCAATACCAACTTCGGCCAAGGTATCTGCAGACTGAAACGCCCACCCCTTGGGAATCTCACCCAGCTCCGAGTCCTCCATCTCATCCGGAAACAGCGCGGCGGTGGTGGCGAGTTCGTCGTATTGCTCGGGCGGCAGGGCATCGAGTTCGGTCTCAGGCTTGCCGCTGATGGCGCTCATGGCGGCGCGCAGCGGGTCGTGGCCTTCCTGAATGGCGGCGACCTTAGCTTTGACCGGATCGAAATCGACAAACCAAGATTTGAAGATGGCCTGCGCCATGGCTTCGAGGGTTTGGTTGATACGGAGGTTGAGACTGACCTTGTTCGCAATCGAGAACCTGATATTGGCGATTCGTGCTTGTTCCTCTTTTGAGGGCAGATCAACTTCAAGCTTTAAAAGCTCAGATTGCCGAATGCCTTGAACAGTCGAGCCTGATGCTCTCGCTGCAATCTGGTTTTGCCCTTCCGAAGAAGCCAGCCAGGCTGCCAAGTACCTTGGGTTGATCAGCCTTGCATTCGGCCGTAGCCCAAACACACGCTGCCCAAGCACATATTTCTTATCATCATTGATGTAGAAGACTTCGCCCATTGGGGCCTCAGAGGTGAGAATGATGTCTCCTTCTTGCACCTCCACTGTCATCCACTTTTTGTACATCGCAGGAGATGCATACCGCATTGAACTTACATCAACCAGTGCATCTGTCTTGACGTGTTTCGCCGACAAAACGGGTACGCCCGTTGAAAAAAAATCTTCAAAGCCCTGCTTGTTGGGAGTCTTGCCGCGATGATCAATGATCAGCTCCAATAGCTCAGCAAGGGGCTGCTTTGTTGGCTTAGATGACATAGCCCAACCCCGCCAAGTTCTGCTTGATCTCCCCCTCCAGCTTGGCGCTTTCGGCAAACTGCTCCGCCAACTGCGCCGTCAGCCGCGCCATCTTGTCGGCAAAGACTTCGCCATCCTCTTCCTGCTCCTCAGCGCCTACATAGCGCCCCGGCGTGAGCACATGTTCGTGCTTGCGGATGTCGTCCAGCGAGGCCGAGTAGCAAAAGCCCGCCACATCCTCATAGACCTCGCCCAGTTGCCAGGCATGGAAGGTGTCGGCCACCTTCTTGATGTCGTCGGGCGTGAAGTCGCGCAGCACTCGATCCTTCATGTAGCCAAGCTGACGAGCATCAATGAACAGGAACTGCCCGCGCCGGTCGCGTTTGGTTTTGTTGAGCGCCAGCCCGTTACGCTTGTCGCGGGTAAGGAACCAGATGCAGGCCGGGATTTGCGTGTTCGTGAAGAGCTGGCCGGGCAGCGCGACCATGCATTCCACGTAATCATCCTCAATCAGCTTCTTGCGAATCTCACCTTCATTATTGGTGTTGCTGCTCATCGATCCATTGGCCAGCAGCAGGGCCATGCTGCCCGCCGGCGCAAGGTGGTAGAGCATGTGCTGCAGCCAGGCGAAGTTGGCATTGCCCTGCGGCGGCGTGCCAGCGATCCAGCGCGGGTCACTGGCCACCTTTTCGTTCCACCATTCCTTCATGTTGAAGGGCGGGTTGGCCATGACGAAGTCGGCGCGCAGGTCGGGGTGAAGGTCGTTTAGCAGCGTGTCACCCGGTGCGCCGCCGAAGTTGAAGTCGATGCCGCGAATGGCCATGTTCATGGCGGCCAGGCGCCAGGTGGTGGGATTGCTCTCCTGACCGTAGACGCTGATCTGGCCGGTCTTGCCGTTGGCCACCTTGCCGTCGTGCAGTTCGATGAATTCTTCGCTCTGCACAAAGAAGCCGCCCGAGCCCATGGCCGGGTCGTACACCCGGCCCTTGAAGGGCTGCAGCATTTCGACGATCAGCGTGACGATGCTCTTGGGTGTGTAGTACTGGCCGCCCTTTTTGCCTTCGGCCAGGGCGAACTGGCCGAGGAAGTATTCGTAGACGTGGCCGAGGATGTCCTTGCTTTTGAGGCCCAGCGGCTGACCCTTGTAGTCCTTGCGGTTGAAGTCGGTGTCCGAGAAGTGGGCGATCAGGTCGGCCAGTTTGTGGCTGTCGATCTGCGTGCGGGCGAAGTCCTTGTTGAGCACATTCTTGAGCTTTTGCTCGTTCTCGCGCTCGATGGCGTCCATGGCGTTGTCGATCAGCCAGCCGACGCTGCGCATCTCTTCGGGCTCGTCCTTACCGGGCTTGTTCCATAGCAGTGGCGCCTTGGGCGGTAACTGGGCGCAGTCGCGCAGAGTCTGCCAGCGTGCTTCCAGCGGCACCCAGAAGACGTTTTTCTCGGTGAAGTAGTCGCGTACCTCCAATTCGGCGGCGAGGTTTTCTTCGTATTCCTGGGTGCCCGCACCGCCGTATTCCTCGGGGGCCATGTAGTAATCGTGGTCCGGGTTCTGGAACTGCTCGCGCAGCTCTTTCTGGCGCTCCTCGAAAGCGTCGGAGACGTACTTCAGAAAGATCAGTCCGAGCACCACGTGCTTGTAAACAGCAGCATCGAGGTTGGAGCGCAGCTTGTCCGCAGCGGTCCAGAGCTTTTTTTCGAGGTCGCTGAAGAATTGTTGTTCGATGTTGTTCATGGCGCCGCCTAATGATCTGCAGACAAGTCAAAGGCCAAGATTCTATCAACCCGGCAGTCAGAAGCTGCACATATATTCCGTTCAACTACCCAGCAAAAGTTCCCTACAACAAGGAATGTGCAGTCTAAAAACAAAAACCCGCATCAGTAACGATACGGGTTTTCAAGGGCCTGACGAGGCCTGTTCTTGGCTCTGCCCGTCAAGCGTGGAGGACTTCGAAGCGGCCTGCTACTTCAGCCCCACCGCCACCATCTTCCGCCTCAGGAACGCGATCTGCGTCTGCAGCGGCAGCCCCTTCGGGCATACGTCGTGGCAACCCAGCAGCGACATGCAGCCAAACACGCCGGTGTCGTCGCCGATCAGGTCGTAGAAATCCTCATCGCTCCGTTCATCCCGCGGGTCGAGCCGGAAGCGCGCGATCTTGTTGAGGCCGATGGCGCCGACGAACTCCTCGCGCATGCGCAGGGTGCCGCAGCCGGCAACGCAGCAGCCGCACTCGATGCAGCGGTCGAGCTCGTAAATGGCTTCGGCGAGTTCGGGCTCCATGCGCGGCTCGACGGCCGTGAGATCGGGCTTCGCTGCGCTGTGGATCCAGGTTTCGAGGCGCTCGGCGGTGCCGCGCATCCACTTGCCGGTGTTGACCGAAAGATCGCCGATCAGCTCGAAGACCGGCAGCGGGGCCAGGGTGATGGTGGTGCCGTGATCCCGCGTGAG
>Ga0209277_10001290_pt1 | contig 12390 bp, 8 predicted proteins | sample JI81AbrownDNA_FD_187503 | JGI IMG/M metagenome (GOLD analysis project Ga0209277, IMG submission 187503) | Wastewater effluent complex algal communities from Wisconsin, to seasonally profile nutrient transformation and Carbon sequestration -... | ecosystem: Engineered > WWTP > Effluent > Algae... | reverse complement strand
TTTTACTTTTCATGTTTTCTCCAATAAGAATTGTTGTGATAAAGCTCATGCTTTATTCACTGTATTATCCTGCCGGAGAATTACATGGCGGTGAAGGAATTGTGTGGAACTTGTGGGGAACAAAAAGCACGCAGGCTTTTCAACCTGCGTGCTTTTTGTCTACTCATATGCCAGCGTATCTCTCACAGTTAACCGCGATGCTCTTCTGGCAGGCAATGCGCTTGCCAATGTTCCCAGAACAATTGTGAAGATCAGCCAGGCGATCACTCCGCTTGCGCCATACACGGCTGGCATGGGAGCAGTGAGAATAGCCGTCCCAACCCCGTAACACAGCACGTTTGTGATGGGAATGGAGATGAGGATGCTAATTGCCCAACTGACGATGCCGATCACCATACCTTCGGTGATGACGATGGCTTGAATATCTCCATTGCTTGCGCCAACCGCGCGCATCACGCCGATCTCGCGGGTGCGCTCCAGCACGTTGATGCTCATGGTTCCCATCAACCCCAGCCCACCGACAATGGCAATAAGAGTCGCCATCACGAGCATGAAATAGACGAGAATGTCCGTCTGCGCTTTTTGGCTCTCGATAAATTCTGCGCCCAACTGCGTGGATCGAATTTGGATGCCATGCTCTTCAAACGCCGCTTGAATCTGGTCGTTGATTCTTCTCTGTGTGGCGGCATCGTGCTGAGTGGTGATGATGCGCAGCGAATATGCCATTTCCGGCTCGCCGACCAGCACGCTCAAATATTCATAATTGACATACAAAAGCGGCGGGCTGACGTTGCCCGTAATGCTGTAGGTTCCAACGATCTGCCATTTTGTTTCCTTATTTTTTGTTTCAATGGTTAGCCAATCACCGACTTTTAGGTCAGGGAAAATTTGGAGAAGGTGATTGCCAATGACAACGGCATTCTCGTCTCCGGGTTGCAACCAGCGGCCAGAAGTGATGATTGGGTCGATCATCTTTGAGTTGGAGGGAGGCGCAACGAAAAGGATTTGCGTGCCTGCCTTGTCATCATCTCCCATTTTTAGTGTGCCTGTGTATTCAAGCCAGCCTTCCGCCCCTTCCACACCTGGGTTGCTCATGGCTATGTTGGCAACTTTATCGTAGCGGTAGCCGTGGTCAAATGCGATATTGATGTCTGCCAGAAAATAGCCTTGAATATCTTCCATCACTTTGTCGAAAGAGGCCCACAAGTTATACACGCCGATGAAAACCGCGCCGCCAAGCACCAGAGTGAACAACGTGATGCTTAATCTCGTTTTGCGCCTGAATGTGTTTCGTAAAGAAATGCGGATGGGACGCGGAATCAGCACAGAATTTTTGCTGACCGAATCGTCCTTGGGCTTGGCATTGCCGCCGAGACCATAATCGCTCAATGCCTCGCGGACTGTGATCTTCACACTGTTATAGATCGGAAAGATTGCCGCCAATACCGGCACAACAACCGCCACGATCACTTGCTGAATAAAAGTCGAGGCATATCCCTTGTATGGCGCAGCGTAGAAGTTGAGCCATTGTGCCATCCCGCCGCCAATGATGGATGCAGACACATTGGCAAGTGGAATCGCGATCAACAATGAGCCGACCCCGAAGGCAAGAATTAACACAAGGTACATGCCGAATATCTGCTGGGTGCTGCCACCAGTTGCTTTCATAATGCCGATCTGCCGAACGTGCTGGGTCATCAACGCAGTGATGGTGTTGACGATCAAAAAACCGCTCAACAAAACGGTCAGGTATCCGAGAATGGCGAGAACGAAAAACACGCCTTGCGTGATGCTGTATGCAAAATGATGGCCCGGTTGGTACACGCTCACGAAAAAAACTATGGCGCCTGCGCGTTTCATGCGGTCTGCCACGGCTTGCGCTACGGCAGTTACATGTTCTGCGTCCGTCTGTTTCTCCGAGACGCTGATCGATAGTATTTCGTAATTATCAGTGTTGCCGCCAAGCCATTCAAGTGTTTTCGGTGTCACATATGCATTGACGGTTTGGGCAAGGTTGTAGGGGAATCCCGTCACTGCGTGCATGTAACCAGTCACGGTGATCTCACGTGTTTTTCCGTTTGCCAATTCCAGAATCATTTTGTCGCCAGGCTTATACCCAAGCGATAATGCACTGGAATCAAGAATCGTTTCTTTTTCACCGTAGCTCGGAATGATAGTTTCGCCAAGCGCAGGTTTCAACGTGTTCAACGTCAATTGGCTGGGGTCTTCCACTGCCGTGAAGTTAATATCCACATATTTTCCATCGGGTCGCAAGATGCGCGCACCAACGGATGAAAAACCTTCCACTGTGTCCACGCCTGGAACTTCTCGCGCCATCTTCACCATGTCATCATTCAGCGGCGATGCGTACACCTCCGCTTCAGACGGGTTCGCAGAAAGAAAATCGCTGTCCATACTTTCGTTCATGTACAAACCGAGGTTGCTGTTGAAACCAACGGCTAACGTCCCAACTGCAATGGTGATAATAGTCAGGAACGTACGCCCGCGATTACTCCAAAAATCAGCCCAGATTTTTTTCCAACGACTGCCGATCATGATGAGACTCCCCTCCAAGATAGATTCTCGCCATTATGCTTGTTCGCCATCTGACGCAGCGCCTCATGCGTCGCCTCGGATTGATCCAGTAATTCTGACAGTTGGTCATACCCGATTGCAAGAACCTCAACCGGTCCTGCTTCCGAGGCGCGGATGGACGCACGGTGTTTCTTCTCGTGGAAAAATTCCATTTCGCCGAAGCATTTCCCCGACCCGAGTTGAAGCGCGATTACATCCGATTGGTTGGGGCGCGGCAGAATCACTTCCACCGTCCCTTTGGAGACGATGTAAAATGTATCTGCATTGGAACCTTCTGCAAGGATCATTGACCCTGCTTCAAAGGTGAGCATCTGTGCGTTTTTTGTTGCCTGTAATAATTGAGATGCATTCAGAGTTGGCAAGACCTTTGCCACATACTCATTGACGATTTCGCCGTCTGCAATGAGCGCTGTGCGATGTGTGCGCTTTGCCAGTCCGCTGTCGTGTGTGACGATGATGATAGTTTTGCCTTTTGCCACAAGATCGTTGAACAAGGCAAATACAGACTCGGCAGTTTTTGAATCAAGATTGCCCGTCGGTTCATCTGCAATGATGACTGGCGGGTCGTTGGCGAGGGCGCGGGCAATTGCCACACGCTGCTGTTGTCCGCCGGAAAGTGCGGTGGGGAGTTTGTGCGCGTGGTCGGCAAGTTCCACCAACTCCAGAAGTTCCATTGCGCGTTTGTGGCGCTCGTTGATCGGGTAGGTGCGGCAGAAATCCATCGGCAACATTATGTTTTCGATAACTGAGATCATTGGCAGAAGTTGAAAGAATTGAAAGACAATGCCGAGGTTTTTTCCACGCCAGCGTGCCATTTGATTTTCATTCAGTTTATGCACGCCTGTCCCATTGACCCAAACCTCGCCTGTGGTGGGGCGGTCTATGCCGGTGATCATGTTTAGCAGTGTGGTCTTTCCGCTGCCTGATTTTCCAATAATGCTGACGAATTCACCGGCGTTGATCTGCAAATCCACGCTTTCAAGGGCGTGGTAATCGCCGACTGCGGTTTTGTAATATTTATTAACTTCGTGCAAGTCAATGATCGAGCGGCTTTCTGTTTGTTCGTCAGCGGCTTCTTGTTTGAAAAATGAAATTGCCATGATGTTCTCTTTCTTGCTTTAAAACTATCTGAAAGATATTGGCGGGCGGTAAAGCCCGCCTAACGAAATTATTCAAAAGTGACCACGGCAGTCATTCCCCAGCGCATCGCATCGTCTTTTTCTGTGAGTAGAATTGTGACCTCGTAAACAACATCACCCTGATTGAGCGTATAAGCCTCGCCGATGGATAAAACTTTGCCTTTGAGTTCCACGTCTGGGAGAGCGTCCAACTTTACAGTGACAGGCTGACCTTCAGTAACATTGACCACGTCAATTTCTGTGAGATCGGTGGTAATAACCGTCCAATTGGAGGTATCGGCGATGGTCACTGCGATCTCTCCTGCGTTGATGGATTCGCCGTTTTTGGCGTTCAAGTCTGCTATCACGCCATCAAATGGTGCAACGATTGAAAAGGCGGCCACCCCTGCTTTAGCTGCGTTCAACCGCGCTTCAAGCAAAGGCAGTTGTTCTGCGTCCGGGCCATCTTTTAGACGGTCGTAGAGAAGCTGGGCTTTTTCGAGGCTGGCATCTTTCAACGCGAGGTCGTTTTTGGCTTCCACGATCCAATCTTCGGGAGCGGGACCAGTGAAACTTTTGGTCTTAATTTCATAGTTGAAGCCAAACGGAGTGTTGGTCAATACTCTGCGGGATTCAGTTTGCGGAATCCGCTTGTCGTTTTGCAGATAAATTAGATACTGATAGGCTCTCTCCCGAGCTTCTTTTGCGTCCTTCAGGTCGATCACGGCTTGGGCAAAATCTGCACCTCTGGAGTTTATGAGATCGTCCCATGCCTGCTGAGCGTTGGCTAATTCAACCTGTGCCGCTGTGTAATTTGTATCTGTTTCATTGCCAAGGCGGATGAGTAAGTCCCCTTTTTTCACTTGCTGACCGACATCTACCAACACTTCACTGATTGCGCCGTTAGCGTTGAACGCGATCTCAGCCGATTGAATAGGTTCGACCCGTCCCTCGGCTATGATGGTATCGTCTGCTATTACAGTGGGGATGGGAGTTTCTTCCGCTATGACGGTGGGAGCAGCTCCACATGCGGCTATTGCTAAAGACAACAGAACAGGAATGATAAGTTTTTTGATTTTCATAAGAATTTTCCTCTTTTGCTTTGACCAGCAAGATTCAAAAAAAGTTTCTCGATTTGCATAGTGAGACTTTTCCTGTCTATTTACGAGAGGTTTGTAAAATAGTTGCAGACTTGTGAAGGATTTGGGAGATAAGGCAACCGCGATGATTCACGATGTGATAATTCCGGACTTGTAATTTCACGATGACCTTCGGCGACCATCTACTTTTTATATAGAAGATAATAGCGTGGCTTGGTTTTACTCAACCGCCCCAAATGTAGACAGAATTTTGATATGCTAGTATTTGATATATTTAGCAATGTTTCCACCCCGGTACGTCTACGATAGAGACAGATAGATCTTTGCCCAACAAAAACTTTTTCTTAGGAAAAAAGAATGGCGATTTACGAGGACTAAAAAAGACAGACCACCTTTCAAAATCAGGTGTCTGTCTTTTTGGCTGGCGAGGATTTCTTTTTTGTCTTGCCTGCGGTTTAATCTAAAAACTGTACATTTTCGTGTCGCATTTTTTACGCGTACATTCCCCAGTCTAATGCTGAAGGGTCTTCCATCATTGAGAAATCCCACATTTCCATTCCCATGTTAATTGTCACAGGCATATTAAGGCCTTCAGTGGCTTTTGCCTTTGTCATTTCGATCATAGCCGGGCCATATGGACAGAATGGAGTGGTCAGAATCATTTTTAAACTGGCGATGTTATTTTCAATTTCGATATCACGAATCAGGCCCAGCTGAATGATGCTCATTCCAATTTCAGGGTCGATTACCTCTGATAGTTTTGCTCGGGCTTCTTTTACCATTTCAGGATGGGTGGTGTGGATGGTCCACTGGATTTCTTTGATTTCTTCGCTCATGGTTCCTCTATAAAAAATGAGAATTTACTTGCTGGTTACTTCAGTAGTCTGCACTACATACGTGCAATGTGCTCCACCATCCAAAATACATTGAACTTTGTTTGCTGGCAGTGCAAGCATTTTGGAGATCAACGTCTGGTCAACCGCACAGACTTCGGGGTGCGCAATTCCAATTTGGTAGTATGGGCAGGAGATTTCATGGATCTGGTACTGACCGTTCTCCTTTTTCTCCCATTCCACCGTAAAACCTTCCTGCGCTAGCATATTTTTGACGAAGTCTAGGCGTTCTTCAATAGCAAGGTTTTTCATGTCTTCGGAGTATTCGCCTGCCAGGTCTTCGGCGATCTGATTGAACAATGTGGCAACTACTGGCCCTGGCATGGTTTCTTTCATCTGGGCAAGAAGTCTTGAAGTCAATTTCATATAACGAGTGGGAAAGTGCTCCATACCTTCATCAGTAAGTACATATACTAAGCGCGGGCGCCCCACGCCGTGGCGCTCCTCCTGTCCTTCAACCAATCCCTCCATTTGTAGGTTGGTTAAGTGGTGGCGAACAGAAATGGGATTAATACCAACCGCTTCAGCAAGATCATTAATGGTAGAGCGTGGTTTCCGCAATAAAGTTTGTAAAATTTTGTCTCGCGTAGATTTCATACTGCGCAGTATACCCGTCCAGTATTTTCCTGTCAATATACTAGATAAATATCATAAATATTTTATATGCCTTTTGAAGCGGGTATAGTTATTTTTAATCTCCAAAACTGTCTCTAAAGGCAAAGTGCTGAAAAATTTACCCTCCTTAGAATTAATAGGAAGAATTCTAGTACCTGAACCAATTGTAGTTTGTAGATCAAGGTACATAAAACGAATAAGTGGATGACCAGTTGCTCCAATTCCCAGCTTTGTCTTTAGCGCGTACATGCCAGAAATAGGTTGTGGATTTTACGGGCGTTTTTGCTCTTATAGCAGTCTTGCTTGTGGTGGTGTTAAACTCAGGACTATTAAAATCTACATTGTTGTCCATTTCAATTTGGTACAGTAATGCCCCGTCTGCGGTACTCCATTGAAGCATGGGAGAGTTTTGGGAGTTTGATTTATCGGATGGGCTGATAAGCGATGGCGGGGGTGGGGGCGTGCTGTCAATTGTAATGGAATAGGTTTTACTGAATTTTCCGGGGGAAAGGCTGGCATTATATGCCCGTACTTGCATGAAGTAAGTTCCATCTGTAAGTGGCAAGTTCGGCGTAAAATTTGTTTCCTTAACAGTCTGATTCAATACAAGCTGCGTCAAGGCTGCGTCTCGCGCAATAAAGATTTCATAGGCTTGAGCACCACGGACTGTGCCCCATGAAAAGTTTGGCCGTGGATTATTTGTGAGCGAAGCCTTGCTTAATATATTCGGCGCGGTGAAATTGACAGTGATCTTTGCGAGCGCAAATGATTCTCCAAGTGTAAAGCTGCCATTTCCAATGCCGTTATTTGCAAGCTTGTTCCCTGCAATATCGGTGATTGTGCCGTTGTCGATTAGATCAAGGCGAACTGCGCCAGAACCCGCACCGGTATTTACTGTCACTATAAAGAATGGATTTGCATTTTGAAAATTCGTGATAACTGAGTTAAGGTTGGTCGTATTCGCCGTAAAGTCTGATGAGTCTACACCTGTTACTGGTTCGGAAAACGTGACTATGAAATCCACACTGGGATTGATGGACGGATTACTGCTTGCTCGTACGATCGAAGTAACACGTGGAGGATTTCTCTCAATTGAATATTTTTCACCATTTTTATAATTTGCGTTTTCTATTCCTACGCCTCCCAGGCTAATGCCTTGAATGTTACGGATGCTATCATTGTCAATAAGGTCAAGCCTTAATTCTCCGTCGCCTGTCCCTGTGTTTGCTGTGACAACGTAAAACGGATTCAAGTTGGTAATGTTGAGAATTGCTGAGTTTGGTGTGCCTGTCAAAATAAAATCTGCTGCATCCACCCCATCTACAGGCTCGGAAAATGTGACGATGAAGTCCACACTGGCAGCTCCCGTGGGGTTAGCACTGGCTCGCAGGATGGATGTCGCAATTGGTACTCCCAAACTATAGGAGTACGTTTCAACGTTCGTGAAATTTCCGTTGCCGGTTCCCATATTGCCGAGCTTATTTCCTGCGTTATCGGAAATACTATCGTCGTCGATCAAATCCAGTCGGATAGTGTCTGTGCCAGGTTTGATGGAAACTGAAACAGTATAGATGTTGCCGCCCCCAAAGATATTATTGATCGTGGCTCCATTTACTGTGGATAGAAAAAAATCGCCTCCATCCACGCCGTTCACTGCTTCTGAAAAGCTGACAGTGAAATCCACGCTAGATGCGTCCCCTTGATTCGGATTGGCACGGATAATCGATGTGACGAAAGGCACGCTCCGGTCCACCGAATAAACTTCCTCGTTTGAAAAATTTCCTCCAACTTTATTGCCAGCCAGATCAATAACACTTTCGTTATTAATAAAGTCAAGCTTGATATTGTCGTTTCCCAAGCCGGTGATTATTGAAACCAAATAGGTGTTACCTGATCCGCTTACATTGCTGATGGACGCGCCTGCATTTGTCGTGAGTCTAAAATCTGAAATATCTACGCCATTAACTGCCTCGGAAAAAATAACAGAAAAATCAACGGTTATGGCATTTGTTGGGCTGCCACTTGTGCGTGCAATTAAATTAACAACTGGAACAGACTTGTCTACGGTGTAAACTGGTGCGCTGGTGAAATCTCCATTGCCAATACCGACTCCACCCAAGGGGTTGCCAATGCTGTTCGTGACTGAGTCGTTGTCCGTTAGGTCGAGGCGCAGAGTTCCATCCCCAGTTCCTGTTTTTATGGAAATAGTGTATGCATTCCCAGATCCGCTTACGGTTTCGATCATCGCTCCATTAATATTGGTTGAAAGCAAAAAGTCGGTACTATCCACGCCGTTTACTGTTTCGGAAAATATGACTTGATAACTGATATTTCCTGCGTTCGTTGTGGATTGGTTGATTGGGGTAATTGCTGTAACACTAGGGTTGCTTTGGCCGATCATATACTCATCAACAAGTACTCCAGCGCGAGTGATCATTTGAAATTTCATATACGTGTTGGTTGCTTCCACGCGCATAGCCCCGAAATCCTGGTTGAAACGAACCTGGCTTTCCGGAAGAATGGTTTCGAAATTATATAATTCTGCTCCGCCAATGCCATTAACAAAATACGGTAATCCATCTACGAGTAGCCTCTCGTAGATGTGGTCATGGCCGGCTAGCACAACATCTGCACCCCACTCCTTGAATGGCCAGCGCATGTATTCATTGGAGCCATGCCTGCCTGAAGAGTATGGAGGATGATGGAATATAACCACGTTGAATGTGGACGTAGAAGCAGTCATCGCCTTTTTTAGCCATTTTGCTTGTGTGGATGTTGCGCTGTATCCATCAGGCTCTTCTTTGTTGCTATTTACAATAAAAAAATGAACAGGTCCTTGAACGAAATCGTAAAAGGATTCCTGTTTATAAAAACCAAAATATTTGAAGTATGCGTTGGCGTCGGTGTCGCCGCCGTAATCATGATTTCCCAGTGCCGGAAAAAACCTCCTTATTGGAGAGCCGGCTCCATATTTTCCTGTGTATGGATAAATGTAGTCGTGATAATACTGCCCGATATTTTGGTCAATGGACCACATTGCTCCATCGTTGTAGTTATTGTCTCCAACAGTCACAATGAAATCGGGATTCCAGCTTTTGACCAGTTTTGCAACGTCCGCTTCGTTTTGGCCTGCGAGCCCGTAATCGCCAATAACAGCGAAAGATATTTTATTACTCTGAGCACGTGCTGGCGATGGCTGGGCTGAGAAAAGTGAAGTTAGAAATATGAAGAGGAATATTATGCGGGCGGGGATGATTTTCAAGAGCAGACTCCATAGCTAAGATAAACACTCCGATTGTAGGCTTGAATTTGATGCCTTATCGACTATGGAATGAACTTAATATGGTGGCGCTTTGTAGCTTTTTGCAGTCAAGGAATTAACTATAGTGGTTAATGTGCTTTTCCCATGTAACCAAGAGAACTAAAGACTGAACTGAACAGGTAAATAAAATAAAGTCAATTGGTCTATTGTGTAAAACTAATTACAGGAACAAAATAATTCTGTTCTTGCAATATTACTCAAACTCGATCTCGATCTCTTCGTCGTCTTTCCATTCACCCATTTTCTCGAACTCGATCTCTCCGAATAGTTCATTTTGGACCGCGGAGATGTGATAGCGCTTGATCAACTCAAGCATGGCGAGGAATGTCACTACGATCTCCACACGAGTGGCTTTGTCTGTAATGAGGCCGCGCTGAAGGTCATGCGCTGGATGTGTCTCACTGATAATGATGCCAAGCAGCTTTTTATCTTTGCCTTTGGAGAATCTTGATTATGAGAAAAAGTTACCAGAACAGATAGATCGTTCATATTTTTGTACAAAGCTTTGAATATACTAGAAAAATATCATAAATATTGACAAATCCCCTCTACTTTGCTATAATGCGGCTTCAATGAGTTAAAAACGCCAGAATTGGCTTACATCGTACCGCTTGAGCGGTAATTTCTGAGGAGCTATAAAAAGAATGTCGCAACTTGAGATCAAAAATCTACATGTTAGTATTGAAGACAAGGAAATTCTAAAGGGACTTTCACTTACGATAAACCAGGGTGAAATTCACGCAATAATGGGGCCGAACGGTACAGGTAAATCCACATTAGCTTATACATTGATGGGGCACCCGAATTACACCGTGACAGGTGGTGAAATTATTTTTAAAGGAAAGAATGTTCTCGAGTTGGAGCCGGACGAACGCTCTCGTGCGGGAATTTTTCTTGCGTTCCAGTACCCAGTTGCCATCCCCGGCGTGACCGTAGCCAATTTCCTGCGCACGGCTATCAATTCCCGCCGCCGTGCCGAAAATCCCGAAGACAAAGGCATGCCCATTCCTGAGTTCCGCAAGATGCTCAAGGAAAAGATGGACACCCTCAAGATGGATCACGCTTTTGCAGGACGCTACCTCAATGACGGTTTCTCCGGCGGAGAGAAGAAGCGCGCCGAGATCTTGCAAATGGCAACCCTAAAGCCAGAGATTGCTATTTTGGATGAAACAGATTCCGGCTTGGATATTGATGCGCTGCGCATCGTCTCGGAAGGTGTAAACACTCTTTCCGGTCCCGATCTTGGCGTGCTTGTCATCACACATTATCAGCGCCTGTTGAATTACATCAAACCCAATTTCGTCCATATCATGTTGGATGGACGTATTGTAGAGTCTGGTGGCCCCGATCTTGCTTTGCACCTTGAAGAGCATGGTTATGACTGGGTACGCGAAAAGTATGACGTGGTGGCTGAAGAGAGCGAATAGCTCTTTATCACTTAGTGGTTAGAGATTTGGAGATTTAAATGGCTGAAGAAACCAAACCCGATGACACCCAACTCCTCGAAGAGATTGGCGATTATAAATATGGCTTTCATGACCGTGACGATAACTACGTCTTCAAATCTGAACGTGGATTGAGCCGTGAAGTTGTTGAAAATATTTCGCGCATGAAAGGCGAGCCGCAATGGATGCTCGATTTCCGTCTCAAGGCGTACGAGCATTACATTAATCGCCCCATGCCAAACTGGGGTCCTACGCTTGATGAAATTGACTTTGACAATATTTTTTACTACGTCAAGCCGACCGAGAAGAGCGAAAAGAATTGGGACAACGTCCCAGACGATATTAAGAATACTTTCAACAAACTGGGCATCCCCGAAGCCGAACAAAAATTTTTGGCGGGCGTGGGCGCTCAGTACGAATCCGAAATGGTGTATCACTCTATTTTGGAACACCTTGAAAAACAAGGCGTTATCTTCCTCTCCATTGAAGATGGACTCAAGCAATATCCCGACTTGTTCAAAGAATACTTCGGCACAGTCGTTCCGATTGAAGATAACAAGTTTGCCGCATTAAACTCTGCTGTTTGGTCTGGCGGCTCATTCGTCTACGTGCCGAAAGGCGTAAAAGTGGATTTGCCCTTGCAGGCATACTTCCGCTTGAACACCGCAAATGTCGGTCAGTTCGAGCGCACCCTCATCATCGTGGACGAAGGCGCATCCGTGCATTATGTGGAAGGCTGTACCGCTCCGCAATACACCACCAACTCCTTCCATAGCGGCGTGATCGAGATCATCGTCAAGAAAGGCGCACGCTCGCGTTATTCCACCATTCAAAACTGGTCAACTAATGTCTTCAACCTCGTGACACAGCGCGCCCAGGTTTTTGCAAACGCCACCCACGAATGGGTGGATGCCAACCTCGGCTCCAAACTTACCATGAAATACCCATCCTGCTATTTGATGGAACCCGGCGCGCACGGCGAAATGCTTTCCATGGCATTTGCAGGCCCCGGGCAAACGCAAGATGCCGGTTCCAAGATGATGCACTTTGCACCCAACACCACCAGCAAGATCGTTTCCAAATCCATCAGCAAGAGCGGCGGTCGCGCCTCTTATCGCGGCATGGTCAAGGTGTACAAAGGTTCAAAGGGCGTCAAGTCCAATGTGGTTTGTGATGCGCTTTTGCTCGACCCCAAATCCCGCTCCGATACATACCCCACCATCGAAATTGACGAAGACGATGTGACCATCGGTCACGAAGCCTCCGTCAGCAAAGTGGGCGAGGAGCAGCTCTTCTACTTAA
>Ga0209277_10001289_pt1 | contig 12395 bp, 9 predicted proteins | sample JI81AbrownDNA_FD_187503 | JGI IMG/M metagenome (GOLD analysis project Ga0209277, IMG submission 187503) | Wastewater effluent complex algal communities from Wisconsin, to seasonally profile nutrient transformation and Carbon sequestration -... | ecosystem: Engineered > WWTP > Effluent > Algae... | reverse complement strand
ACCCTGCTACCAAGGCCACTGCCAAAGCGGCCATCAAGGCGACCTGCCGGGGTGAGAGTTGACCCATGTGTTCGGTGGTGAGCGTTCGGCGGACAAAGGTAGCCGGACGGCTATCGCACCCGGGAACCTGCGAATGGCGGAGGATACCGCGATCCCTTAACATCCCGGAAACATGGCGTTGATAGCTTGCGCCCCGCGCCATCGCGCGTCCCATGCGTTTCGGCATCATCGAATTCCTCACCCTGGCTGGTTCGCTGGGTCTCTTCATCTATGGCATGAAAGCCATGAGCGAGGGCCTGCAGAAGGTGGCAGGTGCCCGCATGCGCGATGTGCTGAAGGTGATGACCGCGAACCGCTTCCTCAGCGTTTTCACCGGCTTCATCACCACAGTGCTCATCCAACTTTCTTCTGTGACCTCGGTGATGGTGGTGAGTTTCGCAAATGCGGGCCTCATCACGGTGAGGCAGTCCATCGGCGTGCTGATGGGTGCGAACATCGGCACCACGGTGAAGGCCTTGCTCTTCAGCGCACTGGGCTTCGCCTCCATGGATATCCATGTGTTCGCCCTTCCCATCATCGGCTTGGCCTTCCCGCTGCTCTTCCTGAAGGGCCGACATTCCAAACCCATCGGCGACTTCATGGTGGGCTTCGCCATCCTCTTCCTTGGCTTGGAGTTCCTGAAGAACGTGATCCCCGTGCCTGATAGCGATGGCATGGCGGTACTTGAACGGATCACGGGCCATGGTGCGTTCTCGATCCTGCTCTTCGCCGGCCTTGGCATGCTCTTCACCATGATGGTGCAGAGCAGCAGCGTGGCCCTGGCCGCCACGATGGTGCTCTGCCAACGCGGCATCATCGGGTACGAGATGGCAGCGGCCTCGGTACTCGGCATGAACTTGGGGACGACCATCACGGCCAACCTTGCGGCGCTGGTGGCGAACGTTTGGGGACGACGCGCAGCGCGAGCCCATTTCGTGATCAAGGCGCTGGGCTTGGTCTGGGCCTTGTTGCTCTTCGGGCCGTACTTGCATCTGCTGGATCGCTACGTCACCAGCGTACACGGCGCATCGCCCTACGCCGATACGGATGTTCTGGTCTGGGCCCTCACCTACCTGCACATCAGTTTCAACGTTCTCAACACGCTCCTGCTCATCGGCTTCGTTCCGCAGATCGAGCGCATCGTGACCCGCATGGTCCCCAGCCGGACGGAAGACGACAAGGAATTCCGCCTGGAGTACATCAATGATCCGGTGATGGCCGTGTCACCAGAACTGTCCTTGATCGAAGCGCGAAAGGAGATCACCAAGTTCGGCAAGCTCACCGCGAGCATGACCGGGATGGTGAACCAACTCCTAGTGAGCACCAACGATGCCGAACGCACCGACCTCTTCGGCAAAGTGGCGCGCTATGAGGATATCACCGACCGCTTGGAAGTGGAGATCAGCAAGTACCTCACGCGCACCAGTGCCGAGGCGAAGGACGAGGCGATGAGCGAACGGATCCGGGCGATGCTCGCGATCATCAGCGACCTGGAGCGCATCGGCGATATCTTCTACCAGATGTCACGCCTGCTGGAGCGCAAGCACCAGGAACGCCTCTGGTTCACACCGGAACAACGCTCCAACCTCCAGGAACTGCTGAGCTTGTTGGACCGGGCGTTCACCATCATGCTGAAGAACCTTGACGCAGAGGATGGCCAGGTCGCCATCGACGAAGCGGTGGAGGCCGAACAGCACATCAACCAGCTGCGCGACCAATTGCGTCGGATGCACTTGAAGAGCATCGAGGCCGGGGATTACAATGTGAAGAGCGGACTCATCTACAACGACCTCTTCTCTAGTTGCGAAAAGGTGGGGGATCACGTCATCAACGTGTCCGAAGCGCTGGTGGGCGAGGTCTAGGGAACGATGATATCGTTGCTGAAGACCTTGTTGCTGCGGTTCAGCGCGCGGTCCACCATTTCCACGCTAAAACGAACAGTATCCGCGTTGCCCGTGATGAAGAACGGGAATGGGTCAATGGCGACCGCGATCTCGCCCTCCAGTGCTTTATTCTGGCCCGTAGGTGTGATGCGCGGGATCCTGTAGTAGACCGGCTCCTCGAACTGCACGTCGTTCCATACCCCATTGATCTTCTCGCTCTGCTCCAGGAAGAGGTTGTAGTAGAACACGGACGAAGTGTCGTACGGTGGTGCGATGTCCGAAGCGTCGAGACCGATATCACCGTCACCATCGGTGAACGAGATCGTGAGCGAGGCGGAGTCGCCGAAGAACTCGAACGACTTGAACTGGATGGCCGGTGTGGCTGGGAATTCCTCGGACTTCAAGCAGCCGCTCAGGAGAACCCCTACCAGCCCGCAGGCTCCGGCTACTTTTGCCACTCCGTTCAAAGAGGTGTTCATCCCGTCAAAGTTAAGCTGCCTTCGCCCTGATGCCCGCTTTCCCGCCATACCTCGACCCAAGGCTCCTTGAGCAGGTATTCGAGGTGGACGACGACGCCTCCTTTAACGCGCTGGCCTTGGAGCTATTTCACCTACACGCCGCATACAACCCGGTTTATCGTGGATTCCTGAACGGCCTGGGGGTGACCGCCGTGTCCGTTGACCGCTTGGAAGCCATCCCGTTCCTGCCGATCAGCGCGTTCAAGAACCACCGCGTGCTGTTGGAAGGCCTGGATCCGACAAGCCATTTCACCAGCAGCGGCACCACCGGCGCGGTCACCAGCGTGCACCACGTGCCCTGGCCTTCGTTGTACGAGCGCTCCTTCATGCGATCGTTCGCGAGCACCTATGGAGACCCTGCCAGTTTGCGCATCGTCGCACTCCTGCCGGCCTACCTCGAGCGCGAAGGCAGTTCCTTGGTGTACATGGCTCAACGGTTGATCGAGGCCACCGGTGATCCTTTCAGCGGCACCTACTTGTACAAGTATGATGAGGTGTCAGCCTTGCTGCACCGCTCAGAAGATGAGGGGAAGCCCACCCTGCTCCTTGGGGTCACCTTCGCCTTGCTCGACCTTGCCGAACGCTTTCCGCAGCCGCTCCCGAACACGGTGATCATGGAAACGGGCGGTATGAAAGGGCGCCGGCCAGAGATCGTGCGGGACGAATTGCATCGCATTCTGAAGAAAGCGTTCCATGTACCTGCCATCCACAGTGAGTATGGCATGACCGAGTTGCTCAGTCAGGCTTGGTCGCAAGGGGAAGGCCGCTATTCAGCTCCGTCGTGGATGAGGATCCTGGTGCGCGACCCGAACGATCCACTGGGTTACCTGCCCCATGGCCGAACCGGGGGGCTCAACGTGATCGATCTGGCCAACGTAGCGAGCTGCCCGTTCATCGCCACACAGGATCTCGGACGTATGTACACCGACGGCACATTCGAAGTGCTGGGCCGCTTCGACCATAGCGACCTACGGGGTTGCAACCTCTTGATGGAGGCTTAGACTTTCACCAAGAAGTAATTCTTCTTCCCGCGTTGTAACAGGATGAACCGCCCGTTGATCAGATCGTTGGTATCCACCCCACGTGCATCGTCCACTTTCACCCGGTTCACGCTGATACTGCCTTCCTTCAAAGCGCGCTTCGCCTCGCCCTTGCTGGGGAGGAAACCCGTGTGATCGGTGAGCAGATCGATGATCGATGTGCCCGCCTCCAAGGTGCTGCGTGAAAGATCAGCTTGTGGCACTCCTTCGAAGACGTCCAGCCATTGTTGCTCCGTGAGGGTGGAAAGGCCTTCACTGGAATTGCTGAAGAGGATGCCACTTGCGGCAATGGCGCTCTTCAGTTCATTCTCGCCGTGCACGAGTGTGGTGATGTATCCCGCGAGCTCCTTCTGTAAACGACGTTCGTGCGGCGCTTTGGCGTGCTGGGCGATCAGTTCCTTCGCGAAGTCCTCCTCCCAGGTGGTGAAGATCATCGCGGCCTTGGCGGCATCGGCATCGCTGTTGTTCAGCCAGAACTGGTAGAACTTGTACGGCGATGTGCGCTGGGCATCGAGCCATACGTTGCCGCCTTCGCTCTTCCCGAATTTGGTCCCATCGGCCTTGGTGAGCAACTGGGTGGTGATGGCATAAGCCTCTCCCCCACCCATGCGCCGGATCAGTTCGGTACCGGTGGTGATATTGCCCCATTGATCGCTGCCACCCATCTGCACGGTGCAGTCCATGTGCTTGTTGAGCCAGTAGAAATCGTAACCCTGCACGAGCTGGTAGCTGAATTCGGTGAACGATAAACCAGTCTCCAATCGGCTCTTCACACTGTCCTTCGCCATCATGTAGTTCACGGTGATGTGCTTACCCACGTCGCGGATGAAGCGCAGGAAGCTCATGTCCTTGAACCAATCGTAATTGTTCACCATGCGGGCGGGGTTCACCGAGCCGCTGAAGTCGAGGAAGCGCTCCAATTGCTTCTGCACGCACACCTGGTTATGGCGAAGCGCATCCTCATCGAGGAGGTTACGCTCGGTGCGTTTCCCGCTGGGATCACCCACCATGCCTGTCGCTCCACCCACCAAGGCCACTGGTTTGTGCCCGCAGCGTTGGAAATGCGTGAGGGTCATCACCTGCACCAAGTGGCCCACGTGGAGCGAATCGGCCGTAGGGTCGAATCCGATGTAACCACTGGCTGGACCTTTACGGAGGTGATCCTCTACTTCGGGTGTGCTATCGTTGAGCATACCACGCCACTTCAGTTCATGCAGGAAATCGCGAGTCATTGCGGATCGTAGGCCCTTTGAAGGCGCGCAAAGATAGCTGGAGCATGCGGTCCGCCTGGTTACCTTGGCGGCATGCATCTGGTCACTGGCGCCACGGGTATCGTGGGTTCGCATGTGTTGTTGGAGTGCGCGGCTCGCGGACCTGTACGAGCGCTCTACCGCCGTGGAAGTGATCGATCCATCGTGGAGCGGGTGTTCCGGCACTACCGGGCGGATGCGGATGTATTGCTCACGGCGATCGAATGGGTGGAGGCCGACCTGTTGGATGTGGACGGGTTGTGGGCGGCGATGCATGGTGTTCGCCAGGTCTACCACACGGCTGCGGTGGTCTCCTTCGCACCACGCGATGCGGACCTCATGCACCGGGTGAACGTGACCGGAACGGCCAACGTGGTGAACGCTGCGTTGGAGAACGGCATCGAACGATTGTGCCACGTGAGCAGCACGGCGGCGATTGGTGAAGAGTCCCCGGGTATAGCACGCACCGAACGTTCTCCGTGGAGCGCGGACAAGCGCACGTCTGCATATTCTCGGAGCAAGTACGCTGCGGAAATGGAGGTGTACAGAGGCATCGCCGAAGGGTTGGACGCCATCCTCGTGAACCCTTGCGTGATCATCGGACCGGGTCAGGAAGGGCGAAGTTCCATGACCCTGGTTGAGCGTCTTCGTAAGGGCACACGTTTCCATCCGCCGGGATCGAACGCGGTGGTGGATGCGCGTGATGTGGCGCAGGGCATGTTGGCCTTGATGGAGAAAGGCGCTACTGGCGAGCGCTTCCTGCTCGTGGGGGAGAACATCACCTATGAGCGTCTTTTCACCCTCCTAGCGACCGCCTTCGGGAATCCCGCACCCGATGTTCCCCTTCGACCATGGATGCTGGAGTTGGGGTGGAGAGTGGAGGCCCTGCGCAGCTTCATCACGGGTTCAAAGCCCTTCATCACCCGAGCAACAGTACACAGTGCTCTGACCAGCCGTTCATACAGCGCTGCCAAAGCCGAAGATCTTTTGGGACAACGGTTCCGCAATGCGGAGGAAGCCATCTCCAACGTAGCGGCCTTCGTTAACGGTCAAGGTGCTTATTGACCCTGGTCGTCCTTGCGTCGACTGATCTCCACCAACACTTCTTCGTAGATCACCTTCATATCGGCCGACCGCCCGGACCAGAAGGTGAAGGAGCGCTGGAACTCCTCCTTCGTGGTGCCTTGCTCCTTGAACATATCCGTGTAGTACTGCTCACTGGGAATACTGCTGTGGTGGGCCACGACCAGCTCGTGGTTCGTTCGCGCCTCAATCAGTTGGGCTTCCACTAGAATGTCCTTGAAGCGATCGCGCGGGAGCACATCACTGGGAACAGCTTCTTCCGGAGCGCGGCACGATACGGCCAACAGGACTATGATGACCAACGATCTCATCGATCGAAACGCAGGCGCTGGCCCCGGACTGAACGATCCACGGCACCATCGGCGAAGACCGCACGTCCGTTCACCCAAGTGCGCACGACCCGGGATCCGAATTGTTGGCCTTCGAACGGTGACCACCCACATTTATAGAGCAGGTTGGAACGGTCTACCACCCAAGGTGTGGTGCGGTCCACGAGAACGAGATCCGCATGGTAACCTTCCCGGATATAGCCGCGCCGGTCCACATTGAATAGACGAGCCGGAGCATGGCAGAGCTTCTCCACCACCTGCGCCATCGTGAACACGCCTTGCGCTTCCAGTTCGAGCATGGCCACTAAGGAATGTTGGATGAGCGGCCCACCAGAAGGGCACTTCGCATAGCGCTGTGCCTTCTCTTCTACGGTGTGTGGGGCATGGTCCGTGGCGATCACATCAATGCGGTCGTCTATCACTGCCTGACGGATGGCGGCCCGATCAGCTGCGGTCTTCACCGCAGGGTTCCATTTGATGAACGCACCCTTCTCGGCGTAGTCCGCATCGCTGAACCAGAGGTGATGCACGCAGGCCTCGGCGGTGATATACTTCTTCTCCAAGGACCCAGGTGCGAAAAGTTCGATCTCCCGTTCTGTACTGATGTGCAACACATGGAGGCGAGTACCATGCTCCTTGGCCAGTGCCACAGCACGACTGCTGCTCTTATAACACGCCTCTGCACTGCGGATCAGCGGATGTTGATCCATGGGGATATCCTCGCCCCAGCGTGCCACGGCGGCCTGCATGTTCGCACGCACGGTCGACTCATCCTCCGCATGGATGGCCAGCAATAGATGCGCCCGGCGGAACAGTTCGTCGAGCGTGGAGGGATCATCCACCAGCATGTTGCCCGTGCTGGAGCCTAGGAAAGCCTTCAGCCCACAAACAGTGGCAGGGTCGGTGCGCAGGACTTCATCCAAGTTATCGTTACTCACACCCATGTAGAAGGAGTAGTTCACCAGGGAATGTTCCGCGCCCAGCGCGTACTTCAGCTCCAGCAACTCCTGTGTAAGTGTTTGCGGGTTCGTATTGGGCATCTCCATGAAGCTGGTAACCCCTCCCGCTGCCGCTGCGGCACTGGCGTGTGCGATATCTTCCTTGTGGGTAAGGCCAGGTTCGCGGAAATGCACCTGGTCATCGATCACACCAGGCAGAAGGAGCCGACCCGCTGCATCGAACTCAGGTAGATCAGTATCGCCGATCCCTTCCGATGCGATGCGTTCGATGAAGCCATCACGCACCAACACGTCGGCCTTGAAAGTTGAACCATCGTTCACCACGACGGCGTTGCGGATAAGTACGGAGTTCATGGACGTGGTATTCGTACACGCATTTGAAGCACACCCAGTATGGCCTCCTTGAAGATACCCGAGTTCATCTTGCTCTTACCCTTCAAACGATCGACGAAGGTGATGGGCACTTCGGCGATGCGGAATCCCGCCAAGCGCACTCGATACTTCATTTCGATCTGGAACGCGTAACCCACGAACTTCACTTCGTCAAGCGGCAATGCTTCAAGAACATGCCTCCGGTAGCAAACGAAACCGGCGGTGGTATCGCGAACGCCAAGCCAGAGGATCATACGGACGTAGAGCGACGCACAATAGCTGAGCATCACGCGATCCCAGGACCAGTCCTTGACCTGTCCGCCCTTCACGTAACGCGAACCAACGCTCATATCCGCGCCATCCGAGGCACAAGCGGCGTACAACCTGAGCAGGTCGTGCGGGTCGTGCGAGAAGTCGGCATCCATCTCGAAGATGAATTGGTAGCCCTGCGCAATGGCCCACTTGAAGCCGGCGATGTAGGCCGTTCCAAGGCCGAGTTTACCGGACCGCTCCAGGATGTGGATCCGGCCCGGAGCCTTCGCCATCGCCGTTTTCACAATACTGCCCGTGCCATCCGGTGAGCCATCATCCACGACGAGCACATCGAAGCCCCCTTCCAGGCCGATCACCTGTTCGAGTATCGCCTGGATATTCTCCTTTTCGTTGTAGGTGGGGATGATGACGAGGCGCTCCTTCACGGGTTCCGGATGGGCCGCAAAGATAGACCTGGGGCGATGCCCGATCAGCGCACCAAAGTGACGTGGCCTACCCGTTCGATCCGGTTCGTGGTGATGCGGTCCTTGGCCACGAGTTTCCAGACATAAACACCTATCGGCACTTCGGAACCATCGGGAAAGAGGCCGTTCCAGCCCTGGTCCGGATCACTGGTCTCGAAAAGCGGCTGGCCCCAACGATCGAAGATGTAGAAGCTATAGGAACTGGGCTCCAGACCGAGGATGATCGGCTTGAAGATGTCGTTCGGTGCGACCCCATCGGGCGTGAACGCATTGGGCACGTGCACGAGCAGGCCATCCTCCACCGCCACCACTTTACAGATCGAATCGCGACAAACCTCCGATGCAACAGCCGTGAGACAGACGAGGTATTCACCGCTGACGCCTGCCTCGAAGCTGTAAGCAGGATCCTCGGATGTCAGCGTGTCACCGGCGATACCCCAGATGTAACCGACGGCATTCTCGGATCCGTTGTTGAACAGCACATCCGGAGCGAGTGTGTTGATGAATTCGGGTACATAGGTGAAATCGGCGGTGGGCTGATCGAAGACGGTGAAGAGATCAGGGACCGATAGGGTATCGGTTCCGCAGCCATTGCCGGCATCCACGATCAACGTGGCGCCGTAAGTCCCGCCATCCGTGATGGTGCGTGTGATCGGCGCGCAATCATTGACCTGTTCGCCGTTCCAGAGCAACCACGAGCATGACACGCCGCCTTGGAAGGTGGTGGATAGTGTGATCGTGACGGGAATGCACGCTTCCGCGCCCTCCACAACGAATTCGGCAATGGGAATGGGCACAACATCCACCACCACGGCAGCAGAAACAGAAGGGCATGGTACTGGTGCCGATACGGAGTAAGTGTAGATACCAGCCTCATCGGCTCCCGGATCGAACACGCCACTGAACGGATCCCCGTTCGACGCTGTCCAGAAGCCATCAGGATCAGGCGTTCCACCAAGGGCTTCGAAGAGATCCACCGAGGTGTCGCTGTTCTCGCAAGCGGTGATCGAACCGTTGGATCCAGCATTCACCGCCTCGCTAATGGATATCGTCAGTTGTGACACATCATCGATACACGGTGCGATGGCGGCGACAGTGTAGGTGTAGGTGCCTGGTGAACCAGTCGCTGGAGCGAAAGCAGCAGGCACGATAGCGCCGGATGGATTTCGCCAGATACCATCGGGTTCTGGAGTGCCCGCCAGAAGTTCGGTCAGGATGAAGGCTTCCGCCGACGAGCATTGTAGCGTGGTGGCGTCCGCACCAGCATCGGCTACAGGTGCGATGAAGACGTTGACGGTAGCGCTGGCATCCACGCAGGGTGACAAGGCCGTTACGGTGTAGGTGTATATGCCCGGCACATCGACGGATGGATCCACGACGGTTCCATGAAGGCTTCCATCCGGATCGGTCCAAGTCCCTCCAGCATCGAGCGTGCCTGTTAGTCCATCGAAAAGGGAAACTGGCGCCGCAGCCGCGCATATCGCCAAGTTCCCACTGATACCGGCAACTGGAGCCGTGTTCACGACGACTGTCAAGGTGGATTGGTCAGCAGGACAATCATCCGAAGCGGGAACGGTGTAAGTGAATTCGCCACCCGAAGATGAAGACGGATCCAAGATCATCGGAACGACATCACCATCTTCATTGGTCCAAGTCCCAGTCGCATCCGGTGTGCCTTCCAGTTGATCGACAAGAACGATCGGCGCATTGGTCGAGCAGATGACGATCGAGGCATCACCGCCAGCATTGGAGCCATCTTCTACAGTGACCTGCACGATCGCTTGATCGGCCGGGCAAGCTGTGGCGGCGAAGGCATAGGTGTAGGATCCGCTCGGATCGGTGCTGGGGTCGAATGATCCGGAGAAAGCACCGGCCGGACCAGACCAGTTGCCACCAACGTCAGCGCCGGGCCCAAGTAGATCGAATAGTTCCTGTGCTACACTACTGGCGCAAAGGGTGAGCGTTGCATCGTCTCCCGCATTCTGAGCAGGATCCTCGACAACAGTGACGGTGGATGAAGCGCTCGTACAAGGTGCCGTTGCCGCCAAGGTGTATGTGTACACACCGGCCGTCATGTTCGCTGGATCGTATTGACCTGCTACCACCACACTGGGCCCACTCCACGTACCGCCAACATCGGGCGTACCACCCAATTGGGAGAACAGATCGATCGCAACGCCCGACTCACACAGCGTGATAGCGCCATTGGCACCTGCATCCGGCGAGCCCGTCTCCGCGACCGTGACCGTTGCAGTGGCATTGGTGCATGGCGCTGTTCCGGTGACCGTGTACGTGTAAACACCAGGCGTCATCGTGGCCGGATCGTAGTTGCCACCGACCACCACGCTTGGACCACTCCATGCACCACCAACGTCTGGGGCCCCACCCAAGCTACCGAATAGGCCAACTGCGCCGCCTGTTTCGCATACCGTGAGCGTACCGTTCGTGCCTGCATCGGCAGTTGTGCTTTCGGTCACCGCCACCGTGGCCTGATCAGCAATACAAGGTGGCGTTGCCGCCAAGGTGTACGTGTAAACACCGGCCGTCATGGTCGCTGGATCATATTGACCACCAACCACTGCGCTTGGACCTGACCATGCACCACCAACATCGGGTGTGCCACCCAGTTGGGAGAACAGGTCGATCGCAACGCCCGACTCACATAACGTAATAGCGCCATTGGTGCCCGCATCAGGCGAGCCCGTCTCCGCGACCGTGACCGTTGCGCTCGCGTTGGTGCACGGCGCCGTTCCCGTGACCGTGTACGTGTACACACCGGGCGTCATCGTGGCGGGATCGTAGTTGCCACCGACAACCGCGCTTGGGCCACTCCATGAACCACCAACATCAGGGGTGCCGCCAAGACTTGCAAAGAGACCAACTGCAGCGCCTGTTTCGCACACCGTGAGCGTACCGTTCGTACCTGCGTCGGCAGCTGCGCTTTCGGTCACCGTCACCGTGGCTTGATCGGCGACACAGGGTGCCGCAGCAGACAACGTGTAGGTGTAAACGCCAGCGGTCATGGTCGCTGGGTCATATTGACCACCAACCACCGCGCTTGGGCCACTCCATGTTCCACCAGCATCCGGTGTACCGCCCAGTTGTGCGAAAAGATCGATGGCCGAGCCGGACTCACATACCGTGATCGACCCATCGATCCCCGCATCTGGTGAGCCCGTCTCCGCGACCGTGACCGTTGCGCTCGCATTGGTGCAAGGCGCTGTTCCAGTGACCGTGTACGTGTACACACCAGGCGTCATCGTGGCCGGATCGTAGTTGCCACCCACCACCGTGCTGGGGCCGCTCCATGCGCCGCCTGCATCAGGGGTGCCACCCAAGCTGCCGAAGAGGCCAACAGAGCCGCCCGTTTCGCATACTGTTAGCGTACCGTTCGTGCCTGCATCGGCAGCTGCGCTTTCGGTCACCGTCACCGTGGCTTGATCGGCGACACAGGGTGCTGCAGCAGACAACGTGTAGGTGTAAACGCCAGCGGTCATGGTCGCTGGATCATATTGACCACCAACCACTGCGCTTGGACCTGACCATGCACCACCAACATCGGGTGTGCCACCCAGTTGGGAGAACAGGTCGATCGCAACGCCCGACTCACATAACGTGATAGCGCCATTGGTGCCCGCATCAGGCGAGCCCGTCTCCGCGACCGTGACCGTTGCACTCGCGTTAGTGCATGGCGCTGTTCCGGTGACCGTATAGGTATACACTCCGGGCGTCATCGTGGCAGGATCGTAGTTGCCACCGACCACTGCGCTTGGACCACTCCATGCACCACCAACGTCTGGAGTGCCACCCAGGCTTGTGAAAAGACCGACTGCAGCACCAGTTTCGCACACCGTGAGCGTACCGTTCGTACCTGCGTCGGCAGCTGCGCTTTCGGTCACCGTCACCGTGGCTTGATCGGCGACACAGGGTGCCGCAGCAGACAACGTGTAGGTGTAAACGCCAGCGGTCATGGTCGCTGGGTCATATTGACCACCAACCACCGCGCTTGGGCCACTCCATGTTCCACCAGCATCCGGTGTACCGCCCAGTTGTGCGAACAGATCGATGGCCGAGCCGGACTCACATACCGTGATCGACCCATCGATCCCCGCATCTGGTGAGCCCGTCTCCGCGACCGTGACCGTTGCGCTCGCATTGGTGCAAGGCGCTGTTCCAGTGACCGTG
>Ga0209277_10001288_pt1 | contig 12397 bp, 9 predicted proteins | sample JI81AbrownDNA_FD_187503 | JGI IMG/M metagenome (GOLD analysis project Ga0209277, IMG submission 187503) | Wastewater effluent complex algal communities from Wisconsin, to seasonally profile nutrient transformation and Carbon sequestration -... | ecosystem: Engineered > WWTP > Effluent > Algae... | reverse complement strand
CCATAATGAATTAATTTATAGCGGCAACCAAACATCAAATGTTGAGCCATTGCCCGGCTTGCTTGATATCTCTATCAAACCGCCGTGGTCGGTAACAATGCCATAGGTAACAGAAAGCCCGAGGCCGGTGCCGCCGCGATCTCCTTTCGTGGTGAAGAATGGTTCGAAGATACGGATTTGATCTTCTGGGGAAATTCCGGTGCCATTGTCTCTCACACTCATAACGATCCAATCGCGGTTTTCTCGACGGGCAGCAAAGGTACTGACAACTAACTCACCGCCGCTCTTCATAGCTTGCAGTGCGTTATGAATCAAGTTCAGCAGGACTTGTTTCATTTGATTTGTGTCAATGGATATCCAGGGCAGGCTTTCATCAAGATCAAGTTTAAGGATGACATCATTGGTGAGGATGAGGTGACGGGTTAATGCAATAACATCATTGATAACTTCATTAAGGTCTGCACGGGCACGTAAGCGTTCTCCCTGGCGGGAGAAATCCAAAAGACGGCGCACTACCCCGCTGGCACGGCGTGCCTCCTGTAAGACCATTTCCAATTCGGTCCGATGCGGGGAATCTTCTGAGAGTTCATCCAATACTATTTCGGAGAAGCCGGTGACGGTCGTCAGCGGGTTGTTCAGTTCGTGCGCGATTCCTGCGGCCATTTCGCCGACAGCGGCAAGTTTGGCGGCTTGTAACAATCTATTCTCTGCAGACTGTTGCGCCTCCATGCGGGCATTCAACTCTATCTCTGTGGAACGTAGTTGACGGACAGTCTCTTGTAATTTCTGGTATTGATTTGCACTCGAAACCACGGAAGCAAGAATACCCGCGAGAGACTCCATCGCGATAAGGTCATTATGGGAAAAAGCGTTCTGTTCGCGGCTTTCCACGTCGATGATGCCTAAAATAGTATCGCCATCTTTCAATGCCACACAAATCTCGGAACGCGCTTCCCATCCTTTAATACCCCTGTAAAGAGTGTCCTGCGTGGTGTCATTAATAAGAATACTTTCCCCAGTTTTTACCACATGACCCGTAACGCCATCTGCTTTGATAAATTCATTTCCTGCAAGCGCTGTTTTCAAGGTTTCAGCATGGGTACCGCCAATCCCCTGAATGGCAAATTGATGGCGGGCATCCAACAGCATGATAACGGCCAATTCATATTTGAAGTATTGCGCGACAAGCTCAGCAGTAATGGTGGCAACTTCATTCTTGTCATTCAAGCCAATCACCTGCTGTACGACTTCATGAATGAGCCCCAGGCTGCGCGCTCTGCCTTCCGCTTCTTCACGCAAACGGGTGTATTCGATAAGCCCTGCAAGGTGGCTAGCGATGACCACCATGAGATGTTCATCGTATTGGCTGAAAGACTCAGCGTATAAATTTTCGATGACAAGCACGCCCGTAGGCTGCCCACGATATTTGAGCGGCACAACTAATTCGGAGCGTGCGCCTTTATGCACTCCAATAAAGCCTTCACGAGTGGTTTCTGCAACTCGGCGGACACGCCCTTCTTTGAGAACGGCTTCCATGACGTGCCCAGTAAGTGAAACGCTGATGACATTCAGTTTACCGTCAAACATACGATAATCGCGCAAGACACGTCCATCACTAGAGCGCAGAAAAAGCACGATCAATTCAGTATTGAAAGCGCGGGTAAGCAAACCAAACATGCGCCTTGCAATCTGATCAAGATTTTGCGCAGAGGAAACTGTCAACACAAAGTCGTTGAGCAAACCAAGCCGCCGCAAATGCGAGGCCATTTCAGAGAACGTAACGACCACTTCCACAGATTGAGGAACTCGTGCAGCCAGTTCGCGCAATTGACCGCGCTCCGATTGATCAAATTCCTTTTGACGCCATATGGCAATGACACCGATCAACCGATGACCAATAACCAGCGGCAAACAAACCCAAACATTGGTGCCAGATTTTAATGAGCCATAAGGCAGATTATCCCAAGTAGGTTGTCCACGGGTTATGAGCACATCGGCCAAAGACCGGTTCACACGACGGAGAATAGGGTTCTCGTCTATGAGCATAGACACACCCTTGGCTTTCGGCGAGTTCCATTCGGCTTGAATGTCCAACGATTCACCACGCCGAATGGCAAGCCACCCTCCCTGACATGGAACAGCCTGTACGAAAGCACCAAGAACCTTCTCGAGCGCCAGAGGCAGATCGAAAGCCAAACCAGATTGCAGGTCCGGCAGGAACGATTGACTGGGTGAAATCGATCGACCTGAGACAAGCGAAGCTGTCAACTTCCATATCTTCTGTCCGGTAGCAGATATTTCATCTGAACCTACAAGGATGGATTGGGAGGTGCCGCCAATTGGAAATGCATAGATGCGCGTTGTATTTAGTTTGCTGTCATCAGGGGTGGAGGTAAAACGGGAATAACCTCCGCTCAAGGCGCCGCAAAGCCAGGCATCTACAGCAGGAGCGGCCATCATGTCGATCAATTCGTTCTGCGCCGGTTTGGTAAGCCGATACACGGCGCGAAGCAGCCACGCTCCCCCAACCCGCTCCGCCAAAGCCGCCCATGCTGACTCGGAGAGTTGCGCCGCATCTTTTAGTTGAGTTTCAATGCCGTTTTCAGTTTGCATGAATTTCGTAAATTATAACCCCACCTTCTCAACGAATTCAAAAGACAAGCTTTTTTGCGTTTCCAACTTTTACTTCGACAAAACAGAAACAGCGACAACTGATATCAAAGTAGATGTCAATGCCACAAGAAGAAACACAACCCCAGCCAGCTTCCACCAATTTCTACTGACATATTGCATAAACTCTTCCTTTACCAATTGTGAAACGGTTGAAGATGTCTGCGAATACACCATAGCTCGAAACGTGAGGAAATACACACCGCCAGTTGCCGTGAGGAAGCCAAGTGCAACCAGTGTATCCAAATTGCGCTGAAGTTCAGCCTCATCCAACAAAGCATTCTCTTCTTCAAATACCGGTTTGATCAATGAGACTATGGAAGAGAAAGGGATTTCGTTATCCATTGGAGTTGAGCCAACGCCAAAGCGCTCCTGAATTCTTAATAACAACCACTGTTGAAAAATATCCACGTTTACTCCGTTAGGTCAGGCTTGTGTGTTTTTCAAGATTTAATTTTACCCCTTCATCCCCACTTCTTACTTTTTACTTCTCACTAAGCGCCCCTACCCCAACTTTGTATACTTTTTGAGAATATGGCTCTTCCCTTTTGTAGATACATCATACAAGCTTTTCAAACCCGTTTCCTCTTTTACCAGTTCAGGAATCAAAGGGTTGACCACTGAATCTCGCAGATCGTCGCATAACATGTCATATCGGTTGCGCCATGCAGGGTTGTGCTCAATTGCCATACATACATCCAAAATAATATCCTCACCATATGGCTTGGAAAATATGGCAAGAACCTCCTTAACAAGAATTTTGACCCCGTTCGTTCTATTGGTAGGCATGTATGTTCTCCTTTGTATCTTACCAGCTTTCGGTACCAACAACTTTTTAAATGAGCAAACTAGGGCTATTGCTAAATTTAATTACCTTTTGGCACCTCAAAGAACATACTCATGCCACAAAAAGATTTATGGCCGACTCTTAAGGTCCAGATAGCTCCATACTCCCCTGCTTTTTTGGGGGCGACATAAAACACCTTAAAAGTGACCTGACTCCCGGAAGCTACGGTTGAACGGAGGTCTTGAATTCTCGCATCTTCCTGAACAACGCCGCTTTTGTACACAAAATCAACCGTATTACTAGTCCAGGGCGTCGTTCCTGTATTTACAACCGTGAAATAGGCATAAAAGCCTGTACCCGCCTTAATCATCCCGCCTCTTGGGGTTATGGAGCGGATACCACAAGTCCAAGGCTCACCCGTATAGTTAACATAGTTTGGGTCGTTGACATTGCCAAGCCCTGAAACCCCTTCGGTTACCACATATAAGGGGTCTGTTGTCTCAAGCACAACAACAGGTACTGGGGTTGATGTGAGCAAAGAAAAAAATGTCGGAGTGGAAGCAACAATGAAAGTGGAAGTTGCCTCACGCGTCAAAGTGGGCGTAAGAGTTGGGGGCATGGCTTTGGCAGTTCTGGTCTGCGCAACCTCCGCTGTCTCAATAATGGCGGTCCCCAATATTTCAGGTGAAAGAAGGTTTGGTGCCTGAGTGGGAGCGGAAGCCAATGGAGACGGCAACGCACACGCAAGTAAAAATACAATTAATAACAGCCAACCACCAGTTTTTCGATAGGAATTAAATCTCACCATTTCTCCTCAATTAGATTAATAGTATCACATACATCAAGAACTGTATTTCCTGATGAACTCCTCACCTTTACCGATAAATTCCTCAAAATCATCAGGCGCAGGAGCAGATGCTATCAGGTCTTGAGTTTTTTGTCGCAAGACCTGACGGGCTGGTGGAGCCCCCGCCTCCTGCCATTTTTCCATGCTGTAATGCGGGTACACGCCGCTGATGTAATATCCGTTTTTATAATTTCGCATGGTGGATGGCTGGCTCAAGAAATTCTTTCCTGGACCAACTTTGGCAATTTCATCCACCGCCGAGTTGACATCGTCCAACTGGAAGCCGTTGTGGAGGCGCAAGGCCTGGTCAATGATCTCGTGGGTGTGGACGAAGGTAGTTGGCGAGATGGACTTCGAGCCGAGGGAATCTCCGATGAACGGGGCCAAGTGTCCGTGTGAGAGAAGAAGCGCGAGGGTGTTCATCCAATAGGTATCTGCGGAGATCAAATCCATGCCCCAGCCGGTGCCGCTTCCTGATGTCGAACAGTGCGGGATGCCGTAGAATTTCATCATCTCGGAGCAGGCAACACTAATAAGGATGCTTTGCGGGTCGTAAAAATTGAGCATGGTGCGCATGTCAAAATAGACGGGCAACATGCCAAGCAAAATTGGCGCGCCTTTTTTGATGGTCTGGCTGATGACGAGACCTGCAAGTAATTCTGCCATAAGGAGCGTGAGTGTGCCAGCGGGCGTGAGCGGCGTGGATGCGCCCGCCATGCTGTAATTTGAAAAGATGATTGGCAGGCCGCGCTCGATGGAAATTTTCATTTTATCCACTGTGCCTGCATTCATCACCAGCGGACTGACGGGATTGAAATACGGAATGATGAACGGCTTGCTTCCGAGATCGCCGTGCAGCATTTCAAACATTTGCATTACATCGGGGAATTTATTTTCGTCTGAGACGAGCAGCACCAATGGCTTGGTGGTATTTGCGATATGTTCGAGTGAGCCGTACAGGTCTGTCATTTCTTCGGGAACATCGCGCACGATGCCAACTGTGGAGATGACATCATAGTGTTTGAGGCTGGAGCCCAAACGAACAAGGTCTCTAAAATTTTGACGTTTGAAAATATCCAAAGTTTCATCAAATGGATTTTGATAAAACAATGCCGTTACGCCTACCCCAAACCGCAAACGGTCTTCGCCTAACTTCAACTTGTGTTCTCCACGGCGATCATACACATCAATTGTCTTTGGAGCTGACTTGATTGCATCTTCCACGATCTCCGGCGGGAATTTGATGATACGGTCTTGTGACTTCAACCCCAATTTAATTTCGAGCATTTGCAAGATGGATGGAGAATCGACTCGCACGCCCGTTTCACTCAACACCTTCAAAACATTACGATGGGCTTCCTGTATTTGCTCTTCACTCATCATGGTTAATCGCGGGCGGACGTGTTCATAAAGTGATTTCTCCTTGCCGATAATTTTACATCGGAAGTAGAACTTGCGAACCGCAGAAAAACAGCGCGCAATTGAGTTGAAATAAAACACCCCCCGACTTACATCGAAGGATGTTTTCCTACTTAATGTGATAAAGAATGAGCCAGAGTTGCGCTAAAAACTTCCATTTCCAAACACAGAGAACACGGAGAAAATCTCATTAAATCTCTGCGAACTCCGCGTCTCTGCGGTGAACATTCCTTACCCAGTATTGGCGTTACTTACGCTGGTTCCAAGCCTTGCGGTCTTCGGGCTTTTCGGGATCGAGGAACTTCGGGTCAACTTCCTTGAACACCTTATGCCCATGTGAAGTCCACAGATCAACGGCTAGTTTTCTCGCGTCGCAATCCATCCCTTGAGCCGAAAAATACTGACAGACGCGAATTACATCGCGCTGAAAAATATTCCACGAAGATGGATTCGACTCTGGCAGCACCACCTGCGGGAAATCGATCAACTTAATATCACCATCCCAATATAGAATGTTATACGCCGAAAGATCGCCATGAATACGGTTGTGCGTCAGCATAATATCAATATTGCGGACAACACGTTCGTATATTTCCTGCGCCTCGTCCACATCCAAAGCTACCGAACTAAGCGGAGGTGCAGCCGTGACCGCATCCCCTACAAACTCCATGAGAATGGCGTTCTTTTCCAGCGCGTACGGCTTCGGAACATCCACACCTGCTTCAAAAAGAGTCTCCAATGTTTTGAACTCATACGCGATCCACGATTGATGACGAAGTTCTTCACCGTAACTCGTGCGCTTGGCAATAGCGTGAATATCTGCCTGCTTGACCAGCGCGTTGCCATCTTCATCCAAATCCACACGTCCAACGCGATACTCACCATCGTTCTTGAGATTGCGAAGCGAGCGCGGGCGATAAACCTTCGCAGCGACAAGAGGCGCATCCACCTCCGCTCCGGGCTGGCACTGGTATACGGACGCTTCTTTTCCGCCTTTGACTCTTTTCAGAACATCCGTGATCCACTTGTGTTCATAGAAATTACCGAGGGAATCCAACAGCCACCACTCCTCAAAACGGGCAGCTTTGTAGGTGAACTTGAAATTGCCGCGTGAATCATCCTGTTCGCGGACGAAGACGCGGTCTGTCACGGAGAGTTTCTTTGGATGCCTGCCCGTATTGCGCGGGAGACGCTTGCCAGCATTCAAAACTTTTTCGGATTCGTCAAAATCATCCAGTTCATCAAAAAAATTTATGTAATCGTTCGTATTCATTTTTAGATATGTACCTTAAACAAAAAACCACAGGGACGGAATCCTGCGGTTGACGGGAAAAAGAAAACCGCAGACGGAGCACGCCTGCGGTTGAAATTTCAAAGAAACGACTGAAGCCGTTAAGCCATTTCACCTGCAAGAGGCGCGCCAAAACATTGGGTGGTGGATAATGAGCTGACTTGCATGTTTTCGAGCCTCCTTTTTTAATGGAATGAAATCGTAAATAAATTTTATGACAATACAAAACACCCGTCAAGCCCCAGTTTTCAAAGCTCTGTCCCCAGTTCGAGGATGAAATCCACATTCAACCATGCGCCAAGGAGATTGGTCTGCACCGCCTGCAACCCCAGCCGCTTTGCCAAGGGATGACTGTCCAAATGAGTGAGGCTGAGTGTGCAGGGTTGGGTCAGTTTGGCACCCGCATAAAATTCCCTGATCTGCAAGGGAGCTTCTACAATTTTTTGATAACTGGCTTTTTCCACATTTGAAGCCGAGCGCATTTGTTTCAGGAAAACCAATGGAATATGATTTACAAGAGTCTGTGCCACAAACCCGATGACCGAGCTGCCCATATCAGGGCGGATGCTGTTCATGATCGTGCTTGTGAAATAATCTTTCGCGGAAGACCAGTCACTCCAGCCAATTTGGGATTGTTCCTCCGCAGAAATGCTAACTTCAAACAGCCTCTCCTTTTGAGCCACAGCATCTGGCGCAAACTGTTTTATTCCAAGCACATCAACAGCAAAACGCGGAGAGTATATCTCCGATGGCTTGTTAATCTCGCCTGCCTGTTTGTTAAACCCATAAACCTCTCGCCCTGTGGCAATCGAATTACCTTCAGTTACAAATAGATTTGGAAGAAACCACGCGAGGTGATGTGGAATTTCTCCATTGGATGTCTTTTGCATGGCAACCGTCAAAATCCAGAAACCAGCTTCGGTCTCAGGGAAGAAGCCCACTTGAGAATCCCGCTCATTCAATGAGGAAACAAGCATATCAGCATAAACCAGCATGACGTTGGACGTCAGAGGAACATAGCGGTAGGGAGAAGACGCCACAACATTAAGACTTTGGTCACACAATGCCGTCAAAATACTTACATCTGCGCGGTATAAGAGTGCAGCAAGGCTGACATCTTTTTGAAGATATGGCCCGCGAAAAACTGGCAGGCCCATGCCACCATCTGCATAATCTGGCAATTGGTCGTTGGGCAAAGCGTCTGCTTGATTTGAGAGACCGAGATAATAGGAAAGCGCGGAAATGCCCAAGGCGCCACCAATGATTTTGAAAAGATCCCTGCGTCCCATATTTTTATTTTTCAATCGGATACTCCCATTCGTATCAAACGACTAAAGTCATTACTACGGTTTTACATATTTATCGAAAAACAATTGAGTACGCGCCATGAACACAAACCACGGGTCGCCGATGAAAGAATGTTTCTCGCCTTGATGTGCGAAGAGCTGAGCATCTGCTCCGGCTTCGATGAAAGCGTCATACATTTTCGTTGACCATTCAGGCGGTGTGCCTGAAGCCACTTTCCCATCTTCTGTGCCGTAGACGATCTGCACGGGCGCGGTTACGTTCTTCAAATGATAAAGCGGAGAAACAGCTTGCAGCATAACAGGATCAGCGCTGACGTTAAAGTAAGAGGCGGTCAAATCAGGCGGGAGGGTTAATGGAAGGATATCCGATGAATTGCACCCGAATGTCGCCTCGCCCACCAACACATCCCCAACACAGCCAGGACCCCAGCGCCCAATGATATCTGCGAAATCGGCACTGACGGAGGAATAGATGATGGCGGCTTTGATGCGCGTGTCGATGGTGAGCACTTTCAGGGTGACACCGCCGCCCATGCTGTGACCCCACATGCCGATGCGCTCGGTGTCGGCTTCGGGGATAGATGGAAGCGCGTTCATCAGATTGATGACGTCGATGGCGAGGCCGGAATAGAAGAGACTCTCGGCGGTTTCGGAGCTGCCCCAGGTGCGGTAATCGGATGCGACGGTGAGGTAGCCGCGGCGGTTGAGGAACTCGGCGGCGCGGTCGGTGCCATCGCCAGAGTTGTAAATGTAGCGAGAGAAAAAGCCGTGGTTCATGACGATGACAGGATAGGGCGGTTCGCCAAGTGTGGGGATTTGCAATATGCCTGTGATGGTGATGCCATCGCTCGGGTATTCGATGAGGTAGCGTGTGAAGTTTTCGGTTTCAAGCAAGGTCTCGCGGATGGTGATGGGGCCGTCTTCAAATTTGTGCTGGCGCAAACCCGCGATGGTGTAGGGCTGAATAGCCTGCTCGGTTGTTTTCGTGGCGGTTGGGAGCGGCGTATTGGTTGCGGTGGATGTGGCCGGAATGACAGTTGCACTCGGCACGGGCAAGACGGTTGGCGCAGCCACCTGACAGGCTGACAAAAATAAAATGGCTAACATGCTTCGGAATTTATTTTTCATTTCAATTGCTCATCAAAAAAAGTGACTGCGCGATCCATGAACAAAAGCCACGCATCGCCAGTGAAGGAATGACGCTGGCCGTTGTACACAAATAACTCCACATCCTTGCCCGCATCCAACAGACCTTGATTCAGTTTATACGACCACTCCGGCGGGGTGGAGCCGATGTAATCTCCATCTGCGGAACCGATGTGAATTTGCACAGGGACGGAGATATTCTCTAGATGATAGAACGGAGCGACCTCGCGCATCCTCTCCGCGCTGGAAGCTGATTCAACATACGCGGCAATCATCTCATCTGGCAGAGACTCGGGGAGCACGTCTGCTGAGTTGCAAGTGTCCAAAAGCTCGCCCGCAGAAATATCACCAATACAGCCATAGCCCCAGCGCGCGATCAAGTCAGCATCGTCGGCGGAGTTGGGTGCGTACAACACCGCCGCGCGGACAGGTGACTCAAGCGTGAGAATCTTCGTAGTGATGCCGCCGCCCATGCTATGCCCCCACATGCCGATGCGCGAAAGATCAGCCTGCGGGATGGATGGCAGAGCTGCGATCAGGTTCATCACATCAACGACAAGTCCCGTGTGAAAAAAGGAGGGCGCAACATCCGAGCCGCCCCAGGTGCGGAAGTCTGAGGCGATGGTGATGTAGCCGCGTTGCACGAAATATTCAGCGGCGCGGTCGGTGCCGTCACCTGAGGTGTAACCACTACGGGCGGCGAAGCCATGATTCATGACGATGACGGGAAAAGGCCCCTGCCCTGCCGGTATCTGGAGAGTGCCAGTGATGCGTAATCTATCGGAGGGATAGGAGATGAGATAGCGAGTGTAGGAATCTGTCAGCCCGAGTCTGACATCCAGGGAGATCTCGCCGCCAGTAAAAGCCCGCTCGCGCAGACCTGCAATGGTGTAGGGATACATCAAATGCGGAAGCGGTGTCGGCGAGGGAAGAGCGGTTGGGGTTTCTGTAAATGAAGGCGTTTCAGTGGGATGAATGATGGTGACGATCGGCGGGGGCAAGGTGGCTGTGAAAGACGCAGGGACGGGAGAGCAGGATGCGAGGAGGATAGAAAGAAGGGAAACAACAAGAGTGATTCGGGGCATTGGAGAATTGTACTGCCTAAAAGGGCAAAGCTATTTGCCACTGAGGCTCAGAGACGCAGAGGTCTTTTGAGAGAGGGACGGTGATGTGCGTGGTAACTCCGATGGTAAAGATGAGGGCAAGGCTTTTTACCACTGAGATCACACGTGTACCTGCTGCACGGTGCAGGCAAAGATCACTGAGAAAAAACTATTAAAAATCGGCTCTCCCGTAATTAACGTGAAGCTCAAGAACCTTGCCACGGATTTCACTAATTGACACGGATTACAAAAGAAAATCGGTGAAAATCCGTGAAATCTGTGACTGAAAAAGGTGCGCTTGTCAATTTTCCCGTCAGAAACGTGAGAGCCTAAAAATCTCTGTGGACTCCGTGGACTCCGTGGACTCCGTGTTCTCCGTGGTTAATGCTCTTTTCTTGTACAAATTTGGACCTGAGAAGGCGCAGTGATAAAATAACCCGCCATGAGAATCTCACCGACTGAATATTTTGGAAACCTATCTCTGCTGCTGGAGCTTGAAGCAGAAGCAGAAAAACAGGAAGCATTACGCGAGCGGACAAAGCTCTCGCCGCGTGAAGCCGAAGCGACGGGCAACACCATCACCAACCTTGTCATCCGTGAGGAGGGATATGGATTGGGCGGGCGTTTTCTGCTGGGGCTGGGCAAGCGCAATGAGACTCTGCCCCTCCCGTGGACAAGGCTCGGGGTGGGCAGCCCAGTCATCCTGTCGGAAGAGAGGCGCGAGGCGTCCAGTGCAGAAGCAGGCTGGAGAGGAATCGTTAGCGCGGTGCGCAGAGATGCAATTCAGGTGGCGGTTAATCAGTTCATCGAGACGGAAGCGGAGAAGCCCACGTTTCGGGTGGATCGCGCATCCGATGAGATTTCGCGCTTTCGGCAAAGACAAGCCATGGAGTTGGCGCGCGGCGCAAGCGGGGGCAGCCGTTTGGAAGTGCTGCGCGATGTGCTGATCGGCTCGGTGGGCGCGGTCTTTGAGAAGGCCGAACCCATTCATGTATTCAACCCGAAACTAAATCCATCGCAGATCGAGGCGGTGCAATTCGCATTGAGCGCGGAGGATGTGGCTATCATCCACGGGCCGCCGGGGACGGGCAAGACCACCACGCTGGTGGAACTCATCCGGCAGATCACGCGCAAGGGGCAGAGCGTGCTGGCGGTGGCGGCCAGCAATCTGGCAGTGGATAATTTACTGGAGCGGTTAATTGACGCGGGCGAGAACGCCATTCGGCTGGGGCACCCGGCGCGCGTGACGCCCGAACTGCGCGAGCACACGCTCGACCTGCTGGTGGAAAATCATCCCGATGTGAAGATCGCAAACAAACTCACGCGGGATGCCTACGCCCTGCGCGACCAGTCGGTCAAGTGGACACGCGCGCGGCCTGAACGCGGCGCGAAACATGCCATGCGGCAGGAAGCGAAAGAGATGCTGCATGAAGCATGGCAAATTGAAGATCAGGTGACCGAAAGCATTTTGAGCAAAGCGCGTGTGGTCTGCGCCACCGCCACAGGTCTCGACCGCGAACGTCTGAACGGAAAAGTATTCGACTGGTGCATCATGGATGAAGCCAGCCAAAGCAGCGAGCCTGCCGCGTGGGTTCCCATTCAATTCGCGCAGCGCATTGTACTGGCAGGCGACCATTGCCAACTGCCCCCCACCGTGCTCTCGCCCGAAGCCATTCGCGGCGGTTTCAACATCAGCCTGATGGAACGCTTGTTGCAAAACAATGCCCCGCGCAAAATGCTGAACGTGCAATATCGAATGCATGAAGAGATCATGGCTTTTTCTTCGGATGTCTTCTACGATGGAAATTTACAAGCCGATGACACGGT
>Ga0209277_10001287_pt1 | contig 12400 bp, 8 predicted proteins | sample JI81AbrownDNA_FD_187503 | JGI IMG/M metagenome (GOLD analysis project Ga0209277, IMG submission 187503) | Wastewater effluent complex algal communities from Wisconsin, to seasonally profile nutrient transformation and Carbon sequestration -... | ecosystem: Engineered > WWTP > Effluent > Algae... | reverse complement strand
GCGACGCGCCGCCGAGTTGCAGGTTGAGCACGTGGCCGTGGTGCGGATCGAGGATGCTGTCGACGCTGCGGTGGGTCCAGGACCAGTTGGCCGTCAGCGCGCTGCGGCGGGTGCTCAGGCTGCCGTCAGGTGCGAGGGCTTCGTGTTGGTAGTTGAGCGCAAACCGGTTTTCGATGTTGCCACTGGGCAGGGTACGCACCACACCGATGGACTGGCGCTGGGTTTGCAAACCGGCGATGTTGGTGTGCTCGGCCAGCACGCCCACGCTGTCGAGCGCGCCATCCAGCGAAGGCGGCAGAAAAACATCGGCATAAACAAGCTGGCGGCGCTGCTCGATTCGCAGGCCACTGACGAGGTTGTAGGCCCGGTCGAAGAAATGGGCGTCGCGATAGCTGGTTTCTACGCGGTAGCCGGTGTTGCTGCTGACGCCGAATCCGAAACCGACGCGCCGCGGCTTGGCCTCGGTGACCTGCACGCGCACCGGCGCGGCTTCGGGCGTGGCGCTGTGGCGGTCGATGTCGACGACGACCGAGGCGAAATAGGTGGTGTTCTGCAGGGCGCTCTGGAACAGCAGCAGGCGCTCCTGGCTGTAGGGCTCGCCGGGCGTGGGCGGGCGGTAGCGCTCGATCAGCGAGCGGTCATAATCGGCAAGGCCGGTAATTTCAAGCGGGCCGAAGCGGAACACCGGGCCGGAATCCACCCTTACGCTCAGTGCGGCGCTGGCCGTGGCCGGGTCGATCAGCGCCTCGCTGTCGGTGATGGCCGCGGCGGCGTATTCGCGGGCACTCAGGGCGTCGAGCACGCGCTGCTTGGCCGCATCCCAGTCGGCCTGCCGGAAAGGCTGGCCGACTGGCAACCCCCAGGCTTCCCGCAGCGCGGCGAGGCGGGCCGGACGCTCGCCTTCGTCGCGACTCAGATCGCCGGCAAAATCCAGCCGCACGCTGGAGATGGTGCTGCGCACGCCCGGCGTCACCACGATGCGGAAGTCGTCGTCGGCCTCCTCACCTTCGATGGAGGCCGAGAAATAGCCTTCGGTGGCGAGGATTTCTTCGACCTCCTTGCGCGCCCGGCGCAGCAGCGCAACGCGCCCGGCTACGTCGATTTCGTTGGTACGCCGATCAAGAAAATCCAGGTGTTTGACGAGCAGCGGACGCAGCTCGTCGGGCGCCACCAGCACAACGCTGCCGGCAGCGCGCACGACGCCGGCAAACCCGATGGCAAGCAGGATCAACAGCAGACGAAGAACAAGGGCATGGCGCGGCACGGCACGGATTCTACCCGCCCGTTACCGCTCTAGGCGTCGCCGAGCCGCATGAGGCGCGGATTGCCACCGCAGGCGGTGATGTTGTCGGTGATGCAGCGCTCCACGATGAGGCGTTCGATGGCGTAGGCCGGCTCCGGCACCAGGAAGGGGCGGATCAGCCCGCCCTGCCCGGCACAGGCGCGGCGCCAGCGGGCCGTCTCGGCTGCTGGCAAATCGGCGAGCACCGCGACGCTGCCAGCAAACGCATCGGCACAGCGTTCAACCCGGGCCTGCAGCGGCTGCGGCAGCATCGACAACCAGGCTTCAGCCGGCTGGCCGACCAGCACCCTCAGGCGATTGTCGGTTGCAAGCACGGCGGCAAGCTGGTGCAGCCAGGCTTCGAGGCTGTCGGCAAGGCCGAGCACTGCGCCGCGGGGATAAAAACCGAGGGTATTGGTTTCGCCGGTCGGCCCCGGCAAGGCGAGCACAAGGCCGGCCAGCGATGCCCTGCGGTAGTCCGCAAGATGGCCGCGCAGGCGACGACGGGCGGCCTCGTCCAGCGGCACGGCTTCGCCATAAAGCCAGGCCTCCAGTTCGTCGAGCGCGGCGCACGCTGGACGCGGCAGCTGTGCGAGCGGCAGCGGAGCGCCGCGCACGAGGCGCCTCAGGCTGAGCGGCCCGCCGGCCTTGGGACCGGTGCCGGAGAGGCCTTCACCACCAAACGGCTGCACACCGACAACCGCACCAATCATGTTGCGGTTCACATAGATGTTGCCGACCCGCGCACGGCCGGTGATGTGGGCAATGGTTTCATCCACCCGGGACTGGATGCCGAGAGTGAGGCCGTAGCCCGTGGCGGCGAGCGCGTCGAGAAGGTCGTCAAGATCGCAGGCTGCGTAGCGGATGACGTGGAGCACCGGCCCGAAAACTTCCCGGTCGAGCTGCAATGGCGAGGTCAGTTCGATGAGTGTCGGCGCCACGAAATGACCTTTCGTGCAGGTGTCGGGCAGGCTGCGGGTGAGCACCCGATGGCGATTGGCACGCATCGCATCGACGTAAGCCTCGACCCGCAGGCGCGCCGCCTTGTCGATCAGGGGGCCAATATCGGCAGAAAAACTGTCAGTAGGGCCGAGTTCAAGTTCGGCGATTGCGCCGTCGAGCAGCGCGAGCACCCTGTCGGCAATGTCCTCCTGAACGCACAAGAGGCGCAGCGCCGAGCAGCGCTGGCCGGCGGAGTCGAAGGCGGAGGCGATCACATCGGTCACCACCTGCTCGGGCAGGGCGGTGGAGTCGACAATCATCGCGTTGATGCCGCCGGTTTCGGCAATCAGCGGCACGTCGCCGCGGGCGGCGAGCTGGCGCTGGATGCCTCCCGCCACCGCCGTCGAGCCGGTGAACAGCACTCCGGCCACGCGCGAATCCGCCACCAGTGCGGCGCCAAGGTCACTGCCACGGCCGGGCAAGCACTGCAGCACCGGGCGCGGGATGCCGGCCTCGTGCAGCAGCGCGACGACCCGGTCGGCAATCAGCGGCGTCTGCCCGGCGGGCTTGGCGATCACCGGGTTGCCGGCAGCGAGCGCGGCGGCAATCTGCCCGACGAAGATCGCCAGCGGAAAATTCCACGGACTGATCGCCACCACAACGCCAAGAGGCTGGCTGCCGGTCAGATCGCCAGCCCGCAGGCGGGCCGCGTAGTAGCGGCAGAAGTCGGCCGCCTCGCGTACTTCGCCCTGGCCGGCGGCGATCGTTTTGCCGGCTTCCCGCACCAGCAGCGCGACGCAGGCATGGCTGCGGGCTTCGAGGGCCTGGGCGGCGCGCTCAAGCGCGCTGGCACGGGCGTCGGCATCAACGCCAGCCCAGGCCACCGCTGCGGCACTGGCCGCCTGCAGGGCCGCTTCGACGTCGGCGGGCGTGGCGAAACGAACGCGGCCCACCACCTCGTCCTGCCGCGCCGGATTGCAGATTTCGACCGCATCGCCGTCTTCGGCGACGCTTTCGGCAGCGCTGCGCGGGCCGACTGTGAGCACGTCGGCACGGCTTTTTTCAAGGGCAGCCAGAAAGGCACGACGCACCGCCGCCGCGGCAAGGTCGAAACCCCGGCTGTTACGCCAGTCTGGATAGAGCGCGGCCGGCAAGGGCACGCCCGGGTGGCGGGCACAGGCTCCAGCCAGCGCGGTATCGACCGGGTGGGTCAGCAATTCGCTGAGCGGCACCTTCTCGTCGACGATGCGATTGACGAAGCTGGTGTTGGCGCCGTTTTCAAGCAGGCGGCGAACGAGGTAGGCGAGCAGCGTGCGGTGGCTGCCAACGGGCGCATAGACGCGCACCGGCCGGCGCACGGCAGGCTCTTCGGAGGCGACGAGCTGACGATAAAGCGCTTCTCCCATGCCGTGCAGACACTGGAATTCGTAATCCCCCGGCCGGAAACGACCGCCCGCCTTGAGCACCGCCGCAACCGTATGCGCGTTGTGGGTGGCGAACTGCGGAAAGATCGCGTCGGGCGCCGCCAGCAAGCGCCGCACACAGGCCAGGTAGGCCAGATCGGTATGGGCCTTGCGTGTGTAGACCGGGTAATCGACAAGGCCGTCTTGTTGGGCTCGCTTGATTTCGGTATCCCAATAGGCGCCCTTGACGAGGCGCACCATCAGCCGACGGCGATGACGGCGGGCCATGGCGATCAGCCAGTCGATGACGAAGGGCGCGCGCTTCTGGTAAGCCTGCACTGCAAAACCAAGGCCCGCCCAATCCTTGAGTTCAGGATCGGCGACAAGGGCGGCGAGGACGTCGAGGGACAACTCCAGCCGGTCGGCTTCCTCGGCGTCGATGGTGAGGCTGATGTCCTGCCCCTTGGCGAGCACGCACAGGTGGCGCAGCCGCGGCAGCAACTCGTGCATCACGCGCCCGCGCTGGGACCACTGGTAGCGCGGATGAAGCGCCGACAGCTTGATGGAGATGCTGTTGCCCTTGTGTACGCCGCGCCAGGCATCGCCGATGCCGATCACGCGGATCGCGTGGGCGTAGGCGGCGGCATAGCGCTCGGCGTCATCGGCACACAGAGCGGCCTCGCCGAGCATGTCGAAAGAGTAACGATAGTCGGCAGCGGGCTCGCCGGCCACCCGTTCCAGGGCGTCCTCGATGGTTTCGCCAAGCACGAACTGCTGGCCGACCAGGCGCATCGCGCAATCCATCGCCTCACCGATCAGCCGCTCGCCCCCCCGCGCAGCAATGCGGGCCAGGGCGCCCGGCATACGGGCCGCGTCGTCAGGCGCCAACAGACGGCCAGTCAGGGCCAGGCTCCAGGCCGCCGCGTTCACAAACAGCGAGGGGCTGTGACCCACATGACCCGACCAGTCCCGGTCGCGCAGCTTGTCCCGAATCAGGCGCATGCGCCCTGCCTCGTCCGGCACGCGTAACAGGGCTTCGGCCAGGCACATGAGGGCGACGCCTTCGCTGCTGTCGAGAGAGAACTCGTTCATCAGCGCATCAACGCCGCCAGCTCCCAAGCGAATCCAGCGCACCCCGGCAGCAAGGCTTTCAGCTCGCGCCGACAGTCTTGCCGCAAGCTCCGCAGGGCAGCGGGCTCCGTCGATCAGCGCGGTCACGCATTCGGCCTCAGGCCGGCGACAGGCCGCCTCAATGGCCGCACGCAGGGTGCGCAGATCCTCGTCGGAAGGCGGAAAAGGAGAAGGCTCGAAGGGGATTGACATAGCTTCACCAGACGTTTGCAGCACAAGCTGTCAGATTCGACCATGCCGGATGAAAACGATTCAAACTTGATGCGTCCGGGCGAGAGGCCGGCAGAAAGCGCGGCCCGAACCGCCCGAACGGAGGCCGAAAATCAGCCCTCGTTGTGGTAGCGGGTCACCCGCTCGACTTCGTTCTTCGAACCCAGCACCACCGGCACGCGTTGGTGCAACTTGGTCGGCTGAATGGAGAGGATGCGCTCGCGCCCTGTGGTGGCGGCACCGCCGGCGGCCTCGACGATCATGGCCATCGGATTGGCTTCGTACATCAGGCGCAGCTTGCCGCCCTGGGCCTGCATCTTGCTGTCCAGCGGATACATGAAGACACCACCGCGGGTCAGGATGCGATGCACGTCGGCAACCATCGAGGCGACCCAGCGCATGTTGAAATCACGCTCGCGGGGGCCTTCCTTGCCGGCCTGCAGCTCACTGATGTAGCGCTGCACCGGCGGCTCCCAGTAGCGCTGGTTGGAAGCATTGATGGCGTACTCCTTGGTGTCTTCGGGAATCGTCATGTTGGGATGGGTGTAGATGAAGCTACCCATCTCGCGATCCAGCGTGAAACCATGCACGCCGTCGCCAACGGTCAGGACCAGCTGAGTGGCCGGGCCGTAGACCGAATAGCCCGCCGCCACCTGGGAAGTCCCCGGCTGCATGAAATCGGCCTCGGTAGGCACCGCATTACCCTCGGGGCACTTGAGCACCGAAAAAATGGTGCCGACGGAAATATTCACGTCGATGTTGGACGAACCGTCGAGAGGATCGAACAGCAGCAGGAAGCCGCCTCGCGGATAGTCGCTGGGGATCGGGCGAATCTCTTCGACCTCTTCGGAGGCCATCGCCGCCAGATGGCCGCCCCATTCGTTGGCCTGGATCAGGATGTCGTTGGCGATGACGTCGAGCTTCTTCTGCGCCTCACCCTGCACGTTGTCGCTACCGGCTTCGCCAAGCACATCGGCCAGGGCACCTTTGGACACGTTGACTGCAATGGCCTTGACGGCCCGGGCAACGACTTCCATCAACAGGCGCAAATCGGCGCCCATCAGGCCCTTGCGCTGTTGTTCGATAAGGAATTGGGTGAGCGTGACTCGACGCATGACTCGGTTCTCCGGGATAACCTCTAAAAGTGAAGATTATCGCCCGGATCGCGAGCTTTCGTCGTTTATGATTGCGGGCTCGATTGAAAAGCGGCGGATCCCCGCCCCATCCGGAGCACTTTTCCCAAAGCATCATGGAAGTCTTGGTCATCGGCGCCGGCCTCGCTGGCGTCACAAGCGCCTGGTATCTCGCCCAGGCAGGCTGCAGCGTAACGGTCGTTGACCGCCAGCCCGGTCCGGGCCTCGAAACCAGCTTCGCCAACGGCGGACAAATCTCCGTCAGCCATCCCGAGCCCTGGGCCAACCCGTCGGCTCCCGCCACCGTGCTCCGCTGGCTGGGCCGCGAGGATGCGCCGCTGCTGTTCCGGCTCCGTGCCGATGCCGCCCAGTGGCACTGGGCGGCATCCTTCCTGCGCGAATGCCTGCCCGGTCGAACCGCCCGCAATACCGCTGCCATCGCCCACCTGGCCGCCTACAGCCGCCTCGAACTGCGTGCCTTGCGCGCCGCCACCGGCATCGAGTACGAATCCCGCGAAGGCGGCATCCTCCATCTTTTTGAAACCCCCCGCGAATTCGCCCACCTGCCCGCCAAGCTCAAGCTGCTACAGGATTTCGGCATCGCCGGCCGCATCCTCGATCCCGACCAGGCCATCGCCGTCGAGCCCGCCCTCGCTGCGCTGCGCCCGCGCCTGGCTGGAGCGCTCCACGGACTTGACGACGAAACCGGCAACGCCCACCTGTTCTGCGCAGCACTGGCCCAGAAGGCGCAGGAGGCCGGGGTTCACTTTTGCCTGAACAACCGCGTTTACGATTTCGATGTCGTCCATGGAAAAATCATGGGCGTACGCGTATTTGATGGCGAAAACCGCGCTGGCGTCATGCGTGCCGACGCCGTCGTGCTGGCAGCGGGCAGCTACAGCCCCCTCCTCGCCCGTCAGCTCGGAATTGCGCTCCCGATCTACCCGGTCAAGGGCTATTCGATCACCGTGCCGATTCTCGACGAGGCCCGAGCCCCACACTTGAGCCTGACCGACGAATCACGTCGCGTGGTGTGCTCCCGGCTCGGCAACGCCTTGCGGGTGGCAGGTACAGCAGAACTCGTCGGCTACGACCTTTCGCCCAATCCGGCCCGCGGCGCAGCAATCATGGACTGGCTTGAGGACCACCTGCCAGGCGTTGCCGATCTCTCTCGCGCCGAGCACTGGTGCGGCCTGCGTCCAGCCACACCGAGCAACGTCCCCCTGATCGGGCAGACCCGCATTGCCAACCTGTACCTCAATACCGGCCACGGCACCCTGGGCTGGACCCTCGCCTGCGGCTCCGGCAAGGCGATTTCCGACATTGTGACCGGACAAGGCCCCAAACCGGATTTCCCCTTCCTTGGCCCAGGTCCGCGCTGGTCGCCAGGCCGTGCTCAGCTTTCAACGCTTTCCTCGAATAAAACGCGGTAAACAAAGGCCGACAAAACCACCTGTTCCGCATGGGACAGGTCGTCAAACTGAACGCCGTGGCTAACCAGCGGCGCCTCGCCTTCCTGATGCGCACCGAAATGCACCGAGCGCAGCAGCGCTGGAATCGTCAGGTATTGCTCGACATCGCTGACGACAACGCGGAACTTGATCGAGATTTTTTCATCCTTGACACCGATCGGAACCTTGGCAGTCAGCATCGCGCCGCCGGTACTCAGATCCACCAGCGAAGCTGCATGCGGACGGCCATCCGCTCCGATCACGGCACAGATCAGATTGACCCGCGCCCGCGCCCCGCGACGCACGACCAGCCCACGCACCTGGGCCGGGTAGCTCAGGTGCAGATGGGGAAACGGAACATTGGCCACCTTGTAGATTGTCGTCCCGAAGGCATAGACGCTTTTGCCCGAGAACATCCTCACGACAAAACCCTGTCCTTCACGCATAAGCAGAACCTTGCCATCCTGGGTCGGCGTCGAAACGATGACGCTCTTGCCTTTCAGATAGCCGATCAGCTTGACGTAATAGCGCGCCTGCCCTGCATCCCCTTGAGCCTGTAGCTGCAGGGTGTCCCCGATATCGAGCCTGATCTCGTCGAAACCACACTGGTCATCGGCGGGCTTCTCGCCACCATCCGCAGTGTTGAGACGCGTATCGCTGATCGGAAGCTTGCGAAAGAGCCCTCTCTCCATCAGCGCCTTCTTCTGGTTTTCGGTTTCGACCACAACCCCTCGTGCCAACAGGAGCTGCTTCCGGTCGTCATAGAGCGCCCATGGCACGGGCCTGCCGATTTCAACTTCGCCGCTATTGACTCGTACAAAAGACATCACCCGCCTACCATGTAAACACACGTGAGCGGGATATCGTCATTACTGGGCTCGACTTGAGGTATTAATTATTTACGGAAGAGAGACTGCCAGGCAGGACGGCGACCGAAGATGGAACTCGAGGGCAGTGACCGAGCATCCGGATTGGCCGCGGCAGCACAGCGCCGCAGGCCTCGGGGCTCGGCCGAAATCAGGCGGTCTGGGCCGCAGCCGATTGAGTCTGGGGCAACTCTGGAGTCGTCGGCGGAGTGCAACAGGCGGACAAACCGTCCTCGCACCCGGCCTCTGGTGAGCTACGGACTTCACCGGTTTCGGTGTCAAATCCGATTGATTCGATGTAGGACGACAAAGCGGCGTCCATCGTCGCCACGTGATTGTCGAACCACAGCGGCATCTCCTGGATCAGCTGCCGGCCGATCGCCGCGTCACCCCGCTCCATGCGCTTGCGCACATCCCGGCACACGGCAAGTACACGATCATGCTCGGCCTTGTGGCACCCAGGAAACCCGATTTTGGCCATCCAGGCGTTTTCCTGCTCGAAGTGCTCGACGGAGTGCTCGATGAAAGCATCCATCGCAGCCAGCAATTCAGCCCCCGACACGTTCAGCAGTCGATTGTAGGCATCGACAAATTCGACGTGGGTCTTGTCCATCGGCTCGAGACCGAGAGCGAGTTTGTCAGTCCATTCCATGGCAGCCATGCTGAAAAACCTCAAAGCTTGAATAACGAATGACTCTACGCCAGCACCCGCGCCCTGCTCCCTGAGCAAGATCAAGCACTGGCAGCCCGAGTCGAAATTATTTGACGAGTTTCAAATGGCTTCGGACGCCCTTGGATGGCTCCAGCGACTCATCGGGAAGGTCGGCCTGCGGAGCAAGACCCACCGGTGCCGCATCAGATTCGGAGCCGTCCCCACCCTGCTCGACGGCGGGAATTTCAGAGACTTCAAATGCCATGCCGTGACCGTTTTCCCGTGCGTAGATGGCGGCAACGTTCTCGATTGGGACGGATATATTCTGCGCGACGCCACCGAAACGGGCCTGAAAGGCAATCAATTCGTTGCCCATGGTCAAGCTCTGGGTCGCATCCGGACTGATATTGAGGACGATCTGGCCGTCCTGGACGAACTGGCGCGGCACCATCGTGTGCCGGTCCACGGCAACGGCGATGTACGGAGTCAGCCCTTGGTCGGTGCACCACTGAAAGATTGCACGAATCAAATAAGGTTTAGTGGAGATTTCACTCATGGAGGTGAACCTTCCGGCGAGAAGCAGAGACTCCAGCTTGCAACAAAGGCTGAAAACCAGGGCCTATGAACAGAGCCTGTAAAAAGTAACGCAAAGAATCCGGGCCAGCCACGCCTGGCTGCAACCCGGAATTCAATCAACGCCGCATGACTTTCTCGGACGGTGTCATCGCATCGATGAAACCCTGACGGCTGAAGATGCGCTCAGCGTACTTCATGAGCGGCGCAGCAGAGCGCGGCAACTCGATTCCGTAGTGATCAAGGCGCCACAGCAGCGGCGCGATGGCCACATCCAGCATGGAAAACTCATCGCCCAGCAGGAATTTCTGCTTGGTAAACATCGGAGCGAGCTGGGTCAACTGGTCACGCACATGGGCGCGCTCCTTTTCGGCACCCTTGGGATTTTTTTCGAGGGCTTCGATGTGCGAAAACAGTTCGAGCTCGAAAGTGTGCAGCAGTTGGCGAGCCCGAGCACGCATGATCGGATCGGGCGGCATCAGCTGGGGGTGCGGAAAACGCTCGTCAATGTACTCGTTAATGATGTTTGACTCGTAGAGTACGAGATCGCGATCAACCAGCACAGGCACCCGGTTGTACGGGTTGATGACCGCGATGTCTTCCGGTTTGTTGAAGAGATCGACATCAATCACCTGGAAATCCATGCCCTTCTCGAAGAGCACGATACGGCACCGGTGACTAAAAGGATCTGTCGTTCCGGAATACAAATTCATCATCGTTGTGTTACCCCACGAATACTCTAAATCACGCACCACGCGCCGCGCGCGTGGTGCGTCTTGCTCACTGACAGCAAGAGATTGCATCGGCAAAACAAACGCCAATTAATGGATGTCTTTCCAATAATTCTTCTTCAGAAGATAGGAAAGGACAAAGAGAAGGCCAAGGAAGGCAATAACGAAAGTACCGATGGTCTTGCGCGTCTCGGCCATCGGCTCACCCATCCAGACCAAGTAGGAGACGAGATCGGCGGTCGCCTTGTCGTACTCATCCTTGGACATCTTGCCGGGCTTGCCCTGCTCGAGATGGATTTCCTTGATCTTGCCGCCATGGCCGTCGTCTTTCTCGGACACTTTGGCAAGTTGCTCACCCTGCAACTCATAGAGGACGTGCGGCATGCCCACGTTCTCGAAGATCACGTTGTTCCAACCGGTCGGACGTTCGCTGTCCCGGTAAAAACCACGCAGATAGGTGTAAAGCCAGTCGGCACCGCTACCGAACTCGGAAGCCCGCGAACGGGCAACCACAGTAAGGTCGGGCGGAGCTGCACCAAACCACTCCTTGGCTTCGTCGCGCTGCATGGCGATACGCATCGGCTCACCGACCTTGTCGGCGGTGAACATCAGGTTGTCCTTGATCATCTGCTCGGACAAACCGATCTGCTGCAGCCGGTTGTAGCGCATGTAGCTGGCGCCGTGGCAATTCAGACAGTAATTGACAAAGAGCTTGGCACCATTCTGCAGGGCCGCCGGCTCGGTTGACACCGGGGCCTTGTCCAGATGCAGCTCGGCGCCACTAGCAAAAGCGAGCAACGGCGCGAACAGGAGAGCAGTCAAAAGTTTTTTCATGGCTTCTATTCTCATTAACCGGTCACGCGATCAGGCACAGGCTTGCACTTGTCGATCTTCGACCACACCGGCATCGTGAGGAAGAAGAGGAAGTAGTACAGGCTGAACAACTGAGCTACAGGAGCGCCCGGGATCACGCCGAAAAATGCGTAGGAAGGCGGCTTGGTACCCAGAAAGCCGAGGATCGCAAAACCGATGATGAAGATCGCCAACAGCGTCTTGAAAATCGGGCCACGATAGCGGATCGACTTCGCCGGGCTGCGATCGAGCCAAGGCAGGAAGGCAATGATGACGACACCGCCACCCATTGCAACAACCCCCCAGAACTTGGCATCAAGACCAAACAACGGCCACACCATCGCACGCAGCAGCGAGTAGAACGGCGTGAAGTACCAGACCGGAGCAATGTGCGGCGGAGTCTTCAGCGGATCGGCGGGGATGAAATTGTTGTACTCGAGGAAGTAGCCGCCGCCTTCAGGCGCGAAGAACACGATGAAGGAGAACACGATCAGGAAGCCCACCACGCCGACGATGTCCTTGACGGTGTAGTAGGGGTGGAAGGGGATGCCATCCAGCGGGTGGCCATCGGCACCCTTCTTCTTCTTGATTTCGACGCCATCCGGGTTGTTGGAACCGACTTCGTGCAGAGCAACGATGTGGGCGGCAACCAGGCCGATCAGGACCAGCGGAACGGCAATGACGTGGAAGGAAAAGAACCGGTTCAGGGTCGCGTCCGAGACAACGAAATCCCCACGGATCACGACGGAGAGGTCGGGGCCGATGACGGGAATCGCGGAGAACAGGTTCACGATAACCTGGGCACCCCAGAATGACATCTGCCCCCAAGGCAGCAGATAGCCCATGAAGGCTTCAGCCATCAACGCCAGGAAGATCAGGGTACCGAAAATCCAGATCAGCTCGCGGGGCTTGCGGTAGGAGCCATAGAGGATGCCGCGGAACATGTGCAGGTAAACGACGACGAAGAACGCCGAGGCTCCCGTGGAGTGCAGGTAGCGGATGATCCAGCCACCCGGCACGTCGCGCATGATGTACTCGACGGAAGCAAAGGCCACCGGCACACCCGACGCATTAAGGGATGCGTCCGGCTTGTAGTGCATCACCAGGAAAATGCCGGTGACGATCTGCAGCACCAGCACCAGGATGGCCAGCGAACCGAAGAAATACCAGAAGT
>Ga0209277_10001286_pt1 | contig 12419 bp, 7 predicted proteins | sample JI81AbrownDNA_FD_187503 | JGI IMG/M metagenome (GOLD analysis project Ga0209277, IMG submission 187503) | Wastewater effluent complex algal communities from Wisconsin, to seasonally profile nutrient transformation and Carbon sequestration -... | ecosystem: Engineered > WWTP > Effluent > Algae... | reverse complement strand
CAGCGACGCCAACGACAGCCCGGCCAATAACTTCAACGCGGTGCGCATCAGCAGCCTGCCCGTCGCCGGCACGCTCACCAATAACGGCGCGGCGGTGAGCTCGGGGCAGGTCATTGTCGTCGCCGACCTGATCGCCGGCAAGCTCAAGTTCACCCCGGCGGCCGACGCCAACGGAACAGGCTACGCCTCGTTCACCTTCCAGGTGCAGGACGACGGTGGCACGGCCAATGGCGGCGTCGACCTCGACCCGACGCCGAACACGCTGACCATCGACGTCACGGCGGTCAATGACCCCCCGGCCGGGATACCGGGCATCACCGGCACGCCGACCGAAGACCAGACGCTGACCGTCGACGTTTCCGCGATCAGCGACGCCGACGGCCTCGGCAGCTTCAGCTATCGCTGGCTGCGCGACGGCGTTGAGATCACCGGTGCCAGTGCTTCGAGCTACACCCTGGGCGACGCCGACGTGGGCACCCGGATCAGCGTGCAGGTCAGTTACCTCGATGCCCAGGGTACGCCGGAAGGTCCGCTGAGCAGCGCTCAGACCGCGGCGGTGGCCAACATCAACGATGCGGCGCTGATTTCCGGCGTCACCAGCGGTACGGTGAGCGAGGACGGCGTCCTCGTCACTGGCGGCCGGCTGTCGATCAGCGACGCCGATGTCGGCGAGGCGGCCTTTGTGGCCGCCAGCGGGGGTTCGGCGAATGGCCACGGTGTCTTCTCGCTAAGTGCGGCTGGCGACTGGACCTATACGCTGGACAACGAACAGGCGGCAGTGCAGGCGCTGGCCGGCGGGCAGCTCCTGGCCGACAGCTTCGTCGTCAGCAGTATCGACGGCACCAGCCTGTCGATCAGCATCGTGATCGTCGGCAGCAACGACGTACCGACCGCGTTCGCGGTGAACGCCAACGGCAGCGAAGACCAGCCGCTGGTGATTGCGCTCAGCGCTGCCGATGTCGATGGGCTTATCGCCAGCTTCCGCCTGCTGTCGCTGCCGGTGCCTGGCGGCAACCTGTATCTGGACGCCGCGGCCAGCGTGCCTGCCCTGACTGGCGTGCCCTACCTCGCCACCGCTAACGCGCTGACCCTGCATTTTCGGCCGGCGGCCGACTGGAATGGCGTTACCGCGTTCGCCTATCAGGCCATCGACGCGCAGAATGCGGTCAGCGCGCCGGTGACGGTTCGTCTCGCGCTTGCGCCGGTTGCCGACTCGCCGCGGGTGATCGGCTTGACCAGGTCGCATACTTACCTGCCGAACAACGCGCTCGATCTGGGCGGCATGGTGGTCAGCGACGTGGATAGCAGCCGCGTGTCGGTGACGCTCACCCTGTCTGACCCGGCGGCCGGGAGCTTGAGCAGCAGCGAATCCGGAAGCCTGCGCGCGAGCTACGACGCGGCGACCGGTACCTGGTACGCCAGCGGGCCGATCGCCGACGTCAATGGCCTCCTGGCAGGCGTCCGCTTTATTCCGAATGCGAGTTACAGCGGCGACCTGACGCTTGCCGCCACCGTCGACGACGGTGAAGCACCGCCGGTTAGCGGGACGCAGACGATCAGCGCCCGGCGCACGCCGATCAGCAGCAGCATCGCCGGCGCCGGCGAGGGGAGTACGGCCGGAGTCCGCGGCGACTATCAGGTGCCGGCGTCGGCCGTCGCTGCGCCGTCCGCCCAGGCGGCCGGGCCCGAAGCGTCGGCGGGCAGCGTTGACGGCGGCGCTGCGCCTGCCAGCACGCTTACCCTCGACCAGATCCTGACGGTTGGCTATTCCCTGCCGACGAGTCTGGTTGCCAACCGTTCGTCCGGGCCGGCAACGGACGCCTCGGCAACTGCCGTCGTCGTCGACAGTACGCGCCACTCGGCGCTCGCGGCCAACTATCGGATGGCCGTCGTACCCGACTGGATGAGTGCCGAATTTCCTCAGTTCGTCGATTTCAGTGCCCATCCGGCCAGCTCGTCACTCGGCCTGTCCGGGCTCGCCCAGGCGGGTTCGGGCGCTGCCGGCAAGGCCGAAGCCTTCGCTCGCGACCTCGACGACTTGCGCGAGAGCGTCAAAGAAGGGGTGTCCTTCGAGAAATATGCGCTGAACTCGGCAGTGGCGGTCAGTTCCGGGCTGTCGGTCGGCTACGTGGCCTGGCTGATTCGCGGCGGCGTGCTGGTCACTGCCATGCTCTCGTCGATGCCCGCGTGGCGTGTCCTCGACCCCTTCCCGGTGCTTGCCCGGCAGCAGGGTGGGGTGGGTGGCGACGGCTATGACGACGATGACGACGACGATTCGCTTGAATCGCTGGTTGGCGATGGCGAGGGTGGCGAAGGTCCGTTTGCGGTTGCCGATCCCGTCGCGCCCGACGAATCCGCGCCATCCGGCAACGCTGCCCGCCCGCTGGCGCCTGGGAGCTAAGATGCGCTTTCTGAATACCAAGACCCACGTTTCTTTCGGACTCGCGGCGCTGGTCGCCAGTATCCTGCTCGTCGCCGCGGTACTGGGACTTATCCCGGACCGGGTCGGTGCCTTGCGTGATGGCCGCGTCGCCCTGGCCGAGAGCATCGCCGCCAGCACCATGACCTTGATCGCCATTGACCAGCCGGATCAGATCGAGAGCATGCTTGGGCTGATGGTCACGCGCAACCCGGAGATGCTGTCGGGAGGCCTGCGTCGCGACGATGGGACGCTGGTGATGAGCGTCGGCGATCATGCCCGATCGTGGACCCTGCCGGACAGCGAGCTTTCGACCGACAGCCAGCTCAAGGTTCCGATCCGGGCCGACAGCAAGCGTTGGGGGCAACTCGAACTGAGCTATCGCCCGCTCGCTGCGCCGGGCCTGCGCGGGGTGATCGAGAGCCCCTTGTTGCTGCTCATCGGCTTCCTCGCCGTTTCGGGCTTTACCGCCTTCTACCTGTATCTGTCGAAGGTCCTGCGCTATCTGGACCCGTCGCGTGCCGTGCCGGCGCGCGTTCGCGAGGCGCTCGATACCCTCGCCGAGGGACTGCTGGTGATCGATCGCAAGCAGCAGATCGTCCTTGCCAACCACGCCTTCTCGACCATGCTTGGTAAATCGCCGGAAGCGCTGGTCGGGCGCCAGGCGTCAAGCCTGCCCTGGCTCGGTGCCGGAGGTGCCGTCTTGGCCGAGGCTAGCCTGCCGTGGGTGACCTCGTTGCGCGACGCGTCCGTGCAGCGCAACGTCCTGCTGCGCATCAGCGATGCGTCGGCGAAAGTCCGCACCTTCATGGCCAATTGTTCGCCGGTGCTCGGCAGCAACGGCAAACCCGGCGGCGTGCTGGTCAGTCTCGACGACGTCACCCAGTTGCAGCAGAATGAAATCGAGCTGCGCCAGGCGCAGGCGCAGGCGGAGGCGGCCAACCGCGCGAAGAGCGACTTCCTGGCCAACATGAGTCACGAAATCCGCACGCCGATGAACGCCATCCTCGGCTTTACCGACCTGCTCAAGCGCGGCTACGTCAAGAACGCCGAGGAAGAGCGCAGCCACCTGAATACCATACACAGCAGCGGCCAGTTCCTGCTCGGGCTGATCAACGACATCCTCGACCTGTCGAAGATCGAGGCCGGCCGCGTCGACGTCGAACGCATCGCCTGCGCGCCGTACGCCATCTGTGAGGAAGTCGTGCATGTGCTGGCGGTCAAGGCGAGGGAGAAGAATCTGTCGCTGACCGTCGCGGCGGGCGGGCCGATTCCGGCACGCATTCACAGCGATCCGGCACGCTTGCGGCAGATCGTCACCAACCTGGTCGGCAACGCGATCAAGTTCACCGAACGCGGTGGCGTGCGCGTCTTGATCAGGCTTGATCAACAGGGACCCGCGCCGCAGCTGGTGATCGAGGTGATCGACAGCGGCATCGGTATTGCGCCCGCGCAGGTCGACCGCCTTTTCGAAGCCTTCATTCAGGCCGACGAAACGATCAACCGGCGCTTCGGCGGCACCGGTCTCGGGCTGGCCATCAGCCGCCGCTTCGCACGTGCGCTCGGCGGCGACATTGTCGTCCGTAGTGCGCCGGGAGAGGGCAGCATTTTCGCCGTCACTCTGGAAACCGGTTCTCTGGCCGGGGTAGCGCTGCTGTCGCCCGCCGAGATGCCACGGCTCGAGCCACTCGCCGCCAGTACGGTTGACGTGCGCTGGGCTTTCCCGGCGGCCAATGTGCTGGTGGTTGACGATGGGCCGGAGAACCGCGAACTCGTCAGGCTGGTGCTGCAGGAGCATGGACTGCTCATCGCCGAGGCGGAGAATGGCGCCATGGCCGTCGACAAGGCACTCGCGCAGCGCTTCGACGTCATCCTGATGGACATGCAGATGCCGGTGATGGACGGTTTCGAAGCAACCCGAAAACTGCGCGCTGCCGGTTTGCTGGTGCCGATCGTTGCGCTGACCGCCAACGCCATGAAGGGTTTCGAGCGCGAGGTTCTGGCTGCCGGTTGTTCGGCTTACCTGACCGACCTTTAACACCTTGCTGTCATATTTCGGGCTTTTCTGGCCGATGCAAATCTTAAGTTGTTGATTTCACAGAGGCGCCATTTTGGCGGCGTAATGTTGTGCCATAATAGTTTTAGAAATGTGGTTTTTCCCCTTGCATTTCTTGTACGATCGTGGGCATGTTTATCCGACAAACACGAACGAACAACAAGGCCACCGGCGAAGGCTACTTCACCTACCGCCTGGTGCGTGGCGAACGCATCGCTGGCAAGGTCCGTCAGATCACCCTGCTGAATCTCGGACGCAACTTCGCGATCAAGCAGGAAGACTGGCCGGTGCTGTGTCGGCGTATCGAACAGCTGCTGCACCCCCAGGAAGCGCTGCTGCCACTGCCATGCAGCGGTCATATAGAGAGTGCCGCCCAGCGCTACGCAGGGCAACTGATCGTGCGGGCGCCGATCAGTGACTCGGCGGCGGTAGCGAGCAGCGACCCCGCGGCGCAGCCGCGTCCGGCGGTGACGTTCGCGGAAGTCGATATTGACTCGCTGCAAGTGATGCAGCCGCGTTCGGTCGGTGTCGAGCATGTCGGTCTGCATGCGCTGGCCGAGCTGGGCATCATCGACCAGTTGGGGGAGTTGGGTGTCAATGGCGTTGTACGCGCGTCGATTATCGGCAACCTGATCGGAAGAATGGGCCATCCGGGCTCCGAGCGGGCGACCTGGAGCTGGCTGCAGAAGCAGAGCGCTTTGGGCGAGCTGATTGACGTCGACTATCTGTCGATGTCGCACATGAGTCTTTACCGAGCGTCGGATGTGCTGATGAAGCACCGGGAGGTGATTGAAGCGCGCTTGTTCGGCACCGTTCGCACGCTCTTTGGTCTGGAAGAGACGATCACGCTCTACGACCTGACCAACACCTATTTTGAAGGGGAAGTTCCGAGCAATGGCAAGGCCAAGCGTGCCCGTTCCAAGGAGAAGCGCAGCGACTGCCCGTTGGTGACGCTCGGCCTGGTGCTCGACGGTAGTGGCTTTGTGCGCCGCTCGCAGACCTTCGAAGGCAATGTCAGCGAAGCCGGCACGCTTGCCGGCATGCTCACTGGACTGGATGCCCCGGCAGGGGCACTGGTGATCATGGATGCGGGCATCGCCACCGAAGCCAACGTCGCCTGGCTGGTCGAACACGGCTATCGCTATCTGGTTGTTCGTCGCGGCGGGACCCGCCAGTTCGATGAAACACAGGCGGTGACCATCGAAACCGCCGACGAGCAACCGCTGCGCCTGCAGAAGGCGCTCAGTGAAGACGGGAAAGAGCTGCAGTTGTTTTGCCATTCACCGAGTCGCCAGCTCAAGGAGGAGGCGATGCTCGAATCCTTCAGCCAGCGCTTCGAAGCCGGATTGCAGCAAATCCTGGACGGCCTGGCCAAGCCGCGCGCCGAGAAACGGCCCGACAAGTTGCGCGAACGAATTGGCCGGCTGAAGCAGAAGAGTCGCGGCGCCAGTCAGCATTACACGGTGGACCTGGTCACCGACGAGTCGGGCAAGCGGGTCACCGCGATCACCTGGCAGAAGGTGCCGCGCGAGGGGAGCCAAGCAACCCACCCGGGCGTCTATTGCTTGCGCACCAATGAACTCGACTGGGACGAGGAGCGGCTCTGGCGCACCTATACCCTGCTGACTGACCTGGAGAGTGTGTTTCGCAGTCTCAAGAGCGAGCTGGGCTTGCGGCCGGTCTTTCATCACAAGGAAGAGCGCGCCGACGGCCATCTGTTCATTACCGTGCTGGCTTACCAGTGTGTGCAGTTCCTTCGCCTAAAGCTGAAGGCGGCGGGCATTCACGACAGTTGGGCGACCCTGCGCGAAACCCTCTCAGTTCAGCGCCGGGTGACGACGACTTTTCGTCAGCGCGATGGCCGCACGCTGCATGTCCGCAAGGCCACCGCCGCCGAGCCCGAGCTGATGTCGATCTATCGCGCCTTGGGCGTCAACTCAGATCCCGGAGGAACCCGAAAACTGACTTCCTGACACAACATTACGCGCTTGTTGTGCCATTAGAAATTCATTTGCCTTGCAAGCAATTGATTACGCGAGAAGTTTTTTTCGGTAGGTTAAACAGGGGCTAAGCGGAAGTAGCTCGAATTGGAAAGCTGCCGTTCAACGTAGAAGTAACCGGCCTGCGCGGCTTTTGCGCAGGTCCGGTTGACTGCCGGGTTGGGCACCTGTGAACCCGGAACTCGTGCTTGTCAATCTTCACTTGAACAAGCTCGATATGTTCGTGGCCCCTGGCTTTTGAACCTCATTCGGCTTCATGTCCACAAACCATCCGCCGCCATGCGGCAAACAGTTTCGCGATACTAGTTTTCGAAAATAGTCCTCAGTATGAAAGTATCGCAATGCATTTACCTGGTACTCGGTGTTCTTGTACTCGTGCGTAGCAAGGATCACTAGCTCGTAGTTTTGAGTTTGTAGCGCCAAAGCTTGTGGAAACAGCCCTGGACGACGATCCAGTCTGTCGAGATAGAAGAGCTGCATGCTCGAGTGGATGAAAATCGAACCAAGCAGTCCGTCCTCCACCTTCAAAATTGATGGCGCGCACGATGCGATGGAATGCAGAAATCCTGATCGAGCAAGATGAACCTCGACCGTATTAAAGAATACATCTCCCGGATGGAGTTCAAAGAAATTGGGAATATCGCTTTGAGGCTGAACATGGCCAGTGTGATGACAAAGTTCAATTCGGCATATTGGCAACGGATACTTTCCAATATCGTTGCAGAATGAAAGAGGAGCCGCCACCTTGTTGGATGCGCCCGAGAACCGATTAAGGCCGTTATTCACTAGGTGAATTTCTCCAGACAGCTTCTTTCGTTTTGGGCGTCCATGATAGGTGAGATGGGCAGCCTTGCTTAGCTGATCTGGCGTCCCTCGACCTCGATAGTAGTGTGTAGGCGAGAAGCCGTCTGGAATCGTAATGATTACGTCAATAGCGCCGTCTCTTTCCGTCAGCTTAAACAGAAGTATATTTGATCCTGATAGGGTCGCTCGCGCCGAATTGTCCGCTTTGCCGCGACCACCGAAATAAAACGAGCATCCAGTTAGGTCGCAGGCATATTCCTGCCCAAAGAATTCGTGGCGCGTTGCGTTATTGATCATCATGGCTCGCACCTCCTTCAGGCGCCCAACGTGAAGTGGACAGCAATTTCGCAGGGTTTGCCCCCTGCTTGAGATCTATATTGGCGCGGGACATCTCTGCAATCGTCCTTGTCATCAGGTTTTCTGTTGCTATACTGTGGTTATGTACAGTACTAAATATCCAGTCAAACCCTGCAAGCCTGCTGAAAGGCCACCGCTCAAATCGGTGCGCTTGCTTGATCAGGTGCGTGAGCGTATTCGGTACAAGCATTACAGCATACGCACCGAGGAATCTTATGTCTATTGGGTGCGCTGGTTCATACGGTTTCATCAGTTGAAACACCCCAGGGACATGGGCTCTGCCGAGGTTACTGCGTTCTTGTCGTGGCTGGCGGCAGAGCGCGGCGTGGCACCGTCCACGCACAAGCAGGCGTTGTCGGCGCTGTTGTTTCTGTATCGCGAAGTGCTGGAGATTGATCTGCCGTGGATGAACGATATTTTGCGTCCAAAGGATCGCGTTCGGGTGCCAACTGTGCTTTCGGTAGGCGAGGTGGCTCGCCTGTTTGCAGCGCTGGAAGGGCCGATGGCGCTGCTCGGACGTTTGCTTTATGGCACTGGTCTGCGTTTGATGGAGGCGCTTCGCCTTCGGGTCAAGGATGTTGATTTCGAGCGCCGTGAAATTGTGGTGCGTGCTGGCAAGGGAGACAAGGATCGGCGGGTGATGTTGCCCGATTCGCTGGCCGCGCCGCTTAGGGAGCAGTTGGCGCATGCCCGTTTGATCTGGACGCAAGACCGTGAGCGCAGCTTGCCGGGGGTATTTATGCCGGATGCGCTGGATCGGAAGTATCCAAACGGCGGGATGCAATGGGCGTGGTTCTGGGTGTGGCCAGCACCCGAATTGTCGATTGATCCGCGCAGTGGCATCCGTCGCCGCCACCATCTTTACGAACAACGCCTGCAACGCGCTATCAAGCAGGCGGTCTTGCTCGCCGGGTTAAGTAAACAGGTGTCGGTGCATACCTTGAGGCACTATGCCGCGTTCCGAACTATTCCGAGTTTGAGTCTCGACCCTGCCAAGGCTGGTCGATGAGCACCGGTATGCTCGGCATAGTCTGATCTCCTTCCGGGGCAATACGCCCCTATGGAAGGAGATCGTAATGGAACAGTTCTACAAAGATCCGCATACGCCGGTCCGCATGCGAGAAGGCTTGTTCGGTGCGTATGTCGACGTGTTTGCCAAGCAATTGAGCGCCGAAGGATACGCCCGGGCTTCGAGCCGTTATGCGCTGCAAGTCGTGGCCGATCTCGGTCACTGGTTGAGTGAGCGCGGAATCGTTGTCCCGCAACTGACCACGAAACACCTTGAACGCTATCTGGATTGCCGATCAAGCCACCGGCACCGCAGGTCGGGTGATTCGGCGATCCTGCGACGACTGTTCGCCCTTCTGGTCGAGCAAGGCATCGTAGCCCAAGAGCCGGAAAGGGAGCGCACGCCGGCCGAACGGTTGGCGCAGGAATTCCGATGCTATCTGGAACAAGAACGCGGATTGGCGCCGGCGACGGTGGTCACCTACCTGGAATTCACTACGCGCCTGCTCGTTCACTGCTTTGCCAATGGCGAACCGCGGCTCGAGGATTTGCGGGCGGCCGATGTGGTGGGCTTTGTCCAGCGGGAAGCGGCTCGCCTCCATTGCCCCAAGCGCGCCAAGCTGGTGACGACGGCCGTACGCGCATTTCTGCAATACGCGCGGTACCGAGGCCTCATCACGATTGATCTGCGATCGATCGTTCCGACGGTGGCCATTTGGTCGATGGCGTCGTTGCCGAAGGGACTGTCATCGGACGAAGTGGAATGCCTCCTGTCCCACTGTGATCGAGAAACGGCGCTTGGCCGCCGCAATTGGGCCATTCTGCTCTTGCTCGCTCGGTTGGGGCTGCGTGCCGGCGAAGTGGTCGCCCTGCTGTTCGAGGATCTCGATTGGGAAGCGGGAGAGATTTCTATTCGGTCCAGCGAGACGCGTACGGACCGACTACCGATTCCTCAGGATGTCGGCGCGGCATTGGCTGAGTATCTGCATCACTCGCGTCCCGCTTGCTCCTCCAGACGGGTGTTCATCCGCATGCGCGCGCCGTACCGCGGATTTCTGAGTTCGGCAGCGATTGGCACCATCGTTCGTCGCGCACTGGATAACGCCGGCCTGAATCCCGCCCACAAGGGCGCGCATCTGCTGCGCCATTCGGTAGCGACCCGGATGCTCCGGCAAGGGGCGTCGCTGACCGAGATCGGTGAGATCCTGCGCCACCGCAACCCGCAAACCACGATGATCTACGCCAAGGTCGATCTGGATTTGTTGCGTCCTTTGGCCCTGCCGTGGCCGGGAGGTGCGCAATGAGCCCACTGGCACAAGCAATTGAGGATTACCTGGCCTTGCGACGTAGCTTGGGATTCAAACTGCGCGATGCCGGAATCTGTCTGGCGAAGTTTGCCGCGTTTCTTGAGGAGCGAGGCGCCGCGCACGTCACGATACCGCTCGCTCTCGAATGGGCACAGCAGAATCCATCCGCTGAGCCGTCAACCTGTGCACAGCGTCTTGGCCATGTACGCAGTTTTGCCCGTCACTATCAGGCGAGCGACCCACAAACCGAGATTCCGCCGCCGGAGCTACTGCCGTATCGCCCCCGCCGAGCACGACCGTACCTGTACTCAGACGAGGAAGTCGCGCGCCTGCTTCGTGGTGCTCTGGACCTTCCGCCTGGCGATGGCTTGCGCCCCTGGACGTTTCACTGTCTGTTCGGCTTGCTCAGTGTCGCTGGCTTGAGGATTGGTGAGGCCATTCGCTTGCAGATCGACGATGTCGATTTGCAGGAGGGCTTGTTGACGGTTCGCGGCACGAAGTTCGGGAAATCCCGTCTGGTGCCGATTCATCCGTCGACCCAAACGGTGTTGGCGCAGTACCAAGCACGCCGAGAACGCTTCGTCGCAGATCACCCCGCTTCCTCGTACTTCTTCATCACCAGCCGAGGAAATCATCTGGACATCGGCGATATTCACCGCACCTTCTACAAGCTGTCACGCCAGATAGGCCTGCGCGGTGAGACGGCCAGTCACGGGCCGCGCCTGCATGACTTTCGGCATCGCTTTGCGGTTGAGACACTGTTGCAATGGTACCGCTCGGGCGAGGACGTCGAGCGACGCTTGCCGGTCCTGTCGACCTACCTCGGACATGTCCATGTCGCCGACACTTACTGGTATCTCAGCGCTTCTCCGGAATTGATGGGGCAGGCGATGGCGCGTCTCGAACAACGCTGGGAGGAACAGCCATGAACGTGACGGTCAGTTTCCCCGCGCTATTGCAGGGCTTCTTCACGCGGCGGCTGATGCAGCAACGTCGGGCCAGCCCGCATACGATTGGCTCCTACCGGGACACCTTCCGCCTGCTGCTGCGGTTTGTGCAAGCAAAGCTCGGTCAGCCACCCAATCAATTGGCATTCGAGCAGATCGACGCCCCGTTGATTGCTGAATTCCTGGAGGACCTGGAGAAGAACCGCGGCAGCACTGCTCGCAGCCGCAATTTGCGACTCACCGCGATCCGCTCCTTCTTTCGCTACGCGTCCTTCGAGGTGCCGGAGCACGCGGCCCAGATCCAGCGAGTGCTCGCCATTCCCAGTCAGCGATTTACGCGCCGTCAGGTCGGCTTCCTGACTCGACCGGAAATCGAAGCCTTGCTGGCCGCCCCCGATCAGCGTACGTGCTCGGGACGTCGCGATCACGCCATTCTCCTGGTCGCCGTTCAATGCGGGCTGCGCCTTTCCGAGCTGACCGGCATGTGCCGAAATGCGGTGTTTCTGGGCACGGGTGCTCATGTCAGAGTGCTTGGCAAGGGGCGAAAGGAACGCGCCACGCCGCTGACCAGGGAAACGGCAGCCGTTCTGAAAGCGTGGCTGTGCGAGGTTCCAGACAGCGCTGATGCCATCGTGTTTCCCAGCGCCCGTGGAACTCGCCTGAGTTCGGACGGGGTCGAATATCTCCTTGCCAAGTATGTCGTGATTGCCGCCAAGACGTGCCCGTCTTTGATGCACAAGCGGGTGACACCGCATGTGCTGCGTCATACCGCGGCCATGGAATTGTTGCAGGCCGGGGTGGATCGTTCCCTGATCGCGTTGTTGCTTGGTCATGAATCGGTCGAGACCACGCAGATCTACCTCGACGCGAATCTGGCCATGAAAGAGCAGGCTTTGGCCAAGGCGGCACCTCCCGGTAGCAAAGCCGGCCGCTACCATCCCGATGATCAACTGTTGGCTTTCCTCAAGGGGCTATAGTCCGCGACGATCAAGACTATGCCGACCGAAAATGCCATGTGGTGCTCGAAAGGCAGCTGGTTACGTGCTTGAGGCGCAACCAGCTGCATTGATCGGCATAGTTCGGAACGCGACATAGTGACGCCTATGCCGAGCTCGGCATAGGAGGCATTCCTTTGCAACACACCTGCTGGAAAGCGGTTACGACATTCGAACAGTGCAGGAGTTGCTGGGTCACAGTGACGTGAGCACGACGATGATTTACACCCACGTGCTGAATCGAGGCGGGCGCGGTGTGATGAGTCCGGTAGATCGAATGGCAACGGGTTCGCTTGTCGGCTGAGTGTCTGCGTTGATTGGCGCAAGCCAAAATCAAATGTGCCAGGCTGTCGGTAAGCGAATGGCCGCTTTCCGAACGCAACTTCGACCGACCCCTCCTGGCCGTCAGCTGCCCACCGCAATAAAATGACAAATGCCTGTTCCATCGGTTGATCGGTTGTTGTGTCTATCGCTACAGCAAGAAACTTGTTCAGACCAGCACTTCCAGCCCCTTGCGCTCAATCAC
>Ga0209277_10001285_pt1 | contig 12420 bp, 5 predicted proteins | sample JI81AbrownDNA_FD_187503 | JGI IMG/M metagenome (GOLD analysis project Ga0209277, IMG submission 187503) | Wastewater effluent complex algal communities from Wisconsin, to seasonally profile nutrient transformation and Carbon sequestration -... | ecosystem: Engineered > WWTP > Effluent > Algae... | reverse complement strand
GTTGCGTAAATTTGTTTACGCAACCCTTTTTTTATTTATCGTATCGCATTATAAAGAGATTTCATAATTTGATTATTTCAATATAGCATAATTATTACTCAATATTTTAGGAATAATCATTCAAAAGACTCGGTAATATGCTAATAAGATAGTAAAAAATTCGTTATATCTATCAAAATATTCAATATATTGGAAATATGGTTGATTATTAAAATCATTTATATTTTATGGTAAAAAATAAATTGAATGGAGATTCAAATGAACGAAAAAATAGTAAAAGTATTAGCAACCATTATTATAAGTGTAAGTGGATTTTCATTAAGTGCAAAAGATTTTACACTGCTCAATGTATCCTATGATCCAACCCGTGAGCTTTATGCTGAATACAATAAAGTATTCGCAAATTATTGGAAAGGTAAAACTGGCGATGAGATAAAAGTCAACCAATCTCACGGCGGAAGCGGCAAACAAGCACGATCCGTCCTTGAAGGACTCGAGGCAGATTTTGTAACTCTAGCACTTTCGTATGACATTGACATTATTGCTTCGAAAGGTTTACTTTCTTCTGATTGGCAGAAAAGTCTTCCTAATAATAGTGCACCTTACACATCTACAATTGTATTTGTAGTGAGAAAAGGAAATCCAAAAGGGATTAAAGATTGGGATGATTTAATCAAACCAAATGTGGGGGTAATTACACCTAACCCCAAAACGAGTGGAGGTGCTAGATGGAATTATCTGGCAGCTTGGGCATTCGCGGCAAAAAAATTCAATAACGACGATGCAAAAATTAGAGAATTCATGAAGGCTCTCTATAAAAATGTTCCCATCCTCGATTCAGGTGCCCGCGGGTCTAGTACTACTTTTGCGCAGAATGGAATTGGAGATGTTTTTCTTTCGTGGGAGAATGAAGCTTTTTTAATAATGGAAGAAATGGGAAAGGATAAATTCGCAGTAATTTATCCTTCTATTAGCATTTTAGCTGAACCGCCTGTTGCAGTGATCGAGAAAAATGCAGAAAAGCATAAGACTATAGAAATTGCAAAAGCCTATGTCAAATCTCTCTATTCAGAAGCTGCACAAGAACTTATTGCCAAACATGGATACCGACCGAGAAGCGAAGCTGTTTTAAAAAAGTATGCAAGTAAATTTCCGAAATTAGACCTCATCACTGTAGATTCTCACTTCGGAGGATGGCATAAAGCGCAAAAGGATCATTTTGCGGACAAAGCAAGCTTCGATCAAATTTATATAAAATAATTTAACCAATCTAATGGAGGCTTGGAAATGAAAAAGAAAGGAATAATATTATTAGCTTCACTAGCGATTAGTTCTTTATCGCTTATGGGTCAGGAGAAAACTTCTGCAAAAGAAAGTTTAGATTTGGATCCTCCCAAAGAAGTTGACTATAAGAGTCAACCGAATGATGGAAAAGGAATTGCTTCGATTCAACAAGAATTAGCAGAAGAAGAGAGAAAGAACGAAAAGGATTACTATGTTAATCCCAAGAGTTATGGAACAACTAGAATCAATGTGCCGCAAACTTACGTGAAGCCTCTGAATAGAACGGGAATATCGGCTTTTAAGGATATTGATTGGATTGAAGCAGGACTTGATTACCGAACAAGATATGAGCACAGAGAAAACGATTTACGAAGAGCAGACTCTGGTGTTGACAGACCGCTTCTTTTAAGAACGAGAGGATACATTGGACTAAAAGAAAAACTAGACCCATTTCGTTTTGCTGTGGAGATTGAAGATGCACAAAGAAAATTCAGTAAATACGAAGTGGATAACCGTGATTATAACCGAGTTGAACCTATCAATGCCTTTGGAGAATTGTATTTTAAAAATGGGGCAGGAATCAATCGACCAATCAGTATTCGGTACGGGATCATGGCGTTTGAGTTTTTAGATCGTCGCTTAATTGGACTCAACGAATGGCGCAATACAACGAATACCTTCCAAGGAACAAAAATTTCTATCGGGAAGGATCAAAATAATTGGAGTGTAGACTTTCTTGCTTTAAAACCATTAGAAAGACTCACAAACGAAACAGACAAGCCAGTTCGTAATCAACTCTTTGGTGGGGTAATTGGTCATATCCGCCATTGGTCGAGGATAATAACGATTGAACCTTTCTATTTGGGGCTAAAACAATCTAAATTAGTGCAAACCAAATACAACGAAACAAAAATTGCATTTGAACCCAACAATAGAGTCGGACGAGAAATTCATACGGTCGGATTGCGGCTATACAATGTTTACCTCTCAGGTTTTGATTATGATGTTTCTTGGATAGCTCAGTTCGGTGTAAACGATACAGAGAAACAACAAAGGCATGAGGCGTATGCATTTACGTTTGATACGGGTTACTCTTTTAATCATCCATGGAAACCGAGAACTGGTTTCTTCTTTGGCTATGTTTCTGGTGATAGAAATCCATTGGATAATACGAATCAAAGATTTGAAAGACTATTTGGTTTTGCTAGACCTTGGTCAAGTAATGACTATATCCAAATGGAAAACGTGAAATCGCCAAAGCTTGTTTTGGAATTTGAACCAATAAAAGGTTTAAAGCTAGATACCGCTGTTGTTTGGTTTTACTTGGCAAATTCAAAAGACAGATGGAGTGGAGTTGGAAATTTAAGAGACCAAACAGGAAAAAGTGGAGACTATATGGGATTCGAATACAACTTTAGAGCAAGGTTTGATTTGAATTCCAGAGTTAAGGCTAATATTGGTTATGCTTACTTTAAACCAGGCGAATTCACAATCAATACCACCGGTAGAGAAATGAATTCACACTTTGGATACTTAGAAGTAGCCTATAGCCTATTTTAAAAATCAATATTTGAAAATGAAAAATCAATTTAATAGTGAGGATGTAAATATGAAAGGATTGTTTTGCAAAATGATATTGGGGAGTATTGCCATTGCTTCCTTGGTAAGCTGTAACAAAAAAGAAGCAACAGATTATACAAAGTATGAAAACTACGCAAGATTGTTTCAAGCTAGCTCTACCACTAGCGGTAATTGTGCTGTAATTCGAAAAACGATAGAAGCCGATGGAAACGCAGTGTATTCAGCAACTGCAAATGCAGTGGCTTCTGGGCGTTGCCGCGAAAGTTCTTTTTTTACTTTTGTTACAACTGCGGATGAAGCAAAAATAAAAGCAGATGCTTATTATAACGGAATGACTTTGACTTTTGACAAATACCCAGAATGCGATGCATTAATTAAAACTGGTGTGGCTAGTCGTGAACTTGTAAGTGTAGCATCTTTAACATCGGCTGTGTCTGCAAGTGCAAGTGGTTGTGTTACTGTTGTCCCTAACGTTTTTTATTGTAAGGATAATGCAAGTTTAACTGCATTTAGAAATACATTTCGCTATCAGACTATAACAAATGCAAAAGTAGATATGAGAACGAGCTTTGATAGCATAGTGTCGTCTAACGCGTTAGTAAATAAAGCTTTGGATTTAAAATATGAAGAAGCGGTTATCGGTAACTTAAGAATAGCCAACACATCAGAAATTACCTTATTTAATGGAGCAGAATCAAACGCAGTAGTATCCTCTTTTGCGCAAGACTCAGCTTGTTTTAAAAAGTTGATTTTAGGAAATACGAATTTAAAAGCAGCCTATTCTAAAATACCTACACTGCAAGAATTCTTTCAGGAAGAAATTAATGTTTCAGATAGAAAAGGAGTTACTGAAACAATTACGCCAAATTTATATTGCAGGTATGGATCAAATGTTACGGTAATACCAGCGTCAGGCGCAACACCAGCAATCGGAATATGTCCTGCGTCTTACCCTGTATTTTAGAATAATGGCTATATCAGAAATAGGTTGCAAAAATATAAAGAGACAGGGTTTAATCTAGTTGATTAGATAATCGCGAAGTATTAACTAGCGGTAATTGGATAATAAACTCTGTTCCATCGGTGACATTGTCATTGAGATGAATTTCTCCCTTTAGCATTTTTGCAATGTCTCTGCAAAGAGGAAGACCTAGACCTGTTCCTATTTCCCCGCCTGTCCCTATTGAGCTTGTTTTGATTGAGTGCGAAAAAAGATTGATCTTAACATCATTTGGAATTCCAATACCAGTGTCTTTTACGAATAACAGGTATTTGTCTCCTTTTATTTCTGTTCGAACGGAAATGAAATCTCCGGGGCGCGAAAACTTAATAGAGTTTGAAACTAAATTTAATATTATTTCTTGGAGCAATGTTTCGTCCGTTTCTATTTTTTCATCTTCTGAAACAAAATTTAGTAATTGGATTTTCTTCTCTCGTATTCTGCTTAACATTATATTGAAAATTTTATCTACTACTCGTGCAGGATAACAGGCTTGGATGTTGAGTTCTATATTTCCAGAATTGGTTTGACTAAATTGCAAAATTTTCTTTGTCATTTCAAGTGCATTGTTAATTGAATTTACGGCTAAGTCTAAGTAGCTTCTGGATAGATCTTTTTCTAATTCGTTGTCTGCTTCGATTGAACTTTCAATTAGCATTTTTGCATTGCCAATCGGAGATCTAAGATCATGAGATAACAGAGAAATAAATTTGTCCTTTAATTCATTTGCTTTAACGGCAATGATTTTCTCTTCCATGATTTCTTTTGTTCTTTCTATGATTCGTGTTTCTAGCTCTTCGTTTATTTTTTTTAAGTCAGCACTCAAAGCCTCGTTTTCTCTAAATGCTTTCACAAATCTTAATAATAAAAATAAAGACTGACTTGATACAACGGATATTAGCCCGTAATGAGCAAGATAGCTTGTATGAATAACTTCTGTCGTATTTAAAATATCATTGATTGTGCAAATAAGCATAATTGTAAAACCAATTAGTATGATGGAAGCATTTTCCTTCTTCTTTCGCACTGCAAAAGTCACGAGTAAGTATGCGGAAATTAATTCTAAAATGAATATGGGCAAATAAATATTAATGAGGTTAGAATAAAAAATAGTTTCAGTGAATACCGTAACAATAGAAAAAATTATACCTATTCCGAAGTTAATGGTTAATATCCACTTAGGAATACGTAGGGAGAACATTAAATTTATAAATTGAAGGGCTAAAGGTAAAACTAGAAAGAACGTTAAATACTCAATAGCCACATAGGTAGTATATCCTATGTTTACAAAGTCTACTAATAATTTTTCGCCAGTGCTCGCTGTTCGCAAGAAAATACAAAGAACTAATAAAGTAAAATAAATGGAGAGACTTTCCTGTCTTCGAATGAAATAAAGACCTATGTGATATAGAATTACAAAAAAAAGAAAGCCTAATATGAAGTTGTCTCTACTCCGAATGCTTTCTACATATTTTAATAATCCTGACTCTGTTCCAAAATAAATGCTATATAAAAAACCACCTTTCCTGTGGTGAAAATTTGAAACTTGAACTATGACATCTAACGTATTTTTTGGAGGAACGAAAGCGGCAAAAGAAGGACGAGTGTCCGGTATGGAAGATTCAACATCTTTTCCTGCACTTCCGATGCAACTAAGCTCGGTTTCATTGATAAAAACTCTGCAACTCGTAAGTGGTTTAACTCGAATCGCGAGAGTAGGCATTTGTTTTTCAGGAAGGAGAATTTTTAGTCTAAAGGTTGCAAATCCAGAGCCGGAAATCTTTTTATCGTTGATAATTTTATCATTCCAAATAGAAGGAAGATTGATAAGTTCTGGTTTTAGTTTATCCAGATCGGCTTGTTGATAAAGTCCATCCCAGTAAAACTCCCACGCTCCATCTAGACTGATCACAGGTTGTTGGTTTTGATTCCAATTTCGTAAATCAAGAATTCCATCTTGAGCCTTATAAACAGTGAAATCTTTTTTACAGTCAATAAAGAAGAGGGAAAAAAGAAAGAGTAAGATATGGAGAAAGATTTTTTTCATGAGTGATTATTACAAAAGTCGATAGATTAAACTCTTGAATTTTGCCCAAAAATGTCAATAGTATTTCGTCCTTTTTTAAAATAGTTTTCTTTGTTTGCGGGTATGCTTTTTAGAGAAATTCATTTTCTAAATAGTCGAGGCTAATTAGGATTATGCAAGATTGCTTTGAGATCGGAATGTAAATGACTCTTAGGAGTAACGAAGCGCGAAGATTCACCTTTGCGCTTCGTTAGTAAAAAGGCTGATTTTATTTATGCGGCAGGTGCTGCACTCGCATTTTTCTTTTTATAGTAACCATAGCCGACTGCTCCGATGATTAATAGCAACCAAATATACCAAAACTTAACAAGTATAATTGTTACCGCTGTAATCACAAAGGCAACGATTCCCAATGCAAATCGAATCACTGAACTTCCCATCGTTCCCACGAATGGAATAAAATCCAATAGCATAGTCACAGGACCGACTAATAATGAAAGCCCTGCCCACATCATAATAAATCCAATGACTCTACCAATCCATTTTTTTGTAGAGTCATCTGATTTAATTGCTGACATGGTTTGCGCATAATCACCAACACTCGCACTCATAAACGCTTCGTCTTTGTAAGTGTATTTTCCTAATGCATCTCCTTTCAATGTTCCAAGAAATGTCATGTCTCCTTCAGGAATTGGTGTGGCACTAACTGAAACTCTCTCACAGCCTTCTACTTCATTGTTTGCACAAGTAGAGGAACTGTAAAGATAAGTTCCCGAAGAGATATATCCATTCGTGTTGATTTCACTATCTGCCGGTTTTGAGCTAGGAACGGACGATGTAAAATCTGTATCAGCTAGATTTACATTGTAGGTCTTTCCTTCACTTGACAGCTTACCGCCATTAGCCACATTCGTATCCGATTTCACTCTTCTCTGGTAAAATGCTTTTGCCTTACAAGCAGGAAGTTGGAACTTGGAAGGACTTTCTGGATCAGATGTCCACTTGAGTTTACACTCTCTTATCTTCTTCTTGTTGCTTCCCTCGCCTTCAGTTCTTTCTTCTTCATCCCATGCGTATACTTCTGAGCTTTCACTTACTTTGATGTAATTTCCAGTTTTTACGAATAAGCTTCCTACAGGCTGGGCAGATAATTTTCCAGTGATGTACACTGGCTTGCCTTCTTCCATCTGTGTAACTGGTTTTGCATTTTTGAATGCGTCACCCGCTTGTGTGCAAGTTTCTACTTTGAAAATTAGAAATATTGAGAGAGGAATGAGTGCAAACCCTGTCAATATTCCCTTAACCGAATCGCCAAATTGCGAAAAAAATCCTACTGATTCACTAGATGACATTCCGTCATTACTAATTGCCATAGGTATCTCCTAAATTAAATTTATGTGGAGTAATCCTAGTAGACTTTCAAAATAATACAAGAAGTTTTCTTTTAATCGCTTACGTAAAAAAATTAAAGTAGCAAAAAATAATTCTGATCGAGGTTGCGTCGAAATTCTTTCACCTAACTCAACATTTCCTCTATTTTGCTAATGTAGAACGGCATATTCCTGCAAAAATTATACTCTTGACTCTTAAAATTACCAATCTTCTCATGGAGGAATGAATAGACTAATTTTAAATTTTACAAACCCTTTGTTAAAACTTTTTTTATTTGTATTTTTTCTCTTTCCGCTTATGCTTTCAAGTCAGGAAGATAAAAAAATGAAATTCTCCACTGAACAATATAAATCTGATTGGGATAAAGTTTCCGCCGATGAAACAAAAGGACTACCGAAGTCCGCTCTCGAAAAGGTAAATGCAATTTACAAAAAAGCGAAAGAGGATAACAATCCTTCACAGACAATTAAGTCCACGATTTATCGAATGAAGCATATTGGTCAGGTGGAAGAAGACTCATTTGCCAAAGCAATTGAAGAATTACAAAAAGAAACCGACATCGCTACTTCCTACGCAAAACCGATATTACACTCAATTCTCGGAGAAGTCTATTGGCAATACTATAATAACAATCGCTATTATATCATGCAAAGAACGAAAACGGATAAGTTTAAACAAGCAGATCTTCGCACTTGGGATGCAACCAAACTCATAGAAGCGGCTATTAGTGAGTATACGCTTTCGATCAAAGACATTGAAACAACCAAGCAAATTAAAATCGAAGACTATAGCTCTATTCTAAACCACGATCCAGACTATGTGCCGAATGGTCGTAGCCTTCGCCCAACTCTTTTTGACTTTCTAGCTCATCGCGCAGTGGATTTCTTTGCTTATCAAGAACATGGACTTGCCCGTCCCGCGGAAACGTTTATCATCGACAATCCCGCCTATTTTTCTGATATCAGGGAATTTGTGAAATTAAAAATAGAAACAAAAGATCAAATGGCTTACAAGTATTATGCGCTACAGATTTTACAGGATTTAGCGCGTATTCATTTGACGGATGGAGATTCTACTATTTTAACGGACATAGATTTAAAGCGACTTAGCTTTGTTTATAGTCATTCTGTTTTAGAAGATAAGGCAGAGCGCTATCGTAAATCACTTGATTTACTTGCAGCGAAAAATGCAAGTTCGCCTATTGCGACTGACGTAGCTTTTGCGCTTGCTACCTTTTGGCATTCTCTTGCCAATAAATACATTTCTGCACCAACAGAAGATAATAAATGGGTTTCCCAAAAAGCATACAACATCTGTGAATCTGCGATTAAGAAATTTCCAAATTCAGAAGGAGCGCAAAATTGCCGTAGTCTACAGGCTCAAATCAAAACAAAGAATGTTAGTTTTACGATGGGAAAAATCAATATTCCGGGGAAACCTTTTTTAAGTTTAGTTAATTATAAAAATCTAGATACACTTTATTTTAAAATCTTCAAAGTCAACCGAACCAAGATAAATGAGGTTAAGAAAGAGTATGCGGAGTATTATCCAAAACATAAAACTTATATCAACTATGAAGAAATTCTAATTACTCATTTTGCAAAACTAGAAGCTGATAAAACATTCACAATAAAACTTCCAAACGACAAAGACTATATGGAGCACCGCGCCGAAGTCCGATTACCCGAACTTGACTATGGACAGTATTTGGTCTTAGCCGGAACGGATAAAAGCTTTACTTTTACAAACCAGGCTGTTTCGTTTGCGTTCACCAATATTTCGAATCTCACTTACATTGATAGAGTGAAACACACCCAGGACATCGAATACTACGCGTTAAACCGAACAACAGGAGAGCCAGAATCAGGAGTAGACATTCACACCTACTACCAAATCTACAATAATAAAAGAAGCCGATATGAAATCATAGCTGATCAAGCTCTTACAACGGATAAGACAGGTTATTTCCAACTCAAAGCAAAAAAAGATTACAAATACTTTTACATGACACTACGCAAAGGAAATGATTTTCTAGAGCCGATTGACGATTATTATAGCGGAGATACTAGTCGGCAAATGCCTCTTTACCAAAACCCATCCCAAAAAGATAGTAGCTATTCCACTATAACCGCTAAACTCTTTTTAGATAGAGCCATTTATAGACCCGGACAAACTATTTACTTTAAAGGGATATTAGTTGAATCGAATGACAAAAAAAGAACTATCAAACCGAACACGCAAGTTTATGTAACTTTTTACAATGTAAATTACCAACAAGTTTCACAACTGATTTTAACAACGAGTGAGTATGGAACTTTCAGTGGAAGCTTTACGGCACCGACTAACGTTTTAAACGGGCAGATGAGCCTGAATACAAACTACAATGGCAATGCCTATTTCTCAGTGGAAGAATACAAACGTCCTAAGTTTGCAGTCGAGTTTGAGAAAGTAAAAGGGACTTACAGACTTGGTGACCAAATCAAAATCAAAGGATTTGCCAAAGCTTTCTCAGGGGCTAATATAGATAATGCGGAAGTCAAATACCGCGTTGTTCGTATTGCACGCTACCCATACTGGTGGGGATTTTATTTTAGAGGTTGGAATCCTTCAAGCCCACAAATGGAAATTAAACAGGGAAATCTAAAGACAGACGAGAAGGGATATTTCGAGATCGAGTTTGAAGCAATTGCTGATAAATCGGTTCCAAAAGAGCCGGGGATTTCTTTTTCGTATCAAGTTATTGCTGATGTCACTGATTTAAACGGAGAGACGCGCTCTGCTTCCGGTTTTGCTTATGTGGGTTACACTTCGTTAATCGTAAATGTGAACCTGCCTGATATGCTAAACCTAGAGCACAAAGAACCATTTGATGTGATTACAACGAATTTAAACAATGAATTCGAACCTGCTCAAGGATATATCACGATTCATAAATTAAAAAATCCTCCTCACGCATTTAGAAATAAAAAATGGCAAAGACCGGATAAGTTCATTCTGCCGCAAAAAGAATATCAAAAAGATTTTCCAAATGATGTGTATGACAACGAAGACGAAGGCACTAAATGGGAAAAAGAAAAAGAAGTTCTAAACACTCCCTTTAATACAGAAAGAGAAAAACATTTAACTCTAAAGAGCTTAAATAAATGGACGCCAGGTAGATACGTTTTAGAAATCAAATCCGTAGATAAATTTGGACAAGAGGCAAAGGAGATCAAATACTTCACGGTGTATTCCGAAAATCCTAAGCTTACAGTTCCGGCTCCTTCTTATAGCTGGATATTTCCATTAAAGCAGAGCGCAGAACCGGGAGAAACCGCTGGAATTTTAGTCGGCTCTTCTGAAAATGTAAAAGTATTGTATGAGCTAGAGTTAGAGAAAAAGATCATTATCCGCGAATGGATTTCTCTTGATAACACGCAAAAACTTGTAGAGATTCCAATCAAAGAAGAATACCGAGGAAACATCACAGCTCATTTTGTATTGGTTAAGGATAATCAGATATTAGCCAACTCACAGCAAATCTATGTTCCGTATTCCAACAAAGAATTAAAACTGAGCTTTGAAACATTTCGAAATAAATTGCAACCTGGAGAAAAAGAAGAATGGAGAATTAAAATCCAGGGACAAAAATCAGAGAAAGTGGTTTCGGAAATGTTAGCCACACTCTATGATGCGTCACTCGATATGTTTAGAAAGAACTATTGGGATTTTTCCATCTATCCGTCTAATTACTCTTATGCGCAATGGCACAATGCAAATGACTTCCAAGTCCAAAACTTTCATCTCTTCCAAAAAGAATGGAACCCTTACGTGTATGGAACAAGTAAAAGCTATGACTCACTCAATTGGTTTGGAATTTATTTGTATGGATTCAGAGGCTATTATGCATATCAGACCACATCTCGCAGCATGAGAGGAGGGGGAAGATATAGAAATGGTGGCAAACGAGATGCCGATGAAGGAGAAATGGATGATTTATCCATAGCAGAAGAGCGTGCTCCTATGCCGGCTCCTGTTGCAACTGCCGGTGCAGTGAATAAAAAAATGGCAATGCCTAGATCGGAAATGGCAATGGATAAAGTCGCCGAGCCAATGAAAGCAGCAGAGGCGCAAGCTACTACGAGCGCAGATCAACCAGGCGCACCGAATCAAGCTGCGGCTAACGGTGAGATTACCGGCGTAAAAGCTAGGACGAATTTCAATGAGACAGCCTTTTTCTATCCGAATTTGATTTCTGATAAGAACGGTGAGGTTACTATCTCGTTTACCGTTCCAGAGGCTTTGACTAAATGGAAGATGATGGGCTTTGCTCATACCAAAGATTTAAAATACGGTATGATTCAAAATGAACTCGTTACACAAAAAGAATTAATGGTGGTTCCTAACGCACCTCGCTTCTTTAGAGAAGGCGACGAGATGGAATTTACTACAAAAATTACAAATCTTTCTGATAAAAAAATGTCAGGCAAAGCACAACTGGAATTTCTAGATGCAGTGACTATGACGCCTATCGCACATGATAAAATTCTGAAAACAGAAAAACTTCAATCCTTCGAATCAGAGAAAGGACAGAGCACAGTTGTAAAATGGAATTTAAAAGTTCCAGAGGGGCTACAAGCGATTACCTACAGAGTTTTAGCTAAGTCTGAGAACTTTTCCGATGGAGAAGAAATGCCATTACCGGTATTGACAAACAGAATGCTAGTAACGGAAACTCTTCCTTTGCCGATGCGTGGAAAAGAACCAAAGACATTTAAACTAGAAAAGATGATTAACAATAAATCAGATACGTTAGTTCATCACAAATACACTTTGGAGTTTACTTCAAATCCTGCCTGGTATGCAGTGCAAGCGCTTCCGTATATCATGGAGTATCCGTATGAATGCGCGGAGCAACTCTTCAGTCGGTTCTATGCAAATAGTCTTGCATCTCATATCGCAAATTCTAATCCTAAGATCAAAAAAGTTTTTGATTCATGGAAAGAACCAGCGATGAAACGAAACAATACAAAGGAAGAAAAAACAGGAGCGCTACTTTCTAACTTAGAAAAAAATCAGGAGCTAAAGAGTCTTATGCTCGAAGAAACTCCGTGGGTGCTAGACGCGCAGGATGAAACAGAGCGCAAAAAGCGTGTAG
>Ga0209277_10001283_pt1 | contig 12427 bp, 18 predicted proteins | sample JI81AbrownDNA_FD_187503 | JGI IMG/M metagenome (GOLD analysis project Ga0209277, IMG submission 187503) | Wastewater effluent complex algal communities from Wisconsin, to seasonally profile nutrient transformation and Carbon sequestration -... | ecosystem: Engineered > WWTP > Effluent > Algae... | reverse complement strand
AAACTAATAGCCCAACTCAATCTCCAACGACATCACCTACTGATTCTCCAACGACCTCGCCTACTGATACTCCAACGACATCACCTACCGATACTCCAACTAACTCACCTAGCGGTCTTCCTACTGCTGTCCGTAATGATAGCCCAGATCAAATTCAAACGACCTTGCCTACTCATTCTCCAATCACCTCTCACAGAGGTCTTCCGACTGCTACCCAAAATGAGAGCCCAACTCATACTCCAACATTATCATCTCCTGAGACTCCAACGATCTCACATACAGACTCTCCAACGACCTCGCCTACTGACACGCTAACCATCTCACCTACTGGCTCTCCAACTATCTCACATACTGATACTCCAACGAAATCGCCTATTGGTCCAACGACCTCGCCTACTGACAAGCCAACCATCTCACCTACTGACAAGCCAACCATCTCACCTACTCACTCTCCAACTATCCCTCATACTGATACTCCAACGAAATCGCCTATTGATCCAACGACCTCGCCTACTGAAACGCCAACCATCTCACCTACTGACACGCCAATCTCACCTACTGATACTCCAACGAACTCGCTAACTGATCCAACGTCCTCGCCTACTAATACTCCAACTAACTCATCCAGTGGTCTTCCTACCGCTGCTACCCCAACTGATAGCTCAATCAGTGTACCTTCAGAAACTCGCAGTGAATCGCATAGCGGTAATCCAAGCGCTATCCCAACTGAAAGCCCGAGTAGTCTTGTTTCAAAGGTTCGCAGTGGATCGCCTAGCGGTCTTCCGACTATCAACCCAACTGTTAGCCCAAGCTGTGTGCGTACAGATGTTCCCAGTGGATCGCCTAGCGGTTTTCCGACCACTACCCCAACGAATTGGCCAAGCAGTGTACCTTCAGAAGGTCCCAGTGGTTCGCCCAGCAGTTTGCCCACCGCTATCCCAAGTGATACCCCAAGCAGTGCGCCTTCAGAGATTCCCAGTGACTCTTTTAGCAAGGGGCCCATCAATCCTCCAAGTGTTATTAGAACATATTCACCAAACGAAGTACCAAAAAGTTTGCCTAGCTTGACACCATCTTCATCACTTTCAGCCGCAAGCGAACCATCTTCTATTCCAAGCATGTCGCTCACGAGGACCGCAAAACCAAGTTTGGAATCTTCATCAACATCAACACCAAGTCAATCGATGTCTAGCTCCGTAAGCCCTAGCGAGCGGCCTTCTTCTAGTTTTAAATCGTCTTCACCAATTGACATGCCTACAAATAAGTCAGAAATTCACACTAAAGGCCCATCACGAGCCCACACATCACAACCAAGTTATCGGCCCTCCAAAACGACAAACACTATTCCCACTGGGGGAACATCAGATTTTCAAATTACAACTACGGTAAAGTTGGAATCACTGACAGTAAAGATGGATGAGTATCAAGTCTCTGTCTTCGAAACTACAACAAAAAAGTTCTTATCAGAAAATTGTGATAAGTCGGATAACGTTGATCTTGTAATACTTTCTACAAAGGTGATAAAACAAACTATTGTCAAAGAAAGCGCAAACGAAGAAAATGGTTCTCATATTGCTGTTGAAAGTTATCTCGCGGTGGATCTCGCGATCGAAGGACAGGCGACACCCTACGAGAAATTAGAAGACAATTCAATTCAGAATTCGATTCAATCACCTTTGATTATTCAATTTCCAGAATACGTTTTCAGTTTACAAAAGGAATCCAATTACTTCATTAACGTGACTTTTGCATCTCACGACCCCGACAATGATGTTGGTGGGACAGTAGAGGAGAGTGGAAGCATCCAAAAACTACAAGAAGAAATATCATATACAAATATATTAATTGCATTAGGTGTTGTGTGCTTAGTCGCGTGTGTGGCCATTGGGGCAATTTTTGTGAAGAAAAGAAGCTTATCAACTGATATCAGTCCTCAAGGGAATCGTATTGATGGAGAAGTCAATATAGTTCCAAGTCAAAACTCCGAAATTTCTCGACGAAAATTGACTGTGCTTGATTCACTTGAATTTTCTGAAACTGACTCTAGCCCTCAATTGAGCAACTTCGCGGATAAAAGTCGGGGCTCTGCAATGTTCCCTTACACAGCTAATCCTATCCCGACTTCAAGAACTTGGGACAGAGAAGTCAACCAACATTTCGTTTCACAATTTTCTCCCAGATCGCTGATGGATAGATGCAAGGTCAGTATGCATTGAATAAAACTTCTATCTTGTTGTTGACTTGAATCGCCTGATTTTGTTTATTTCTTCGATTTGCAGAGTGATTCATCTGAAGAACCCACAGAGGCAGATAATGATCCACAGGTAAACAATCGCACTGAATTTATAAATAGCTCTTCGCCAAAGCCCCAAACCTTTGTTAATCGAAGCCGATACTTCGCCACTCAGCAGGTACAACTTGAAAATGAAACGACCGGAGTAATATATCCTAACGCCAGCAGTCTTACAGAAGATGAAACTTTCGGTCGAACCAAAGAACCGAACGTGCAGGTCTGTTATGCTCCTTCAGGAGCTCTTGGTCTTGTAGTAGATAGCACTCCAAATGGACCTTTCGTTCATTCAATCAAACCACAATCTCCGCTAATTAGAATTTTGCAACCGGGTGACTTTGTTCTTGCAGTGGACAGTATTGATACAAGAGGGATGAATGCTGCTACCCTTACAAAGTTGATGGCAAAAAAAGCGCATCAAAATCAAAGAAAGATAACGTTTCGTGCCGGTAATCAGTGTCGCGCACCGTAATGGGCAGCGACTGTGTATTTTCTTAAACAATAAGTGTTATGAAAAAATGAATCTTTGGTCATGTGTAAAATTATGGTTCATTTTCATTCTTAACAGCGTTTTTTTCTGTGTGTGTGAGCGCCCCAAAAAAGCCTTGCTTGATTCCACGTGGAGCAATATTCAAAAGATTTTGTGCTGTGTTTATGTGAGCGCGAAAAAATGCCTTGCTTGCTTAAACGAAATTTAAATATAGTATGCTTAATGGTATAATACTTTCTAAATACTGTTTAAAATACGTTTAGACGTCAGAAATGCTGTGCTTCTACCGTTTGAGCATAGATGTTGTGAGACTACAAAAAAACATGGTAGAATTTTGTAACTGCCGAAAATGCCAGAAATGCACAGATTTTACCCAAATTCACCCCTTTTTAGCCCTGTTAAGAACACCCCTAACATCGAATATTTTTTTTTCGAAATTAGGCATTGTTTGATAACTTCTGGCTTAGCCAATCAGAGCAGCCCAACTTTGAGTACCCCCAAATGCATAATAATATCAAAAAGTTATCTTTGTTGCATTTGTACTTGAACAAACCCTTCCATATTCAAAAGAACCCATCTGCAGTCAAAAGAACCCATCTGAAAATGCCTAAGCTTTCTAAAAAAGGCAATCTTCATCAAAGAATATGAAGCCGTGTTAGCAAGTTGGGTTGTGGTGACTTATATACACTTTGATGATGAGGATAGCTTTGAAGATGAGACTGACAATTGTATGGTTGCAGAGCTGGCTGTGTTGATACATCTTTTGGGGTTCATATAGGCAATGGGATAGCAATTGGGATCGCATGCTATATGATGGCAAGTATCTGACAGATTATGAGTTTTTGTCTCACTTTCACATAGATCAATCTTGTGTCATGCAATTAAACAGGCTGGTGGAAGATGATCAAGAGTTTAGAAGTGTTTCTGGAAAGCTGGGCAAAAGATCATCAATGCTTTGTATCATGGTGTTGCTGCTGAATTTCTTAGGTGGCTATGGCAATGAGGTGGCATTACAGAAGCTTGGTCTTATGATGGGGTATTTCCAAAGATGCAGTAAACAACTATGTGAGGCAGGCATGTAATGCAATCTTGAAGCATCGTGAGTAGGTTATCAAGTGGCCAAGCATAGAGGAATGATGGAACATCAGTGGCAGGATCAGAAAGGCACACGGTTTTGTTAATTGCATTGATTTGATTGAAGGTACATTGTTGCCTTTGGCTTTTGCACCCATGGTTAATGGAGAGGATTATTATATGAGGAAGGGGGACTACACCATCAAAGGGTTAGTTATTTGTGATGATGCTGCGAGGATTACTTGGGTTGAAATGGGGTGGCCTGGCAGTGTTCATGACAACCATGTCTGGGCAAATAGTGTGATCTATTTGAGCGAAGATAAGTATTTTGATCAGAATGAGTATTTTCTTGGTGATTCAGCCTTTTCAACCTCTGCAGTGATGATTCCAGCCTTCAAGAAAGGCCATAACAGAAATCTGAGCAAGGATCAGAGGTATTTCAACACCAAGCTAGAAAAGATCTGGATCAAATCTGAACATTGTATTGAGTTACTCAAGGCATGGTTTCAGCGTTTGTGAGGTTTTTGGAGGGCGATCCAAGACAAGCAGGATCCTCAGGCTGGCAATGTGTGCTTGTATCCTACATAATCTTCTTATCGATCAACCTGTTCTGCCAGAATGGTTCAACAAAAGCATAGAGGAGTTGGATCAAGATGATGAGTTGAATAAGTCTATGGTGCAAAGCAGTTGGGACACAAGATGAAACCAAATCTTCGCATATATGCTGGATGAGTTGTAAGTACCAGAATAAACTAAAGTCTCTTTGTATATTAACTAATAAACTCTCTTTGATTATTGACTAATAAACTAAGTATGAATTAAACTGCAAGTATTAGGTTAATCATTTACTATAGGTAATAAATTATCAATATCATACTGTAATACCCCTTCCTTCAGCAGCTGCAGTCGCTGACTTACCGCTTTAAACTGCTTGCATGCTGTATCTAAGTTTAGACATTTATGCTCTGCTTTGACTTTTAGTGCCTCCATCTTAATTACAGATTCTTTTTCTAGCAAGTTGAGCTTTTGCTCTTCAATATCGCACTGCATGACTTTGAATCTTGTGTCATTATTCATCTGCTCTCTCTTTAGCTGGGCAAATTCTGTTAATCAGATGATAAGCTGTTTGGAGATGACCGCAGCTTCTTCTTCAGGATTGGTGCATCCTCTGCTGTATGCTTGATACTAGGAGTATCAACTTCAAGGCTTATTGGCATCCCCTTCACCCATCCCAATTACCTCACAGTCTATGATCTCAAGCATATTGATGGAAGATATGGTGGATAGTGGCGTGGTGCTGGCCCTGTCGCTCATGAAATCCACAAGCTTGTAATAGTAAAGGCATCTCTGCTTCACTGCTGCCCTGATGCTTTCTTCACAGGTCACACCAGCCCCTGTCTGGTTCAGCCAGTCTTTCACAGCCCATAACTGCTGCTCAAGATGATTGATTTTTACATGTATATCCCACCCCTGCCCTTCTGAAGTAATGTCCTTGTCCTTGATGATCTGACTTATCTCATTTTCAATGTGGTAAGTGATGTTTCAACAACAACAAGAAAGTGCTCAAGGTGGCCGCAAGCAAATACAAAGGTAGGGTGCCATGGCAAACTGATGGTCCAACACTGTAAATCAACTCAATAGAAGTGATCATAGACTGGTTGACAAAAGAGGGAAACTACAATCGATGGCGTGGAGGCAACAAACAAAATGGCAATTCAATGACAGTCATAGGATTATCCGATCCCTCTCCTCTACATTTATGATAGTGGCAAGTGTAAATCATCGGTAGTTTGACGTACATGTTGACATACTTATATAAGGGAGTTCTCAATTAGTATTCTTACAGACAGTCACAGATTGGGGAAGACCTGCATTATTGCATTTGAATAAACTAGAAATTGGCATTTTCTAATTGAGCTTTAGAAAAAGTTAATGAAAAAGACTTTGCACTAGACTCACTAGTTGCTCTAATTAAAGTAATCATCGCAGGTTATGAACCCAAATCAATGCTAATGAATCCTCAAGCAATCCTCAATATGAAGCTAGACTTCAATGAAAAACGAAAAGATGACGCGGAAGCAATTGGCTCTAGAACTATAAAGAAGGAAGATCGCTCCAGTTTGAAGCTACCTGAGTTGGGAAGACTTGAAGACTGAGCTACGGATGCACTACCTGATAAGTTCACTTTGTTGTCACTGAGAGACAAAGAGGGCCAAATTGCTGATGCTTAAACTGTTACAGAGATATTGGTTGAGATGATTGAACACTTTTACAGATTTGAACCTCAAGATGTGTTCTACATCATCAAAAAACTTAATAAGCTGATGGTTCACTAAAACAAGATAACTTGAAATCACCTATGTACCTGGTAAACAACTATGCCAAGATTTCTATGCAAGAAATTCGCAACTCTATCTGCTTCTTTTGCATTTATGGACAATGTTATCATATTCAAAACCACGAATTGTCTGATTTGTTATTGAAAGGGTCTTGTGATGATGTTCTAAAGAAGCAAGTTATGGAATATCCAGTTTTGAAAGGGTGGGCCTTTGTACTTTAAGGTAATGATGACAATCATTACATCAAACACAGAAGAGGCAATTTGCACCCTAACTCAAAAGTTTTCTACGTTCAAGATCACTTATTCAAGGAGAAAACATTAACACCGCAGTTATTGACATCTGATGTCTGCAGAAGAGGTTCCTCACAACATTACTGATCGTTTGATCAATGTCTTTTGAAACACCTCTGTTGAAGAGTTTAACTCCACTTTCAAGGATAATATTCATATTGAGAATCGAAAATATGATCCTGAAGATATTTTGAATATTGCAGAGTTGACTTACACTGAAGTTCCAAGAGAAAGGAAACCTCTGCATCTAATTCTTCTGGTTCTAATCCGAACAAAGGAAGAGGAAAATGATCTGCTCCTATGAATGGCGAACCAGACATGAAGACAATCAATGGAAAACTGTTCAAGTATAACAAAGAAAGTAAACGCTCGGACAAGCGCCTGAAGAAACCATGATTGCATTTCAAGTGTTGCTGCAAAGGTGGCTTCCGAGTTGATTTCTGAGAACAATGATGCTCAACTTGCAGCTTGTGTAGCATCATTCTCTACTATTGTAAAAAAATGGAGTTCAAGATGCCTACTACGAATTTTGTCATTGATTACTAATCCACAGCTATCTCTATCTATTCAAATGTGTAGTCCATTTATTTATTTCTTTGGGATTCTTTGTTTCAATTTGGTTTTATGAAATCTTTTTATTGATCTATAAAAGCACGACAATTGCACCTATCACTTTCAAAAGTTTATGACCAATTTGGCATTATCATCTACTACGACATCTCAAATTAAGACGTTATACAATGATATCATCACGTCGATTTGGAATTTTAAACAAAATACAATACCAAAAGTAAGATCACCAGAGTCAAGAACACCAGAGTCAACAACACCAGAGTCGAGAACACCAGAGCCACAAAACGGATCTTTCAACAATTGAAACTGAATATTTTATTAAACAATTTAATCCAAAGAAGACTTTCAAAAATGACTTATCTTTTGAAACCATCAATAACAAAACTCAAAGTTTGATTCCACCAATGATCACTACCTCATTATATTCAATTACATACAACTCGTCAACCTTCTGGAGTAACAGAAATGGAATACCTATAGTGATTGACATTAGTGAATCTAGATCCTTTAGTACAATCTCTTCAGATTTTGTAGGAAAATTTCTCCAATGGACGCCCCAATTCAACGACCCTCAGCAACCACTAAAATCAAAGGTATAGGCACCATCAAATGGTTTATTTGTGATTAAAAAGGTACCTCAAATTTTATTGAGATGACTAAGCAGATATAAGACTATTTAAAAGCTTATTTCGATGAAAATAAGCCTGGCTCATTTGTCAAGAACTCAAACGGTACTGTGTTGACACTACCAAATCAACTCCCTCTCTGTTTTGAATATCATAAAGGTAATAACCTTCCAATGGCAGCTACAGCATCTTCAGATATGGTTGCAGATGTATGCATGGCTTTCGATGCATTTACAAGTCAATACCTATCAAGTTCTCTAGTTATACAGGCAGAACACTCTTTTTTACCCTTGAACAAAATTTATGTTTATTTATAACCAAGTGTCTGTAGGTACAAGAGAAATCTGTCTTAAAGTAGTATGTTTTTGCAGTATCAAACTATCATGGAGATAATGGCGTTTTTAACTCACAAGCCTTCAGAAGTGATTGTAATGACAGACAACAACAAAACACCTTTAGCAGCTCTGGTGCACATCAGAATTGAGTGGCAGAACATTCTATTCAAACAGTCATTGGATGGGCAAGAACACTACTTCTTCACGCTGCAATGCATTGGCCTGAAAAGGCCGACCTAAAACTGTGGCCTTTTGCATTACAACATGCAGTATATCACTGGAATATTCTTCCAAATCAACAAACAAAACTATCATTAATACCTGGTTCTCGCATTCCAACTATAATCACCTTCAATGACTACATGTTTGGGGATGCCCTACCTTTGTCTCATACACAAGATTGCAAGATGGAAAGAAGCTTCCAAAATTGTCTCCTAGGTCTCATTAAGGTTGTATCATGGGATATTCTAACTCTCATTCATCTACTGTTAGTCTAATCCTCAATCTGAAGACTGGATCTATCACTCCACAATATCACCTTGTGCACAATGATTGGTTAATTACTGTCTCCTATGCAACGTCATCTACTCTTCCTAAATCACTGTGGGATCATATTATATCATCTGGTTATGAATGGGAGACTTATGAAATACCTGAAGATCAATATACTTGGCCTGATTGTGAAGTATCCACTTCGAGTGAGGAAGATATTAAAGATCTGGATACTTAAAATCCTAGAAAAGAATCAAACTATGATGATAAAGGAACAAACTCAGACAAAGGCTCTCAAATTCTTGTCTCACAGGGAGCAAGCACCACACGTCTTCAGGGAGCTAGCACTATTGTCATGAGGGAGCAAGCACTATTGTCATGAGGGAGCTAGGACTACATGTCTTGAGGGATCAAGACAAACAAGAACAAGAACTGTAAGATCAAACCCAAGATATTTCGGATCAGAATGGACCAACATGGCCAGGCAAAAAACCAAAAAAAGTAAATTCAGGTATCTTGAATTTTATTCAAAGCTTAGAATGGAACTTTGTTACTGAATCACTCACACGTGATTATATTGCTTTCAAGGCAACCAAAGAAGCATATGTAAATCATTGTAAAAATGAAAAAAATGGTGGAATCCTCTAGCACTTGCAGCGAAGGTAAGTGCATCTGATAATCCAAGATGGCATGAAGCTATGAATGGTCCAGACAAGGCTGGGTATTGGGAATCCATGAAAATGGAAATCACAACACTCAATAAATTAAAAGCTTGAAACGTTATTCCTTTTGCTCCATATACAAATTGTACTCGACTTGACATTGGCTTTCAAATGCAAGAGCTATCCAGATGGTAATATCCGAAAGTTCAAGGCAAGGTTCTGTTGTAGAGGAGATCAACAAGTTCATGGGCTCGATTACTATGATACCTTTGCACCAGTTGTTTCTTGGACCACAGTATTCTCCTAATCCTATCAGTGATTTTAGGACTAGACACTAAACAAGCGGGTTATACTTGTGCTTTGTTGGATGCTCCAATCACCAAGGATGTCTATGTTTGTATGCCTAGAGGATTAGAAAAGGAAGGAAAAGTTCATAAACTTCAAAGGTAACTTATGGATTATGTCAATCTCCAAGAACTTACTTTGAACATCTAAAAGAAAGCTTGATTAAAGTGGGCTTCAAACAGTCAGAGGTAGACCCTTGAATTTCATCCCAGAGAGGGTCATCTGCTTAGTTTGTGTGGACAACACACTCTTCTTCAGTCATAATTTATCAGACATAAACATCCTATTAGAGAAATTGAGAGAATTAAAAATGGAATTGATTGTAGAAGACAATGTGACAGGTTACTTGGAGTTCTAATAAAGAAAATAGATGAAGGAAGGCTTAATCTCATGAAGAGAATCTTAGAAGCAATGGGAATTGAAGGAGCTAACCCTTAATCGATGCCAGCAGAGACCAAAGAATTACCAGCTGATAAAACGGGAAAATTGACTGAACCACCTTCCAATTATGCAAGTGTAATTGGAATGTTATAATATTTACAAGGACATACTCTACCAGACATCTCATTTGCAGTAAGTCAATCTAACAGATATATTCATCATCACACCAATATTCATATCACAGCTTGGTTTAGAGCATGTCTTAAATCTGAAAATATCAAGGTTTTAAAGGTAGAGTTGAAACTACAATTGGCAGATATATTCACGAAAGTTTTGCCCAAAAGCACCTTCAAAAACATCAGAGAACTACTGATGGGATGGTAGTCAAGTTGGCACTCAAGAGGGAGTGTTGACATATTTTTATACGTACATGCAGAATCTGATATCAGAGTTCTTAGGAGTTCTCAATGAGTATTCTATAGGAGAACCTGCATAATTGCATTTGTGTAAACTTGAAATTGGCATTGCTTTAATTGAGCTTCAAAGAACTTTTAGTTAAGATAATGTATATAATTTTAAAGTTAATGGACTTTGCACTAGATTCACTAGTTGCTCTAATTAAAGTTATCATCTAAGTAAGACTTTGAGACAATCACAGAAAATGAGAGTGCTATGTATTGAATCTCTGTGGTGCAGAAAAAATTTATTCCTGAAGGCAAGCAATCAACAGCACTGTACAATTACAAATACATATAAAATATATTGTCCTACCATTCGAACAGTTTTGATTGTCAAGATCCCCCATCTTCTGCAGCTCTGCATTTTGCCCAATCTCGAAGTATATGAATTGTAACCCATAAATGCCTATATCATAATATGAAGAATAATAGTCGTGGACCAGATGTATACTATGTGCTGGTTGGTTGCGTTTATATCACATTTTGTCATGAACCGCTGATACATAATCGGGACTGCATTTCTATATAGGGCTTTATACAAAATACCTCGATTTGCAACCAGTTCTTATTGGTAAATCGGTTGTTCATTATTTTAGCAAATTTCCCTAAAAGCTTTGTTAAAACTACCGGTAGACACTTAATCTAGTTCTTGTTAAGAGATGATTGAAGACAAATAGCTACTACCGGTAGTGAGAAAAAAGGTGGCGTCAAGAGCCCTGGAACATAAAGGCGGAAGAATGGTGCCAACAGCGACAAAACAAATCATGTAAACGGTGAGGAGGAGTATCAAGACAACGCAGGCAAACATAATGGAAAGCCAAAGTTTACGAATAAATCTCGAGGTGTTGACAAAGGATAAGGGTGAGGAGGAGTATCAAGACAATGCAGGCAAACATAATGGAAAGCCAAAGTCGACGAATAAATCACGAGGTGTTGACAAAGGATAAGGGAAATTATGATAATTAAGGTTAACAAATCACAACTATTTACATTCAAATTAAAAGCCAAGATCACTATATCAGAAAAATTGACTTTAGCGATTCCCTCACACTTCCTCTGCACAAAGCTAAATAATAACAATAAAATGTCAGGCACTGATGCTGTCATAGTATATGCTCTGTCACCAGGCCAGGCAAATGACAACCCAATTGGTTAAGCACTACATGGGATCAAAAGAACTGGACAGATTCTACCAAGAAGCCAACTGACAAGCCCTATGAAGTAGGTCCTCAAAATCTCAAGATGTTTTTGGAAAGCTGGATTCCAGAGCTGAAGAGTCAGGTTGGACAGAAATTACTAAAATTAACAACAAGGTCTTGCTAACCCAATACAAGACAGTCTCTATGTAAGATTGCGAAAAAGAGGCACCAATTATTTGGCATTAGATTCAAACAATAAACTGGTGGCCAACACAAAGGCTCAGATGTCAGCTCAAATGCTCACATGCATCCAAGCTTCCATTAGAAATGACTGGGCTCTCAAATTGGTCACCAACAGAGACAAATTCAAGCTGGAAATTAGCAATGGCTCCACTACTCTGGAAGTAGTAAATGGCCCACTATACCTGAGAATCCTCTTATCATGGATTACTTTTGATTCAAGATCTATCATATCTTACATCAGAAAATCACTATCTGAACCAGACAACTACATGGCAAGCATTGATTACAACATCACCACTTTCAATTGTTTTGTATGGTTGCAGATGGATGCCCTAAATGCATGTAACATGCACATTTAACAAAAAAAATTACTATGAAGAAGGACGAGACATCTCAGAAGATGAGATTATGGTCATGGCAGTTAAATGCCCCATCGAAGGAGCAGAAAGAGATTTTATCACTGACAACCAAATTGAAGACCATGTTTAAGAAGATGAAAGTTCGAAAGAGCAAAGATCAAAACTAGAAGTATGAATGGAAGAAAGTAGAACCAAAAGATGCAAAAAAACAAATAGAAGAATGGAAAGACATACCACTGGTGCTTTAGCATCAGATGTGGACACTACACAAAACAGAAGACTGCAGGCTAGAAGAACCGGCAGAATACTAAGAGAGTTAATACATACC
>Ga0209277_10001282_pt1 | contig 12428 bp, 10 predicted proteins | sample JI81AbrownDNA_FD_187503 | JGI IMG/M metagenome (GOLD analysis project Ga0209277, IMG submission 187503) | Wastewater effluent complex algal communities from Wisconsin, to seasonally profile nutrient transformation and Carbon sequestration -... | ecosystem: Engineered > WWTP > Effluent > Algae... | reverse complement strand
GCATCAGAAAGGCGGCTGTCGATACCGAAGCTTGGCGACCAGAGCAGGCCGATTCCTTGCATCCGTCCCGGCCAGACAAGTCGGTGAAGCTGAAAGCCGCGCACGAAGCTGCTGAACTCAAGCGCGCCCTCGACGAACGGATAGTGATGGCCGATGCGCAAGGGGCCATCTGGCATGAAGCAGAGGACGTCTTTGACGAATTGGCAGCGGCTCATGCGGGTTAGGTTGCTCGACCAGGCCAAGGACGACTTGGTGGCGCTTGGGCAATATTATCGGGACGTTGGTGGTGATGTGCTGGCGCGCAAGATGGTCGCACGGATCAAGACGCCAGTGCTGTCGCTCAAGGACCATCCGGACATTGCTCCATCGTATGAACTCGCGCCAGACATTCGCCGCCTGGTTGTCGCGAACGGCGCGTTCCTGGTGTTCTACCGCGTGCGTGCCGATGTCGAAGTCCTGCACATTCGCCGCGCCGAGCGGGATTCGGCAACAGGAGATGAGTTGCGGCAGATCGTCATCAAGGAATAAACCGTCCTATAGAAAGCGTTATACGTCTGCTAGTTGACGCTATACTGCCAACAGACTATCCTCAGTGAGGAACCGGGCAAGTAACGCTGCCTGATCGTCGGGCACTGCTATTCAAGGAGACGGGATATGGATACGCCGCAGGCACAGATCATCGAGCAGGAAATCCACGACCTCAGCGGCTTGCTGTGCGATTTGTACCGGCGCGTCGCCGAGAATGCGCCGGAGCGTGGGGGCGAGATCGCCGGCGCGTTGCAGGCCAACGCCCGGCAGTTTGCCGAAATCCCCTGTGGCACGCACTAGCGCGGTCGAGTACGAGCGGGTCGCCGAGGCCTGCTCCAGCCTCTTTCTCGAAGGCAAGAGTCCGTCGTTCGAATCGGTCTACGAGCTGATTGGCCGCAAGGGCGGCGCCAAGGTCGTCCAGGGGATGATTGCCGACTGGCGTAAAGAGATGGCCAACCGGTTCATGGCCGGCCGTACCAACCCCGATCTCCCGGAAGCGTTGATCACCGAGGCCGACAAGGTGCTGACCGTCGTCTGGCGCCTGGCGCTGGAAAAGTCCGATGCCGCGTACGCCGATGAACGCAGCAGACTCGACCAGGCTCGCGTCGACATGGCAGCCAAGGTGACGCAAGCTCAGGAACGCGCTGCGGAGTTCGAGCGCGAAGCCCTTTCCTTGCAGGGAGAGCGGCAAGCCCTTCAGGCGAGACTCCAGGGAAGCCAGGCCGAGATCGAAGACTTGCGGCAACGCCTGGCCGATACCACCCTCCTCCTTCGGGCCCGTGACGAGCAGATCGGCCAGATGCGCGAAGATGGCGCCAGGCTTGCCAACACCCTGGAGAGTGAGCGACGTAATCACGAGGCGGAACTCCTCGCCGAGCGTGACCGACACGAACAAGCAGTGAACGCCGAACGGCAGCGGGCGCACGAATCGGTCGAGCGGGAGCGGGAGATTGCCGCCGGCGAACGCCAGTACTTGATGCGTCAGACCGATGAGATCCGGCAAGCCGCAAAGGCGAACGAAGCCGTCCTCAAGGAACAACTCCAGGAGGCCAGAGTCTTCGCCGAGAGTTTCCAGGCTCGAGCCGGCCGGGCGGAAAGCGAAGCGGCGTTCTGGCGCGGCAAGGCCGAAGCGGCGGCGGAAGAGTCCAGCCGCTGGCAGCGGGCGTCAGACGATGCTTTGGCCAAAATCGACGGCTTCCAGGCGCGCATCCGGACCTTGGAGAACGAGCTTGCCACGCGGGAAGCGAAGCAGCTTTCCGGGGAAGATATTGTTAGCTGAGCGAAACTAAAGTGGTTGGACGGCACTGCCCCGGTGTTGCGGTTGATTCTGCTCTTGGTGTTGTTCCTCTGCGGGTGGGGAACTACCTGTGAAGCCTAGCGGAACGGGCGATTCAGCTCAAACATTGGAGACGCGGACGACCATGTATCGCGAGGTGAAGGCGCCTGGTGCGCCGGAAACGGTGGCACGATGGGTGGCCGGAAACTCGCATAGTTGGTGGCGTAACAGCGACAGGCTTTTGAAGACCGTGCTGACCACCGCCTACTTTGATCGCCTTTGGGTTTCTCGGCTCTCATGACCTCAACTTCTCAAACCGCTCGGTGCGGACCCGCATGCCGGGTGGTGTGGCAGGGGCGCGGCCTATAGTGGTCGCCCCCTATGCCGATCGCCCCAAACCCCAAACGCAACTGCGTTCCTCGCAAAGCCAAAGTTCCCGTAGCAGCATTGAAGTGCCGTTGCCGCAGGTTTGCGATAAGCCGCAACGTCGCTTATCGTGAAACGATAGACCTGCGCAGCCACGGCGTCGGACCAGTCGGAGAGGCTGTCTCGGGAAACGGTCTGAGCTGCGTCATGCTCAAGCTGGTAGAGCACTTCTCTGATCCGTGCGGACTCCGTGTGCCTCATCAGCCCGCGCGCGCCCGTGTGCTGGCAATTTAAGGCCGCTAGGGCTTGGCCAGCGCGCAGTGCAGCGTAAACGTGGTTGTATCTGAGGTCGGACAGCATGCCGCCTCGCAGGTGTTTGCTCACGAGATGAAGAAAGCCAGCAGTGCACCAGTCACCAGCTCCTGCGGTATCCGTTACGGCACTTAGCTGGATTGACGAAATTGTCACCCACGTCGGATCCAGTGAACGCATGCGAAAACGCAAACCGGCCGCCCCTAGCGTTTGAATTTCCACGAAGCCTGCGCCAAGCTCGGGCATGGCCGAAGTAGCAAGCCTCTCTCCGGAGTACTTGACCACCTGAGCAGCACGCAGCGCACGCAAGAACAAATCTTTGTCGCTGCCCAGCGCTGATGGCTCGAAGACCGTCAGCGCTCCATTGGCTATTGCCTGTTCTGCCAAAGACACCGAGCTTTCAGTCAGGCGGTCGAAGAAATAGACGTCACCGCCTCCTAGGGGCAACTCCACCGACGGATCGAGATCCGAAAGTAAGGCGTCGCTGTAGTGGCGCGCGTGTCCGCAATGCGGGCATTTGAAGGTAAAATCATGGTCGCCAGAGCTTCCTTTGTAGTATTGGTAGACCACTGGCGTGGTCAGAGAACTATCGAGAGAGATACTCCGGATATCGACGCCCAGGGCGACCAACTCGCTTAGAATGTTGACGCCTGCGCTATCGTCTCCCAAGCGAACAACGGGCACCGTGTGCCACCCAAGAAACGCCATGATGGACATGACGTTGCCGACGGTACCGCCCACACCGGTATACGCCACCGATAAACTATCACTCAAGACCACGTCCCAAGCGACGAAGCCGCATCCGACGAGCGTCGGTCGCTTTGGCTGGTGAAGAGTGCTCATGGTCATAGGGGCAGGAAACGGAAGCACCAAAGGTGGTCGGGCTCGGCGCTTGCCGCGAGTTGGACGGTTCCGTTAACTTTATACCCCACGGTCTCGAGATAGTAGATCGGAAGCCCATATGCTTGCGCAGCAAGCAGCATGCCGATGCTAGGCAATCTACGGCCGAGCGGCGACAGGATTGTAACAGAGCTGATCTGAGCGCCGCTCAGAGATTCCTGGCGGGCCTCGTGCAGTTCAACAATCGAACGGTACACATCGGTGGGGTCGGACTCGTCGGCGTAGATGAGGCTTAGGGGTGATTCTCCCCAATCGTCTATCCAACGTTCACGCAAATCGAACAGAAGACGGTCGCCACGAGTTGGTAGCGCTGCTGGGAACGGCACAATGGGGCAGACCTCGCTAGGCGTATCCAGATCAGAGAACAACCGGTTCAGAACAGGGCCTGCACCTTCCTTCAGTTGAACGACCCAAAGACGCAATGCTTTTGACATTCCGTCGGTATCTACTTCGCCCTGGAATCCATGGATCCAGTCTCCCCGCTCGCCAGAGACGGATTCAATGCCCGCCGAGCCATCACCATCGCTGTCGGCTACCAACAAGTGAACTCGAATCTTGTCACGGCGGCCGTATGCGATCATCTGCTTGACCACCGGGAAGCAAGTGCTGCGCGACATGCCCGTGCCGTCAACGACGACGTCGGTGTACTTCGTCGATGTGAACCATTGATGTGTCTGTCGGCAGGCATTTCGACCTGCGAGGGGGGCTCCGTCTGACGCGCAAACGTCAATGGGCTCGATCACAAGCCTGGGGCCAAGGACCGCACGAAGTTCTTCTTCTCTCGCTTTTGCCAAAGACCTGATTTCGTGTGGGACATCCGGCCGCCGCTCGAATATGAATCTGAAGTCGACGTTAGGATTCGCTGCGAGACGGCGTGCGCAGAAGGTTGCGTCAACGCTGAAGCCCATGTTTCCGATGAACAGCACCTTAGCCTCCGGTCGGAAGTAAGCGTCCAGGTACTCAATGACGTCCTGTCCCGTTAGGGCGGATTTGACGGGATCGAAGCCCACGTTATCTACCCAGTTGCTGTTCGAGCTGCAACAGGCGGCCTTCAACGAATCCGCCACGATTGAGGGTCAAGCCTGCCGAGATCGATGGAATGCCGCCTAGCTCGAAAAGACACCACTGTTTATTCTTACACTGGTACTCTTCCACCATAACGATCGCTTGGTACGCTAAGGCGTAGTGAATAATCTGCGCGAGATCTGGATTCTGGTCGAGAAGCTTTAGGTCCTCCTGGGGCACGCCAAAGGCATTTGCACCGTCTCCCAGCGGTGCGCTTGGCCTGCGAGTGATCTCTAGGCAGCGCGCGCTGATGTAGTCCACCAGCAGCCTCACCCTCGGCGCGTATGGGAAGTCCCATTCATTCATGATCTTCTTGGCACGCGCTCTCAAGGCAGTGTGCTGGCGCTTGGCGTCTAGCCGCGGTGACTTGTTCCGAACAATCAGCGTTTCGAGTTCGTCAACCAAGACTCCGGCAAGGCTGATGAACTGCTCAATGTTTTGGTTCGAGGCATCCGCGAGTTTGGCGAAGCCGTAGTAGAAAGGACGATCGAACTCGTGCAAGAGTTGGATCTCAGCGCCGGTGACGACTGAGGTCTTGATCTTCTTGGGTGTATCGTCTTCCTCTTGTTCGTCGTCGGTTAGGCCGGAGAACAGTGAGCGCTGTGGCGTGCGCGCCGCTTCCCTGTACAGCAGAATGCGAGTGACGCCCAAGCGCAGATCCTCCGGTGCCTTCTCCAGGAGCACCTGGGACAGCGCATCAAGTGCCACTTGGGAAACAGAAACTTCCTTCGACAGGGTTTTCACCTGCTCCTTGAGCTTCTTGGTATCGTTGGCCAACATCTGAGGCTGTGCATCCAAAAGGGCATCGCTCAGGTTCACGATGCCCTTGTTGGAGAATGTGGGCAGTTGCGCGAGGTAGCGCTTACCGATGTCAGAGGCAACCGCCCTGAACTTCTGTCGGTTGTGGTCGCGGCCTTGCAGAGTCCGTATTAGGCGGTCGCGGCCATGAGTGGTTCCGGGTAGCGGGGACTCGATCTCGTCTACAAGCTGCGATCTACGAAATTCTGATGGGCTGATCGAATCGACCCTCGTGAGCACCCAGCGCGCGATTCTCACTTCACGGTTTCGCAGCCAGACATTGAGATCCTGGAACTGCGAGGCATGTAGTTCGTGGGCGTCATCGATCATCAACATTGGGCGCAGTTCGATCGAGGCACCTGTGCCCCGGAAGTCCTCGACCACGATTTCGGAGAGCGCACCCAATGGGTCATAGGTGATCGAAGAGGTGTAGTCGACGAGCTCAGATTCTGCAGGTGGCACCAGCGCCGCGAGGAGCTTGAAGATTCTCATCTCTGTCTCGCGGGCCAACTCTCGGAACTGCGCAGGCGAATCCGCAAAGATCGCAGTGCGCTCCGCTTCGCCCACTCCCGTGCTCAGAATCTTGATCTGCTCCAGCTTAACACGCTCACTTTCGAGCTGTCGCAGCCATCCGAGCACGGTGCGAGCTTGCAGCAGTGACCGCAGCAGTTTGTGGCGGATGACCTCTGAATATGGCAGTTCCCAGATTGCCCGGTACTGGGCGTTGGCCGGCAGGCGCACACCGAGCACACGCGGCTTCAGGTCGGAGATGACCTGTGCTTCGTTGAGCGCAACGATCAGCGGTTTGAACTCAGGGCGATCGTGCGCGTCCAGAGCAGACGATAGCGTTGAGAATTCCAGCAGTCGGGCAAGCGTAGTCTTGCCCGAGCCTGGAGAGCCGATGACAACCACGAACCGGTCGAACAGTGAGCTTGTGTCACCACTGAAGAACTGCCTGACAGGTTGTGGGCTGATCAACGGTAGGAGTGCAAGTGGATCCCGGATCAGCTCGTTTGCGCGTTTATGCCAAGGGTTGATCATCGAACGTCCAGATGTCGTTGGCGTCGCGGGAAAAGCGGACTCATCGTAATTTTTGAGCTACCGGTAGAGGAAGGATGAGCGTTTGGGCTTCGAGCCCAGAGAACGGCAATAGAGTTATTCGGCGTGTTGTGTTCCAAAACGAGTGGAAGACCGCATTGCTTGTATCCCATCCAGACGTCGTTGCCTAAATGTGTGTTTTCGATATCTTTGTCGTAATGGCGCTCAAGGAGGCTCAAGAGTTCTGCGTCGTCACTGCTTTGCAGGCGGACCGATTCAGGGAGCACATAGGCGAAGGTCGAACAGAATTGAAGCTCTGAATACTTGCTGTGAATTCCCTTCAGCCGCTCTTCGATGGTTTCTTTGGCGGCGGCTGACGCTAGGTAGTGATGCACGTGGATGCAAGCATTCGGCGCAAGCTTGTGGATATTCCGTTCCACGTTGGACATGACAAACTTACCGATTTTTCCGTCCCACCTCGATGCAGCCTCGTCATACCAGAGTGAGGATCGAGCTGAGCCAGTGAAGTCGTCAATCAGACATACCCATTCAAACTCTGCGGCGGCTTCGCCATGACCTTTGCTCGATAGTCGCTCGGCCAGCTTTTTGTGCAGGCTTTTCCACTTCGTATCGGAAATTTCGGCCATCGGCACCACTTGCTCGTTGTTGATCGTGCCTTCGTTGTAGCGGCGAAAAACATCGATCCGTGCGCCGTCACTGACGCCAACATAGAGCGTACGCTCTTGGAGCAAGCTGAGCCGGCGCAGCGCCTCGGGTTCTTCATCTACCTGGTAGGTTGGGATACCGAGCAGCTTCGCAACATGGCACCGCATCTTTCGCTGGATCATGGGGCCGGACAAACCGACTAAGTGATTCATTTCTGGCTGACCGACGAAAACCAGGTGATTGCGAAGCAGCCGATACGCTGTCCCACGGTCCGGCTGCTCGAATTGAGTCAACCATCTCAGCAGCGTGACGTAAAAGCGTCGGCCCGGGCCGTAGCCTTGATAATGATCAAACTTGTACGTCGCCATCAGGTCAAGCCAGTGAAACTCCTGCGTCGCCACCTCGTCTGACCAGTCGAGGATCTCCCCAATAAGCTTTCTAGCCTGCGCCGGCTTCATAAGTGGTCCCCAGAAATCGCTTCATGCTGATCTTTGCTTCCTGTGACCAATTGGACAGTGCTGCAAAATTCATTACGAATATTCCGTGTTTGACGGATTGTATGGCTTGTAAGTATGCCAGAGTGCGCTGAGCAGCGGAGTGATATGGATCTCCAAAAATCCAACATGCGTCCTCGTCGGGCGATACACCGTCCGCGGAGAGAGATAGGCCCGAGCCCAGCAATTCAGTGTCGTTGCCGAATGCCTCGCCCCGGTCTCCGATGCGCAGTAGCTCCGTCCCGCTGTCGGCTCCCAATTCTTGAGCCAGCCACTGAGCTACGCCGACCTTGTTAGCCTCTGGTGCGAGAACGTCGATAGAGTGCGCAGAGCGAAAAGTGCGCCAACCAGGGTGGGTGCGCGCCATTCCACTGGCGGCTAAGAAGGCGCGTTGAACGTCCTGCTCGCAGGCGGATTCGATCGTAAACTGGCCGGCGTGGATGCGGAGTGTATACATCTTGCCGTCAACGCATTGGAGAGCCAGTCCCTCTTCGACGGACGTAATCTCTGAAGATTGTTTGCCTTCCTGCCATGGCTCGGAAAGGCGTACTCTGGACGAGCCGGAATGGCATCCGAGCAGCACCCTGTCCCAGAAACGCTCAGGCAGCTTCTTGCGAAGGTCAGTGTGGAGAGAATCACCTCGCCCAGACGCAAACGCCAAGACCATACCCCCGTCCAGCAATCGCTCCAATTCGGCTACTAACTCGGACTGAATCCCTTCCCTCCTGCGAGAAGTTTCGCAGCACGTTCCGTCGAAGTCGAGCACTAGGCCTCTAATGCGAGCGTCAGCGAGGCGCGCCACGTAAGCGTCCATTGCCGCGACGAGCCGTTCGACCCCAACGCCCTTATTGAAAAGGGCGACAATCTTGGCGTTCTCGGTCGGACAATCAGGGCGCCGGATATAGCGGGATGCCTCTAGGGCATAGATCTGACGCGCGAATTCCGGGACCTTGGGTTGCCCGGGGTCAACACCTAGCCCGTTGCCTATGGCTTCGACCATCGCAAATGAGAACAACAGGCCTTGTACGGCTGCATCGGCTAATCCAGTTGGTAGCACGCACGTCAAGACAGGCACTTCCTCCGGTAGATGGGCTTGTACGGCAGCCCACAGGTCAAGCTCTGCACCGTTGACGTAAGCGACCACCGCGTATCGTTCCTGCCCATGGACAAGTTGGATGTGGCGACCGTGTGCAAACTGGCGCAAGTCGGTTCGCTGCACGGTTCCGAATGCCGCCTCGGCGAACTTGGACTCTAGATCGATTGCAGCGGGCGCTCCAGCTGTACCATGAATGGCTAGGATTTTTCGTCCACTTACGACATGACCGATGAATCCATGCTCTCTCAAGTGTCGGCGAGTGCGATGGAGGTGATCAATGGCGGCGCTGATGTTGATCTCTAGGCCGCTGACGCTAGCCAGTACGATGCAACTGGCAACCAGACTGTTGGTGGCTAGGTAGCCGTCCTTGCCCCAAGGCGCCCTGGCTTCGATCAGTCGTGCGTTGAGATGCCCGCTTAACACTTCACTGACTGGAGTTGATGCCTGAAAGGTGATGGCTGTCGTCGTGCGAGCTTCGCGCAAGGCCGCGGCGGCGGCGCTACGGATGTCCGAGTTCTTGCCTTCGGCTGAAAGCAGGACCAGGTGGTGTGATCCGAATTCTGTCGAGCGCTGAAGGTATTCGAGGGGTGTTACAGCAATGCATAGGTGCTGCCTCTGGGCTTGGAAAGCCCTTGCGCCAAAGTCAGCTGCGGTGAACGACCCCCCGGAGCCAATCACGATAATGGGGCGCTGGTCCCAAGGAGGCGCCATCGACTGATCTATAGCTCGATCGGCTGCCCATTGCAGCGTGCCCGGAACTTCGTTCAGTTCCTCCGAGTATTGCTTACCCATCGTGTTTTCTCACTCGCTGGCAGTCCTCTTGATGGAGGCTCATTTGCCTGACCGAAGGTGTCGCACGCCTATAGAACCTAGTAAGCGCTCTCGGATAAGTTCTCCGATCTTCAGAAGGCTCCAGGCTTCGGAAAACCGGGCACGGAAGCACGGAGGACTTTTTGATGACCGCTTAACCAAGTGTCTTATACGTCACCCAGCACGCGAATCAATGCCTGTGCCGCACCTCGGGAAGGTGGCCGACATATAGCTTCCGACTCGCATGACATGACCTAGGGTCGTTTCCTGAGGATCAGGCAGCAGGCTGCGTCGTTGAGCGCCGTTTCGGTGTCGATGTTTTCGTCGTGCCAACCTGCGTCGAAGGTGTCGTGGACTCGCTCATTAACTGGTGTTGCGCCTCGAGCAACTCTTCACGAACCTCCATCAGCAGCTGGCCAAGCTTGTTCTGCCCTACGCCGTTGACCTCGCCCCAGAGGCGATTCACGGCGCTGTCGACCGTCGCGGATTCGATAAGCCTAGCGTCGCCTGTATTGAGCAGCAGATCCTTGAGGTCGTCATACTGGGTGTACTTCGCGACAAGGATTCCCTTCATGCGATCGAACTTGATCTTCGACCACTCGGGTGTAATGTCCCACACATACAAACCGTGCGCAGCCATAGCCAGTAAAGAAGGGGACGGAGCTGCCATCAGCCACTGGCGAACTTCGGGCTTCCTGGCCTTTCCGGCTTGGTAGGCGTGCTCGGCGGTCTTGAACACCTCGCCCTCAAAGGTGATTTCCCTCTTGTAAAGATTGCTGAATGCGCCATAAGGCTTCTCGTTGGCTCGGTAAAAACGGATTTCCTTCATGAGATCTCCTTGGACGTTCGGTGAGGCTTGGTGATGGGCCGACGCACGATCCTGGTTTTGCGCGCTACAACGGGGCGGGTTCTTCTTGGGGGCGTGCACCTTCCAGTACTCAAGAACGGCCGTGGCTTCATTGGGCGGCAACTCGACCAGCAGGTTGAGCAACGCTGCCATGGCCTGGGGGGAGGTGGCGCCCCGCATCCATTCCGCGATAGTGCGGTCGCTGGTCTGGGCAAGGATTGCCAATTCCTTCTGGATCAGGCGTTTGCCCTGCACGACTTGTAGCCGTCGCTGCAGCTCGTTCAAGGTTTTCTGAATAATTGACACAGAAAGATGTATTCCTACCGTAGTTTTATGTGGTTACTATACAGATAAATGTAATTTTTTGGCTTACATCAAGAACGCTTTTTGTTCGCAGACGAGCCTTCTGATGGTTGCCTGCCAAGATGTGTAGGGCCCCAGGTTGTTCAAGATCGAGGCCACTCGCCTCGCCACCACTTCAAGGGTGCGCGTCGCCCACGGCTTTCGCTACCCATTCGGCGTTCATCGCCGCGACAGGGATCGTCACCAAATGGCTAAGACCGGGTGCAGTGTCGGCGGAGAGTGGGGTCGGTAGGCTCCGCCTCCTGGCAGGGAGAGGCCAGGCCACTTGGCAGTGGGGCGGCCACCCAGCTTGGGAGATGGCCGCCTTCTTCCGGCAGGAATGTCATCAGATACATTTTCTTGATACATTTACGCACCTACAGACAATCAGGCACGCCATGACCGACAATCTGTTCTCCATCTGTGAGCCGCGACCTGATGTTCTGCAAGGTGCGTTGCGTGAAAGCGACTTTGCTGCGGACCTCTCGCAGGTGTTGCGGGGAGACGCTCCCGACGAGTACAAGCGCCCGGAGCTGTTCTTTGCCAACACCTACCCTACCAAGGGCATCAAGAACGTCCTCAAGCTGGTTGCGCTGCGGGTCAGTGGCCATTCCGACCAGATTGGCGCCATCTTTCGTCTCGACACCCAGTTTGGCGGCGGCAAGACGCACGCTCTGATTGCGCTCGCGCACGCCATGCGCGACCTCTCCGAGGTGGCGAACGCCGACGAGTTTCTCGATGCCTGCTTGCGTCCCTCGGCGCCGGTACGCATTGCCGCCTTTGATGGCGAAAATGCCGATCCGGCCAATGGGCACCGAATTGGCGACACGCTGCGCGCCTACACGCCATGGGGGGAGCTGGCTTATGCGCTGCGTGGTGAGCCCGGGTATCGCTTGGTCGAGGCGAGCGACCGCGAAGGAATCGCGCCGGGTGCCGACACCTTGCGCGAGCTGATCGGCAGCGAGCCGGCGGTGATCCTCATCGACGAGATCGCCCCCTACCTGCGCAAGGTGGCCGGTCGGAATGCCCAGCGAGCGGGCGAACAGCTTCTTGCCTTCATGACTTCGCTGATGAAGGCGGTGGAAAGCTCCCCCTATGCAGCGCTGGTTTTCACGCTCGCGGTCGGCCGTGACGGCAAAGCCTCGGACGCCTACAGCCGCGAGACACAGGACATCGCCGCCTTCTTCGCCGAGGCCGAGAGCGTCGCCGCCCGCAAGGCGACGGTGATCGACCCCACCGAGGACGACGAGACCGTCAAGGTCATCTGCCGACGGCTGTTCACCCGCATCGACCGCGACAAGGCACGGGCGGTCATCTCCGCGTACAAGTCGCTGTGGGATGCCAACCGGGAGCTGCTTCCACCGGCCCCGGCCGAGGACCGGCGCCTGGACGAGTTTGCAGCCGGCTATCCGTTACACCCAGAACTGGTGAATGTGCTGACGCAGAAGACCGGTACCCTGGGCAACTTCCAGCGCGTACGCGGCATGCTGCGTCTGCTCGCGCGTACGGTTGCACGCGTCTGGCAGACGCGCCCCGCCGACGCCTACGCGATACACACGCATCACATCGACCTCGGGTTCGAGCCGATACGCCTCGAACTCGTCACCCGCCTGAAGCAGGACATCTACGTGCCGGCGATCAAGACCGAGATTGCCGCGGTCGAAACCACTCCCGCGCTGGCTGAACAACTCGACGCAGGGCCGTTCAGGGGCCTGCCGAAGTACGGATCGTACGTCGCCCGCTGCGCCTTCATGCACACCCTGGCGTTCAACGAGACCTTGCGCGGATTGAACGCCGAGGAACTGCGCTATGCCATCCTGAGCCCGGGAACGGACGTTGCATTCATTGACGACGCACGCAAACGCTTCGCCACCGACTCGGCGTATCTCG
>Ga0209277_10001280_pt1 | contig 12431 bp, 23 predicted proteins | sample JI81AbrownDNA_FD_187503 | JGI IMG/M metagenome (GOLD analysis project Ga0209277, IMG submission 187503) | Wastewater effluent complex algal communities from Wisconsin, to seasonally profile nutrient transformation and Carbon sequestration -... | ecosystem: Engineered > WWTP > Effluent > Algae... | reverse complement strand
GGGTAATAATTGCTTACATACTTTCGGGTAATCTCGATTAGGTTAAAGTAAAGCCTATCGTTGTTTACTGGGGCTATCTTGAAGTTTAATGTGATTGAATAGCTAACTACCGTTACTGTTACATAAAAAGCAAAATCAGGCTGCGTGTACTGAGTAGAGGTAGCTTGCCATTCAATATCGTTATGTGCTGGAACAACACTAAGCGGTTGTTTTACTATCGTTACTGCCATTAGAATTTACTTTGTTCTTTAATCCTTTTGTTGTTCTTTTGTTTGTTAGTCAATTCCTTTGCCACCACATAAGCCTTTATAACTTCTCTATCTCTTTCCACCTGTGATATTTGTTGGCCCTCCTCGTTTAATAAAGTTCCGCTTTGTGGCCTTGTGGCAATGTTTGGCACTTGTCCACCGTTGCCAGTTGCAATACTTGGCACTGCGCTTGGCGAGGATTGGGTAGTACTTGCCCCACCGTTATACTGTGTACTTGCAATTAAAGCAACTTGTGAGGCTGCAAAAGCAGCGGCAACACCAGCAGCAACGCCTTTAAGAAGTGGGCCGCCCGGAGTCGAAGCATAAGCACTAAGCACAGCCCTATACCCATCCATTGTGGCCTTAGCAATATTAAAGGCTTTGTCAATATCAAACGCTTTCTTTTTGATGGCGTCCTGAGCAGCAGCATCACCTTTGGCCTTACTTAGTTCGTAGTTAAAATAGGCTTGCGATAAGTTTTGAGCAGCCAGTAGCCCTTGCTTTCTTGCGTTATATTCAGCGTTGGCTATTTGTTCGGCAAGTAATTTTTCTTTGGCAAGTTTCTCAGCGTTCAGCCTATCATCAATAGCTGCCTGATTAATTCGGCCCATAAAGATGGCAGCGTTTAACTCATCTTCAATTCTCTTTTGTTCTTTGGCCCTATCCTCGGTAGCTTTAATCTTTGCCTGTTCAGAGTCATAAAAAGCCTGTTCATTTTCTAAATCAGAGGCGGCAAGTTCTTCACTTTGTTTAGCTAAAGCATCGTTAATCCTTTTTTGTTCCGCCTCATAATCGGCCTGTGCTTTTTTTCTCGCATCGGCTTTGGCTTTATTGGCGGTGATTTCTTCTACCGTGTACTTGTTCTTTAGTTCGTAGATTGCTGCTTCACTTGCCTTTATTTGGTTCTCAATCTCAACCTGTCTTTGCTTTCTTTCTTCTGCCTGTTCAGAGTTTCGTTTAAAGGCCGTTTCTTGCAAGCCCATCATAAACAAGGTCTGGTTTATTACCCCTTGTATAATATCACCTGTCGTGGCTGTATTCTTAGCCTCCTGTAACTTTAATTTGTTTAGAACGATTGACTGTTCAATCTCCCTTACCTGTACCTCTAATAGTTCTTTTTTCTTTTTAAGAATTACATCTACACTCGCTCCTTGTGCTGTAAGTATTGCTATCTCCCCCTCAATCGTTGCCTTTAATAGTTCTGTTTGCCCTTTTTGTTCTTCTATTTGTTGAGTGAGCCTTTTAATCGCTACCTCATTTTCGTTTACATATCCAGTTAATGAACGGGCAAACTTAACTACCTCATCAAAGTTATCGACAAGCAATTTAAGCCCCTCAATCAGTAAAAATATAGGTATGGCACTCATAGCCTGACCTATTCCAGTCAGGGCCAGTTTACCCTTATCCAAGTCGCCAGATGTAAAAGCCTCACCAAGTAATCCGAATGAAGCACTTAAACGCTCTACGCCTGTTCCTTGAATCTTTGCAGAATCGCCTAAGTCTTTTACCTTATCGGTTAGTTCGGATATGTTCTTTTGAGCCTTAGCAAAGCCCTCAGTGCCTACGTCATACTTAAGCAACTCATTACGGCTATCCTTTATCGCTTGCTTTAATTCCTTAAGGCTTGCAATGTTTTTAGGAACACCGTTTATCTCTAATACTAAGGCAACCTTTTCAGCCATTACAATAATTGTATTTTAATTTCTTTCTTTAAGTACTCAGCCAGTTTCAATTCCAAATCCTTTATCCTTCCATCGTTAACCACCTTATCAAAAAAGTCTGCACCGTTATAGTTGAACCTTTTGATAGTTCCTTTCTTGCCTATGTTCTTGCTAATTGCAAAAGCCATGCTCCTTAATGCTTTCTCCCGTGTGACTTTCTTTAGGGTGTTTCTTTGTTGCCTATCCTTTATCGTTTTAATCAGACTGGCCTTTCTTTGTCTATTGGCTACCTGTCTAAATGATAAGTCCTTTTTAAACGGGTCAACTCCCTTTCTTTTCAGGTAAGCAACAATAGGATTAATTGGTGGCGGTGTTTTGTTTGGGCCTCTACCTTTATCTACCGCCTCGTAATAATCATTCATCGATAGGTAAAATACTGGTGAGCCATCCTTTTCACCATAATAGAACTTAATCGAGTTACCAAGTCTTGAGTTCTGCCCTGCATTGGTTTCAACACCCTTTCTTAGCAACTCAGCCTGTAAGTCCTCCTTTAGCTCAGTTCCAAATTCATCCAATATTTTTCTTAAGTCGTTCACCTTTTTATGCTTCTTTCAAATTCTTCTGCCTCGTTCTTATGTTTAACGTACTGCAATCGGTTTAAGAATCGTATTACGTTCCATTCCATTAATTCATCTTCGAGAAAAGGATTTCCGCCTGTTGTGCAGTCAATGACGTAATACCATCCATATTCACGCCTGAATCCGCCAAAACCTTGTGTATCACCTTCATGTGTTCCGCTATCATCATCTCCGCCTCTTTCGTATAGAGTTGGGAATCGCTCTTTAATTTCTCTAATTTTCTGCGACAAAAAAAAAGCGCACCGAATACCTGACCTACTTTGGCTTCCATCAAAAGTTCTACATTCTCTGTAAAACCATCGCTTGTGAATTTGGCCTTTTTAAGTAACGGTGAACGCAAGTAAATAACAGATGCCAACTTATTGTAATTTCTTATTGGGTCATCGTTAAACGTTTCCCATGTTACAAACTGATTAGCGTTTAGATGCTTTTCAGACTTAACAAGCCTGAACCGCTTGCCTTTTACCCAGATAACCTTTTTAACCTTCATCGAAGGCTTAGAGGCACGTAACACGGCTAATTTCTTATAAAGATAGTCCAGTGTACTTAAATCCAAGTTCTCGATATAATCAAGGCTTTTTCCAGTTACTATTGAAAGTAACTTATTCGCTTTATCCAAAGCATCCATCCGTGAACGCTCTGCCTCCAAAAACCTAATGTAGTCTTTAACTTTTAATTTGTCGATTTTACTTGGAATCCGCATACCTGTATAATACTTAATTTTTTCAATTTTGAATCTAATAGATTTCTATTTGAGCCTGACCGACACGGTCTGAAACAACGTAACGAGTAGGGTCGATAATGTGGTTATTTGTATCTACTGGCTTACCTGTTGACTTACCATTAACGTCCGTTTCCCACTTGTAAGAGCTAAATTCTTTACGTGCGTTTTTACTTGATTCGGTTACCCAAATCTTATACTCCTGCATCTTTGATATGCCGTAATTGATTGAGTCTGGCCCTTTCCTTGCCCCGTAAATGTTTGTATATCCTAAGTCGGATAAATCCTGTATGCTTTTGGGGTCTGAACTGTCAGCGATAATATCCGTGTATTCATCTACTTTTAGCTCCTTCATTCGCTCAACTAACTTACTGTTAGTCAAATTAGTATCATAGATTAACTCATGTATAATTAAATCCTTGTTCCATTTGTAAACGGCTACCAATGCTGTCGGGTCGGTTGAGAATCCCCAGTCTAATCCATACGCTATCAATTCGGCCTCTTTTGGTATTTCTGGTATAGTTTCCCAGTTCTCAAATACCATTCCTTGCAAGTTACCAATGTTCCCAAGTCCGTAAACTTGCCACAGGTTAGCCCAGTATTTATTCTTTATCGTTCCGTCTTGGTTATACCCGTTCTCCTTGTATCTCAGAATTTCACCTCGTTCTGCCTCGCTTAACAATTCATTGTCCATAAACGTTAACTGTAAGAAGTCACAGTCATCCCTCGGTATCACGTCATCATCAATAAAAAAATGGGTGTCTGGGTTGTAATCAGCATAAACATACTCAGCCCGTGAGGCCACTTGCCTGTAACTTTCTTTATCAATCTTGTTTACCTCGTTAAAATAGGCAACGTGTGACCGCAAGCCCTTACCTACATCTTCCTTGTCCAGTCCGATAAATTTTATAAAAGAGCCATTCGGGAAACGGTATAGAGTGCCAGCGATAAAGGACTCATCCTTGTAAATGCCTATCAACTTCATCACCTTGACAAAGTCTTTAATTACTGTTAACCTCATCTTGGTTAACTCAGCCGATAAAATTAGTATTTCCCTATCAGGCTTCGATGAAGCGTGGTTAATAAGGATTATAAGAATGGATATTGTTTTACCAGCCCCTTGTGAGCCTCTTATAACCTTGATTCGCTTTTTAAGGCTGCAAATCTTTCTTAACGCTGTTGTCTGCTGAATCATCCAATGGGTCGACGTTTAATATTCTTACATTGGCGGTGGTTGTTGTTTCGGTGGTTTCTTTTAGGCCATTTAATCTTGCAACTAAATTAGCCGCTTTGTACTTGCCTGTTATAGTTCCTGACACTTGGTCTTCCTCCCATTCATTCCTTATACACGTTACGACATCCGAAAATTCCTCGTATTTATTTGATAGATAGTCTTTTATGCTAAATTTGTATTTTCTGAATACAAAACTTTCAAAACCCGATTTTAGATACGGTTTCTTTATTTTCTTTTCGACAATATCCCCCTTTATCGTTACTACTTCTTCCTTATCCAAATGTGTGTCGATATACTTCTTATACTCATCCCACATTGCTAAAAGTTCCATTGGGTTATTCATGTTTCGTGGCCTCCCTACTTTCATTCATGGTTACTTATCTAAAAACACAACACGATACACCTCGCTAAAGGTTACGGTGTCGGATTTGGTTAATTGGGTTGAGTCTGATTTTATTTTGTAGGTGTAACGGTAATTGCCATAAGGATAAACAAATGTTATTCCCCCTTGTGGCTTTGTTGATGTTTGGGTATATCCGTTCATTTCCACCTCTATACTGGTTATTGCTTTGTTATTCCATTTGAAGTTAACATATCCGTTTATTGGTTTTGGTTCTTCTATTGGTTTTACTTCTGCTTTTTTGCAGGAAATAGCCAAAATGAGTATAAACGGTATTAATTTCACTTCCAAAAGTTCTGGTGTTCGTATTCGTCCTGCATGGTTAAGCGTCCAGTATAATCTTTTGCTCTACTGGTTGAGCAATGGTTAACAAAGGCTCGGTTAACTTTTTACGCTGAACTTCCATAATCTGACACAGCCAGTTAAATTCAGTCGGGGTCATATCGTTTGGTAACAGTATTGGCCTTGCCTGTCTTTGTTTAAAAAGGTCGGTGTAATACTTTACTTGGGCGGTTAAACTTTTATTCTCCGCTTCCAGTTCTGCTGCTGTTCTTTTTTTTGCCATTTGTTTCTGTTTTAATTCCATTTAAAGCCCAAAGTAACATATCGTGGATGCAGGACTTACAGTTTCCTGTTAAGTTAACCTCTGGGAAACGCTTGGTAAATTCTGGGATTAAAGGTTGAATTTGCCCTTGTCCGATATTTACCGCTTCGCCAATGTCGAGCCATGTTTTAAATATCGCTTCATTCTCACGGATATGTTGTTTTAATTCTTCTGTCATTGTAACTGTTTTTTAATGCGCTCTATCGCTGTTTTGTTTGCCTTTGATACCGAGTAATAGTTAACCCCTGTTCGACGGGATATTGAACTTATTGATTCAATCTGGGCCATCACAAATACCTCCGTTTCAAAGTCTTTGTTTAGCAACCCATCGTACACTATTGAGTTAATCTTGTCTATCAGTTCCTCGGTGTCCTTTTTACATTCTTGGTTATGTTCAAAGATGTCGAAGTTAAACTCTTTAGCGTTGTTTGAGGTTTCAAAAAGAACGGAGTCAGAGCCATCAACGTGTTTCTTGTGGTAGTTCCTTTTTTGCAATATTGAACTTATAACCTTTTTACCTATGTGTTTCAGGTAGGCTGTGTCTGGTGAATACTTAACTACCTCTGGCCTAACCTTTAACATTCCTAAATATGCCTCCTGTAATAAATCCTCCCACAAGTAACGGTCTTTGTACCAATTACGGCAAATAGTCTTGTAATATTCGATATTATCGCTAAAATGCTTATCTATTATTACTTTAACCTCGGTGTCCACCGCTTACAAATATAAGCACTAATTTGTAAAAAGTCAAGTTTATTTCCGATTATTTCAACTTTTGATTGTTAATTCGTTTCCCAATCCTGATTTCGTTTTCTTTTAATGTTTCCATGTTGTTTTATTTAGGGGTTATTTTTAATTGGCTTCCAGTATACGAACTCTAAATAGCACCCTCCATCATCATCTAACCCAGTATCTACCATTGGCCTGTTAATTACTGGGTTCATGCCTAAAAAAACACCAGTAGATTCGCCTGTTTCTTCGGCTACCCCAAAACGGTGAATTATGTATTTACCTGATATTTCTTGGTTTAACTCAGGCTTTTTGTCTTTAAACTTTATCCATTCCATAGTTTTATACGTTTATTTAGAGGTTATTTGGTTGGGGGTTAAGGTTAAAATACGGATATACTTTAAACTCACAATCATTTAACTTATAAATCGTATTTAAGTCGGCATCTTTTTTTGTGTATGCGAACTGTTGGATAACAGCAAATTGCTCTTCTGTTATCTGTATAATTTGTTTTGCACATTTTTCTCCTTTTTCTAAGTCAAATGTTTCTCCTATGTGTAATTCGTATTTAATCATGATTTTCTTCGTTTAGTAGCTTGATTAATATTTCCTGAGCCGCAGCATCATTGGCGGCAAATTTGTTCGTCTGAGTGGTGTTAGAATCGGTTTTAGGCACACTTTCAGGGAATACCCCTTGATATCCACCTGATATGGCATTTATCATGGCTTGAATAGCTGTTTGTTCAGAGTGATTGCTTAATTTTAGTAAACTGGCCTGTAAAGCATCAAACGACTTGCCTTTCCATTTTTTTGATGCTATTAACGTTTTCCATGTATTCATAAAAGTTTCTGAATCGTAAGGAAAAACTAATTCTTTTTTAGTTTCATTACTTTCATTTGTTTCATTTCCTTTCTTTCTTTTCCTTTTCTTTATAGCATTGCCTTCGGATTGCGCTCGCAATGCGCTCGCATTATTTCTGTGATTTTCCCAACGTTTATAAGCATTGTTGCTATTCTTTTTGCTAATCTCGTTTCTTTTTTCAATCCTACTTTGAACGGATAAAGAGCCGAAGTTTTCAGAGTCGAACACGAATAAGTCAAAGTCATTTATGATGCTTTTAACCACCTCAACGTCCGTTCGTAAATCAAATGCAATGCCTTCGTAATCCAAGCGCAATGCGTTCGCATTATTGTACAAGTCCTCAATTATAGCCCAAAAGATACCGTAGCCAGTCATCCCGTGTTTGCGAATCAATAATTTAATCTTTTCGTCGGAACGGGAGTTATAATCGTGTGTGAAGTAAAATGTGTCTTTAGCCATTTTTAATTTCATTTTGTAAACGTTGCAACTCTTTTATAAGAGAGGTCAAATCTTCATCATCCAAAGTGATAAAATGTGAATCCATAATATCGTCTACATCTCCACCGACACAAATAAAAATCCTATTCTCAGAATTAATATAAATCTTTGCGGTGCTTTTACTGTATTCGTCAGTAATTAAAAAATGTGTTATTGTTGCCATAAAAATAAAAAGCCTTTGTCGAGGTTTCGCCCTGACCGACTACTCCCCCTACAAAGGCTGTAAAATTTTTTATATTTGATGTGGTCAGCCATCATGCAGCAAATATACTACATTATTTTTGTAAATGCAAATTTATTTTTATCTTTGCCTTGAACGGCTATTTAATATAATTGGTTTATGCTTTGGCATAATATCCAATTATGTTCAATAGCTTAGGAAGTGTGAGGCGTAAGGTTAGCCCGTGTATGGCCACAGCTAAACTAAAATTCCGCTTCCTTAAACGTTCATACTTAAACGAACGTTATGAATGCAAAATCTAAGCCATTAGAATCGAATAGTAAACTAAACTTATCAAAGAAATCGTTGATAGTATTAAAAACACTTTCAAGGAAATTCTATAAAAAAATCCTTCGCCTTGAAAGATTAACTCAACGTTATTTATTTCCTCGTCGTGCTTTGATGATAATTCGATTAAATCACCCTCAATTTTGTGCAAAATATGCACTTCAGAAAATAAATAGATTACACCGAACAGGACACTTAGTGAAAGTGATACTATTGTAGTTAGATAGGTGTATTTTTCAAGTAAATTATCAGCCCTTTTATTGTGCAAAGAAACCAAAACACTTAATAGTGTTGTGGCTAAAATTGTTATATGCTTAATCCACTCGTAAAGTTTATGGCTTTTTTCGGTTCGAGTTTTCTCGATTTTTAAAAGTATTTCTTTAAACATATTATCATTCATTCATCTAAACTACGAAAATTTTGAAATACTGGAGTATTTCGTAATTTAGTTGGATGGATTTGGAAACGGCAAAAGACTTAGATTTAATGTTAAAGTTAATAGGTAAGTCGAAGACAGATGTATTTTTAATAACTGAGATACATAAGAGTAATATTAAGTTTAAAATGCATCACGAACTTTATATCGAAGAATTAATTCAATTAGGGTATATTGAAAAAAACGGCTCTTGGTATACAAAAACATTTAAAGGAAATGTGTTTAAAGGATTTGAAGCCTCAATTAAAAAAGAGGGGTTTACTTCTTATTTAACAAGCGTTCAATTATGGGTAATTTGTGTAGGAACTGGGTTGTCGGGTCTTTACGCTTTGATTCAGGTGATTGAGTGGTTTTGGAATCACCGATAAGCCATTTCTCAAATCGCACACAGGCAAAGATTATCAAGAAAAAAACGCCTATTGCTATAAATCCAATTTCCATTTTTATAAACTACTGGACGATACGTATAGGTGCGTTGGGGCGGGCGGCAGAATTTGCATAGGCAACTTTTTAGTTGACCGAGCAAATGAGCGGCTATTTAACATAATTGTATTATATCCGAATGCCTCTAAAGAACGAGCGATTAGCGAAGTGGATGAAGGATATAATATCATGTTATGTTAAGTAGCTTCGGCAAATATAGCAATCGCTGAGGTTATTTCCAAAAATTATTCACTTTGAAAATCAACAAGTTAAGTAATTTAACAAAATAATGTTTGGATATTTACATTTGTGTACATACATTTGTTGAAACTTTAAAACACACCGCCAAATGGAAACAAAACACACAAGGAAATACGCTGCTAAATCAGCAAACGAGTATTCCGAATACATGAATTATTCAACAGGAGAAAAAACCGCTTTTATTGAAGGCTACATGATGGCAGTCGAACAAACAGCAGCCCCGAACTTTTGGAGGCGTTGGTAGGATTAATTAACAGCATAAATCCAGAGGATGCTTGTAGGGGTAAATACAAGGATTTTCAACCTGAAAACCCTGAAATAGCAAAAAAAGCATACGTTGGCGCAAAAAGTACGCCAGCCGACGAGCAAATATTAAAAGCATTAGAAGCAATAGAAAAAGCAACCAAATAACCCAACCATGACAAAAGTAATTTATTTAAAAGATGTCGACTATAACTGGCAAAAATTTGAGTACGAAGGTAATTTAGTAGACTCTTTAAAAAAGGAACTAACCAAAAGAAATATAAGTATTGGTGACGATGCGAGTATTGGTTACGGTGCGAGTATTGGTTACGGTGCGAGTATTGGTTACGGTGCGAGTATTGGTAACCGTGCGAGTATTGGTAACGATGCGAGTATTGGTAACCGTGCGAGTATTGGTAACGATGCGAGTATTGGTTACGGTGCGAGTATTGGTTACGGTGCGAGTATTGGTAACCGTGCGAGTATTGGTAACCGTGCGAGTATTGGTTACCGTGCGAGTATTGGTTACCGTGCGAGTATTGGTGACGATGCGAGTATTGGTAACCGTGCGAGTATTGGTGACGATGCGAGTATTGGTGACGATGCGAGTATTGGTTACGGTGCGAGTATTGGTAATGAAGTTAAGTTAATTACTGGCTTTTACATTAACGGCTCAAGACATACCGCTACCTATGTTGGCGAAGGTAAGTTATCAATCGGCTGCCAAAATAAAACGATTGAATGGTTCAAGGATAATTACGCAGCACTTGGTAAAAGTGAGGGTTATTCTGAGTCTGAAATCACGGAGTACAAATGTTATATTGATATGGCGGAGATGTTTCACAATTTAAACTACAAGAAATAATGACAAAAGTAATTATCTTAGGCCAAGAGCCTGAAAAGAAAAAAGGAAAGCCGATTGAGTTCGTGAAAACACTCTCAATCGTTTCTTGGCTTTACATTTCACTAACCAACCCCTTACAGCCATGACAATAACCCCCGACGAGCTAATAGGAGCGATTAAATACGACCTTGCGGCAAATGGATGCAACTATCCGATAGAGTATAAAACATTTGTAGGAGATAAATATTTTGAGGTATCATGCACGGTTAACTGGACTATAAATAAGAACCAAACATCAGACCCAACACTTGATAATTGGCAAGATAAACAAATTGGTGTTTGTAGCAACTATTTGCCAATACATTCGGAAATTGAGCCTGAGGATTTTACCGACGAAGTTATCCGCCTATCATCCGACATTCAGGAGTTCATAAAATCAGAAAATTTAACAGTTTAAAAGTAAACCATGAAAATAACAGAAACGGCTTTAGAAGCCATCAGCAACTCGATTGAGTGCCGCAACCAACTCGGAAGTGCCTTTAAAAGACACACAAACACCATTGATAGATGGGTAAGTAAAAAGTCAAAGAACTATAATACATACCTTACACATCCTATATCAGTAGAGGTGATAATGAAGTACACGGGCTTAACAGAAAGTGAAATTTTAACAAAGTAGTTATGGAATTAGCGATATTTTTAATAGCCTTTGCAGTAGTATTAGTTGGTGCTGAGGCGGTGTGGGATTGGTATAGAAGTAACCGTAAAAAAAGGAAACCATGAACGAAAGAGCAAGGCAACATATCCCAAGTGGGACAAAGTTTGGCGTATTAACTTTTATGGAAGAGGTGGAAACCTTTTTTGAAAGAGGACAACCAGTAAGACGTGGCGTTGTTCGTTGCGTCTGTGGTGAAACTAAAATCGTGCGCATTCACTCTATCCTGAATCGAAGCATAAAGTCGTGTGGTAAAGATGAGTGCATAAAGGAAAACAGGCGTAGAGAACAGGCAAGAATAAAATACGAATCAGACCTTTTACACCAAATGAAGCTATCAGAAAAGGCCGAAAAAGAGAACAGGATGAAAGAACTTGGTAAATTTGAGTTCATCGCCATATCATTCGCCAAACTTGGACAAGAGGAATTAATGTACAAGGCCATCACGGAAATGCACAGCGAAACACGCAAGGCTTTGGGGAGTAAATATTAACAAGTAAAAACATAAACAACATGACAAAAGACGAAATAATTACAGAAGTTGGCAGGCCAATACTAAGACCTATTGTATATGCACAAGGAGTTTTCCTTTTAGCTTTTATTATCAGCCCATTTTTATGGATATGGATTGATTGGAGTTTGGCTTGGAAAACAGGATTAACTGGTTTAATTGGAGTTATATTAATTTATAGAATACATAAAATTGTTAAGAAAACAATTATGGACGCTGTTAATGATAGTTTAGAAAGTCTAAAAGAAAATAAACCTAAAAGTAAATTTCAAGAAAGATTAGAGCAAATGCAAAAAGAGCGTGAAAAAAAGTAAAATATCACTCCTGAAAATCAACGCTTTACGAATTTTAACAAAATAATATCAAATAACCCTTGCAATTTAACAAAAGTGTGTATATATTTGTAGAAACATTTAAAACAACACCGCCATGAAAATATCAGTTTATCAAATCGACACAGTTACCCCAAAGAATGACGATGAACTTTGGGAAATTTGCGACATTATCGGAGTGCCAACTCTGAAATACGGAACAGCACAAATGATTGGCAAGTTCAGTCATTTTATCACAAAATCAGAACTTAAAAAAATGAAAAAAGTATCGGCTAAATTTTACGACAGAGGTCGTGAATTTTGGAGAGAAGGCGTTATGTTAACTGAATTGCAAGATGGTAAAAAAATGTTTGCACAATACGCTGGTAAACTATAAAAAACCAAAATAACACCGCCAAATGAACACAATAGACCAACTTAAAGACCAACTCGATTCTGAGTTAAACGCTTTTATCGAGTTCAATCGTTCAACACGTAACGACTCACCGCACTTAGATGCCGTTAACCAAACAATCAGAGCCAAACGACTTGACATCATCCGCCAGTTAGAGCAGGACATCCAG
>Ga0209277_10001279_pt1 | contig 12432 bp, 12 predicted proteins | sample JI81AbrownDNA_FD_187503 | JGI IMG/M metagenome (GOLD analysis project Ga0209277, IMG submission 187503) | Wastewater effluent complex algal communities from Wisconsin, to seasonally profile nutrient transformation and Carbon sequestration -... | ecosystem: Engineered > WWTP > Effluent > Algae... | reverse complement strand
CGCCTCGAGGTTCTTGGTGGATTCACCCCGCGAAATCCGCCACTGCCATTCCCGCTTGATTGCTGATGAAAACCCCAGCTCGAGCAACAGGTCGAAGGCACCGTCGGAGTTCTCCAGGATCGTTCCCAGGATCCGATCCAACTCCGCGCTGTCGATCGCCGCCAGCGAGACCTTCCCGACTAGGTATACGTCGCCAAGATGGTCGATCGCGTAGCTGACGGCGTACATCCGCCGATTACGTTTCAGCAGCCACTTGTAGACCTCAGCGTGATTTTCATCCGGATTCCGGATGATGAAGGCATTGACGGAAACCGAGTAGTCGCCAACGATCATGGACACGTTGGTCTTGAGCCGATGTTCGCCGGGCAGCCCGGCGATGAAGGTATTTGGCTGGGGCCGTTCAAATTCAATGTTGTTGGCAGCGAGGTACTCAGCAATCTTGGCGCTTACCGCGCTCTTGCTGGGCCCGCTTCCCGTCATGCTGACGACCGTACCGTGCTGGCCATCGGGCTTTGAACGGCACGGGCAACGGCTGCCTGGCGGTAGACCTCAAGCGTCGCAGCCGCAGTCGCGTTCCAGCTGAACCTCTCCGCATGCTCGCGGGCATTTGTGGCCAGGCCTCCAAGGAGCCGCGGCTGGCGAATGAGTCCGAGGAGTTCGTCACGCCAGGTTTCGGTCCGGTGATCGCGGACTAACAAGCCGGACTTGCCGTCTGCAACTGCGGTGTGAAGTCCACCGACAGCGGCTGCGGCGACAGGTGTTCCGCACGCTTGGGCTTCGATCGCCACCAGACCGAAGGACTCGGAGTGGGAAGGCACGCAGACCACATCTGCTGATCGGTACCAGTCTGCAAGCTCGTCTCTGGTTGTGGGTGGGACGAACCTCACGATGTCGGCGACCCCGAGCGTCGCCGCGAGCTTTCGGAGTTCGTCGAGTCGTTCGGGTCCCGCGCCAGATGGGCCACCGCAAACAACCGTCGTGAGTTGGTCTCTGATTGCGGGGTCAGCTTCGACGATTGCGGCGGTCGCTCGGATCACAACGTCGGGGGACTTCAGTGGCTGAATGCGTCCGACGAACAACAACACGATCCCCGACTGGGGTAATCCTCGGCGCTCTCGTGCCTGTGCTTTGTCACCCGGCGAGAACTGATCGAGGTCGACACCTGGATGAACGACGGCGGTCTGGTCCTCATCAGCTCCGTACAGAGCGCGCAGGTCGACCGCTTCAGACTCCGTGTTAGCGATCAGGCGGTCTGCGCAGTCGACGACTTGCTGCTCGCCCAAGACCCGCAGCGAAGGTTCGGGTTGGTCTCCGTTGGCGAGAGACAGGTTTTTGACCTTCGCCATCGTGTGCATCGAGTGGATCAGCGGGACGTCCCACCGTTCGCTGGCCACTGAACCAACCTGCCCTGACAGCCAGTAGTGGGAGTGGATTGCGTCGTACCAGCCGGACGGACGGTTCGCCTCGGCTCGCAGAACGCCCGCAGTTAGCGCGCATAGTTGGCCAGGTAGGTCAGCCTTGTCAATGTCGCGCAGGGGGCCTGCTTCAAGGTGTCGAACCAATACGCCGTCGCTCAGCGGTACAGCAGCGGCGCGTTCGCGGTGGGTTGCACGCGTGAAGATCTCGACCTTGGTTCCGGCATCGGCCAATCGTTTGGCCAGTTCGACAACGTAGACATTGAGTCCGCCGGCATCGCCGGTTCCAGGTTGGTCGAGGGGTGAGGTGTGAACCGACAGCATGGCAATGCGGTTGGGAAACCCAGACATCGGAATAGCTGCGTCGTGGGATGACGACATGGGGACCTGTTTGGTCGTCATGCGGCCGTCCCCTCAGTGAAATCTCGCGCGTACTTGCGGATACATCATCCAAATACGCCAAACGCCTTCGCGAGGGGAGAATATTCCGACACAGGTCGTCTACTGCTACTCGACCCCGGCAGTGCTGTACGGCTCGCCGGTCACAATGTGCACAACTCGCTTGCCAATTGTCACCGCGTGGTCGGCGAAGCGCTCGTAGTAGCGCGAGACGAGGGTCACGTCGATTGCGGCTTCAACTCCGTGTTGCCAATCCTCCGACAGCACTGCGTGGAAGAGCTGGCGGTGCAGGAAGTCCATGTCGTCATCGATGACCGCTAGGCCAATGGCCGCGTCGATGTCGCGAGTCGCAAGGACCTCGCCCGTGCGCCGGACGATCCGTTCGGCCACGTCGCCCATCTCGGTGATGACCGATCGCAGTTCGATGGGAACAGCGCTCGCGGGGTATCGCATTCGAGCGGCCTTCGCGACGTGTACCGCGAGGTCGCCCATACGTTCAAGGGACGCCGAGATGCGCAGGCCTGACAACAGCACACGCAGGTCAGTGGCGACCGGAGCTTGCAGCGCGACAAGCTGGAGGGCTTGTTCCTCCATGTCGTGCGCGACTGCGTCAATTGCCTCATCACCGGCAATGACGGACTCTGCGGCCACTAAGTCCGCGTCCAGCAGAGCATTTGTGGCTTCAATCATGGCGGCATTGACGAGTTTGGTCATGTGGACCAGTGCTTCGTCGAATTGGTCTAGTTGATCGTGATACGCGCTACGCATAATGCGCCACGATAGCCGGATCGATCTTCCTGCGTAAGCGAGTGCCCTTGAACACTGCGTGATCTTGTTTGCCGAGAAGCGGCCAGAAGGTGAACGGGAGGTGACCGAGAGCCATACATCCCCTTCGATTGCGCTGAGCACTAACTGGGCGAGCCTATGCTTGCACCGTGGCAACAATTGTTGGCCTCGTCCTAGCCGTCGGGGTCGGTCTCCTTGTGGGAGCACTTGGCACGCTTGCCGTGTACCGGGCGCGCGACGCGCGATCTCACTCCGCGGACGAAATCCACGACGCAGAGATGCCTCGTGACTTGTCTGTGTCGGACACCCAGCGTCTACTCACTGGCGTTCCTGGGGCAGCGGTGCTGGTCGACGTCATCACGGGCCGAGTTGTTGTCGCATCGTCGGACTCGTTCGCCACAGGCTTGGTCGTTCGGGAGCGCATTGCGGTTGAGCAGGTCAGCGCGATGATTGAAGCCGTTCACCGCTCCGCGGGACTTCGCGAACAGACTGTCGAACTACCCCGTCCGCCTTATGCGACCGGACGGATCGAGTTGCTGGTGCGGGTCGCACCAGTCAACGAGACCACTGTGTTGGTCATCGCCGAGGACATCTCCGGCACCCGCCGGATCGAGGACGTCAGGCGTGACTTTGTCGCTAATGTCAGCCACGAACTCAAGACTCCGGTGGGGGCGCTGTCGCTGCTGTCCGAAGCGGTTCTGGAAGCTGCCGACGAACCAGACGAGGTTCGACACTTTGCCGGTCGGATGAGGATCGAAAGCGCACGCCTGGCTCACCTTGTGACCGACCTCGTTGACCTATCTCGCCTGCAAGGTGACGATCCCATGCAGTACGCCCAAGAGGTTGATATCGATTCCGTGCTTCACGAGGCCGTCGATTCCATGAGGACAACGGCCCAGGCTCGCAACATTGACATCACCGTCGGCGGAGACCATCACGCGAAGGTCTTCGGAGTCGAGAGTCAACTTGTCACCGCCGTACGCAACCTGTTGGCAAACGCGGTTGCCTACAGTGCGGAACAGACGCGGATTTCGCTGGGGTGCCGGGTTGCCCCCGGCCACTGCGAGATCACCGTTACGGATCAGGGGATGGGAATTCCATCCGCCGAACTCGATCGGATCTTCGAACGCTTCTACCGAGTTGACCAGGCGCGGTCGCGCGAGACAGGTGGTACGGGTCTGGGGCTGTCGATCGTTAAGCACGTCTGCCAAAACCACGGTGGCAGCGTTTCGGTTTGGTCCGTTGAAGGTGAAGGAAGCACCTTCACCTTGCGGCTGCCAACGGTGGGGCGGTCAATTCCGCATGAGGGTTCACAAGCGTTAGTCGATTCTGAGCATGTGCAAGAAGGGGAACCAGTTACGTGACTCGAGTACTGATCGTGGAAGACGAAGTGTCGTTCAGCGATGCGTTGTCATTCATGCTGCGAAAGGAAGGCTTCGAGGTTGCCGTTGCCGCTGATGGCAAGAGTGGCCTTGAGCTCTTCAACGGGCAAGGCGCCGATCTCGTACTGCTCGACGTCATGTTGCCGGGTATCTCAGGCACTGAGGTCTGTCGTCAGTTGCGACAGGTGTCGAAGGTGCCGATCATCATGCTCACAGCGAAGGATGGCGAAATCGACAAGGTTGTTGGGCTCGAGCTCGGTGCCGACGACTACGTCACCAAGCCGTTTTCCAGCAGGGAACTTGTCGCGAGGGTTCGCGCAGTCTTGCGTCGTCAGAGCGCCATCGAGGACGTGGATCCTGGTTCGAGTGAGCTGAAGTCCGGTCCGGTGGTCATGGACGTCGACCGACACATCGTGACGGTCGAGGGCAAAGAGGTGAAGCTGCCGCTCAAGGAGTTTGAGCTACTTGAACTGTTGCTTCGAAACGCTGGGCGAGTGCTCACCCGAACCCAATTGATTGACCGAATCTGGGGATCCAACTACGTAGGCGACACCAAAACCCTTGATGTGCACGTCAAACGTATCCGGTCGAAGATCGAACCTGATCCTGCGAATCCGCGCTACCTAGAGACGGTCAGAGGGCTCGGCTACAAGTTCAACTAGCGTCACCGCGTTCGATCAACGCGTCACACCTGCAGCGCAAACAACGAACTGCTTAAGGGGTTGGCTTCTCCGAAGCTGTCACCGAGGCGGATGCCTTTGGCGAACCTGACGCGGAGGCTGAGGGCGTCCCTGTGACCTTCGGTGAAGCCGTAGCGCTACCGGTTGGCTTGGCGGATGCTGAACTGCCGCCGTTCGGCCCGACGCTTGCGTAGATGCCCTCTTGCGGAACGACCATGACTGAACCGGTGACAGCGCCAGCGTTGGCGAATGTGAAGGTCGTCTGAACGTAGCCGGAGTTCGGAACGACAGCACCCGTCAAGTTGACGTTTTGGCCACTCTTCGAACCCGAACGCGATTCGGTGTAGCTGGCGAGTGGGATTGATCCACCCGTGATGGCGACCGTGCCCTTGGGGTCAGTAGTGATGCCGGTCAGCGCATCAGGCGTGCTGCCCGTGTTCACGAACGTCGCACTCAACACGAACGACGTCGCGTTGGACGGGTTCCGCACCCACACGGCACTGCGGATTTGGATGTTCCCAACCTGCGTGCTGAGGCCATCACCCGACGGCGGTTGGTTGCTGGTTTGCGCGTCAAACCCGTTGAAGCACCCAGCAAGCAGGGGCACTGCAGCAAGGCCTGCAACGACGACAGCGATACGTTTGCCAGATCCGCGGCTCATCATCCGATTCACGGCGCGCAGCCTAGCGTGTTCACGATTGCTTAGTGACATGCAAACCTCCTTTGTAGGCATTTTGCCGGTCGCCGGTGCGATCAACTACCGCGTGTTACCCTTGGTGAGCACGAAAGGGGCAATCTGCCACATGTCGTTCTCTGTTGGTGACACCGTCGTCTACCCACATCATGGCGCAGCACTCATCGAGTCAATCGAACAACGCGTAATTAAGGGCGAGAAACGTGAATACCTCGTCCTACGAGTTGCTCAAGGTGATCTGACTGTTCGTGTTCCGGCTGACAACGTCGACCTCGTCGGCGTTCGTGATGTCGTGAATCAGGAAGGCCTCGACCGCGTTTTCAGCGTCTTGCGCCAGCCATACACCGAAGAACCAACCAACTGGTCACGCCGCTACAAGGCGAACCTTGAGAAGCTCGCTTCTGGCGATGTGATCAAGGTTGCTGAGGTTGTGCGCGACCTGTGGCGCCGCGAGAAGGACCGCGGTCTTTCAGCTGGTGAGAAGCGGATGCTTGCGAAGGCCCGCCAAATCTTGGTCAGTGAACTCGCGCTTGCCGAACAGACTAATGAAGACAAGGCTGAGAGCCTCCTCGACGAGGTGTTGGCCTCCTAATTCAGGGGCCGGAACAAGCTCAATGACGTCACAGCACGGCGATCGATCCCTAGGGTCGGTCGCCGTTGTTATTGCTGCCGCAGGGCGTGGTGAACGCCTCGGGGGCGATTCGCCCAAGGCGTTGGAAAAGATCGCCGGAGTAACGCTGCTCGGTTACTGCCTCGACGTGGTCTCCGAGCTTCCGGGGCTTGGCGCACTCGTGATCGCGGCACCGCCGACCCACATCGACGAAGTCACCAGCATCTGCGAGCGGATGTCTACACCGCATGCTGTTGTAGTCGCCGGAGGGGCAAGTCGACCTGTTTCGGTTGCGCGGGCATTGGCAGTTCTGCCCGAAGCCATCGACGTCGTTCTCGTCCACGATGCAGCCCGGGCCTTCACTCCGGTCGAGCAGTTTCGTGCAGTCATCGATGCTGTGGCCTCCGGCGCACCAGCGGTTGTTCCTGGCTTGCCCGTGGTGGACACGATCAAAGAGGTTGACGCTGACTCGACAGTGGTTCGCACGGTGGACCGTGCTGCTCTGCGCGGCGTCCAAACGCCGCAGGGGTTCGACCGCAAGATTCTGGTGGCTGTGCATGCCGATGAACGGTTTGGCGCAGCAACTGACGACGCGGGAATGGTCGAAGCCAGCGGTGGGGTGGTCACGGTAATTCCGGGACATCAGGATGCCTTCAAGGTCACGACCCCATTTGACCGGACGGTGGCGGAGGCTCTGGTCTCTGCCCGCAACGGTGCCAACTAGTTCCACTCAATTGAAGGGTTCATCGCGATGACGCAGGATTACTCGAACTCCCAACTGCCTGTTGTTGGGATCGGCACCGACGTGCATCCGTTCGAGCCCATCAACGATCTCTACCTCGCCGGGTTGCACTGGCCTGGCGAGCAAGGGCTCGCTGGGCACTCGGATGGCGATGTTGTTGCTCACGCCTGCTGTGATGCGCTGTTCAGTGCTGCTGGACTCGGTGACCTCGGTTCGCAGTTCGGAACTGACGACCCCAAATTGGCAGGGGCCTCTGGGATCGCATTGCTCAGCGAAGCTGCGCGCCGAGTACGCGACGCGGGATTCGAGATTGGGAACATCGCAGTGCAACTTGTGGGCAACAAGCCGAAACTCGGACCGCGCAGAGAAGAGGCCCAGGCCGCGCTTTCGCAGGCTGCTGGCGCGCGCGTGACCGTTTCAGCCACCACCACTGATGGGCTCGGCCTCACCGGCCGAGGTGAAGGTCTGGCCGCCATCGCAACTGCGATCCTGCTCGCAGGCTAGTTCGTCGCCAACGCGAGCGATCGGGCTTGCATCAGGCAGGTGAGGCGTTACGGTCGGAACATGGCCGACAAACTGACTCCGGAACAAAAGCACCTGTTCGACGCGAACCACTTCGCAACGATCGCAACGATCAACCCTGATGGGCATCCCCAGCTTTCGGTTGTGTGGTGCGCGGTTGACGGTGACGACATCCTGGTGTCCACCGTTGAAGGTCGCCGCAAGCACTTGAACCTTGAGCGTGACAACCGGGTGAGCATCCTTGCGCAACCCGAGGGTGAGCCCTACAAGTACGTCGAGGTGCGAGGCACGGCGGTTATGACTCGCAAGGGTGGCCGCGAACTCATCGATCAACTCGCGTACGAATACATGGGTGCGGATCGTTACCCCGCCGATGACGACACCAACAACATTCGCGTGGTTATCCGCATCACGCCACAGCGAGTTGTCGCGAGGGGCGTGTAGCCGGATAGGCTCACGCCTGTGAGTTTGCGCCTGCACGACACGTTGACACGCTCAGTGCGTGAATTCGTGCCTATGACCCCCGGTGAAGTCCGGATGTACCAGTGTGGGGCAACGGTTCAGTCCGCACCCCACGTCGGACACATTCGCTCTGGCGTGGTGTTCGACCTATTGTCCCGGTGGCTTCGCGCGACTGGGTACTCGGTGGTGTTGTGCCGCAACGTGACTGACATTGACGACAAGATCCTGGCGCGCAGCGAGGAGGAGGGCCGACCTTGGTGGGCCGTCGCATCGTTCTATGAGCGGGAATTCCAGCGGGCGTATGACGTGCTCGGCTGTGCGCCCCCAACCGTAGAACCACGGGCCACCGGGCACGTGACACAAATGATTGAGCTGATCGCGAGGTTGATCGACCGCGGCCATGCGTACGAGTCCGACGGTGACGTGTACTTCGATGTCCGTTCGTTCGCCGAATATGGCGCGCTCTCGCGGCAAGACATCAACGACCTACGCCCTGCCGCTGACAGCGGAGTGGACCCACGGAAACGCGACCCCCGCGACTTTGCTCTGTGGAAGGCGACAAAGTCTCCAGATGAGCCAAGTTGGCCGACTCCGTGGGGTCCAGGTCGCCCAGGCTGGCACCTGGAATGTTCGGCCATGGCAACGACGTACCTCGGGCCACAATTCGATATCCACGGCGGCGGCTTGGACTTGGTCTTCCCGCATCATGAGAACGAGATTGCGCAGTCGCGCGCAGCCGGCGATCCGTTTGCGAACTACTGGCTTCACAACGCTTGGGTGACGACGGCTGGCGAAAAGATGAGCAAGTCGCTGGGCAATTCGCTGATCGTTTCGCAAGTTCTGACGAAGGTCCGGCCAGTGGAGCTTCGGTGGTACTTGATTGCTGCCCACTACCGCAGCAACCTCGAGTTCTCTGACGAAGCATTGGCAGAGGCGGCCGCTGGTTATCGCCGAGTCGAGGGGTTCCTGACGCGGGCAGCATCACGTCTTGGAACTGCCACGGAACCATCCTTTGGCAAGCTGCCACCGGAGTTCGTTGACGCGATGAACGACGACCTCGGCGTCCCAGCGGCGCTTGCGGTTCTGCACGAACGTGTGACCGCCGGGAACACGATCATGGCTGCATCCGACGACGTTGGGCTCGCCGCCGCCCTTGGAGAGGTTCGGTCGATGCTCGACGTTTTGGGTGTAGACCCACTTGCAGCACCATGGAATTCGCATAGTGGCGATGGCGGCGCGCTACAGGAAGCGCTTGATTCCTTGGTGTCTGCCGAATTGGCCGCGAGGCAAGAGGCGCGTGCGAACAAGGACTTCGCCACCGCCGATGGAATCCGCGACCGAATTTCGCAAGCTGGAATCACCATCGAGGATTCGGCAGACGGTTCGCGGTGGTCATTGGCAGGTGACGCGTGATGGCCGGGAACTCGCAACGTCAGGGAGCCATGCGCAAACCAGATGCGAAGAAATCGCGGACAGTTGGCAGTGGCGGAAACCGACGACAGAAGCTTGAAGGCAAAGGCCCAACGCCGAAGGCGTCGGAACGAACTGGCCACGTCGCGAAGAAGCGCAAGGATGCCGCCGAACGTGTTGCCGAGAAGGAATCCCGGCGCGGTCGCGGCAAGGGTCGCCCTGGTCGTGGATCCAACGATGAGATCGTTGCCGGTCGAAACCAGGTGGTCGAGGCGCTCGGTGCCGATATCCCGGCGATCTCATTGCACGTTCAACGTTCGATCGATTCGGATCCGCGGATCCGCGAAGCAATGCGCAAGGCGCTTGAACTAGGAATTCCGATTAAGGAACACGGTCGCGATGACCTCAGCGACCTCACTGCTGGAGTTGTTCATCAAGGCATCGCACTGACGATCGCGCCATACGAATACCTTGACCTCGACGATGTACTTGGGCTTGGAACGGACACCCGGCCAGCGCTTCTGGTCGTACTTGACGGAGTGACCGATACCCGCAACCTCGGAGCGATTGCCCGTTCGGCCGCCGCTTTTGGAGCCACCGGTCTGGTCATCCCCTCGCGCCGTTCGGCAACTGTGACCGCCGCCGCTTGGCGCACGTCCGCAGGAGCGTTCGCGTATGTTCCGGTGGCGATGGTGGCCAATTTGACGACAGCAATCAAGCAGGCGCAGGACGCTGGATTTATGACGGTGGGCCTTGCCGGTGATGCGGATACAGACATCACGAAGGCGGACCTCGGAAATGAACCGGTCATGATCGTCGTGGGCAGCGAGGGCAAGGGGCTCAGTCGCCTCGTAGCCGAGACCTGCGACATCCGAGCATCGATCGCAATTAGCGACAAGGTCGAGTCGCTGAATGTTTCGGTTGCCGCCGCGATCGCCATGCATAGCGTTGTCGTTGGGCGAAGCTAGCGCTTCTTGATCGTCAGTGGTGGCAGCGCCTGAGTTGCTGCCCTGGCGCCGCCACCGCTTCCCCGAGTTAACCGTTGGTCTGCGTGGTGAGGTCGTACAGCGTCGTGCCGTCAACGGTTTGCGCAGTGAAGTTCTGCTGCACCCATGCTGAGATCTGGGAGGAACTGCCGGATTGTCCGCCGGGGCCACCTGCCTGACCTCCGATGAAGTAGTGGATCTTCCCTTGGGCAACAAGTTGCTTGAACTCGTTGAGGGTTGGCGATGGATCACTTCCGTTGAATCCACCGATTGGCATCACCGGATCTCCGGTGGCGAGCTGATATCCCGATGCGTTCTGGGATCCGATCGCCGCTGCGACCCAGGTGTAGTTCGCCGAATCCTGCTGCAACATGGCCGTCAGTGCAGCACTCGGCGTGGTGCTGTTCAGCAACCCACCAGGTCCACCACCGGGGGTCCCGGTGCCGCCCTGTGTTGTGCCGGTCGCTCCGGGGATTGTCGGCATTTGACCAAGTCCCTGTGGTGGCATCCCCGTGAAGCCTTGAGTGCCGGTTGGCGGCATCATGCCTGGGCCACCGGCCCTACCGGCTCCACCTGGGCCACCGGCACCACCGGGCCCGCGCATCCCGCCAGGGCCACCCATGGCGCCCGCGACGGTTGGCCCAGCCGTGGGGATCGATCCGCTATGAGAGCTGACCGAGGTCTGGACTGCGTACGCCGTCGGCCCCGCCAGCCCGACGATCACTGCCGCGATCGCAATGGCCCCCGCGACCCGTGACGGAAGGAAGCTGACGGTGGCGATCGCGAAGGCAACGATGAACCCGGCGGCAAGCACAAGGGGCGCTAGCCATGGCAGGAACTCGCTGCTCCGGTTCAACAGGACGAAGGCCCACCCTGCGGTGACTAGAACCGTCGCCGCCATCACGGTTCCAGCGAATACGCTCTCGCGTCGTTCCCACAGCAGGATGGCCCCAATCCCGACGACTGCGCCGATCGCGGGGGCGAGTGCGACGGTGTAGTACGCGTGGAAGATTCCCTGCATGAAGCTGAAGACCAGCATGGTGACTGCGAGCCAGCCTCCCCACACCAATAGCGCGGTTCGAGTTGAGTCCGTTCGTGCGGTTCTCCGAGTCAGCCACAGTCCCGCGATGCCGAGAATGATTGCCGCCGGAATCAGCCACGCCACCTGGCCACCGATCTCAGCGTTGAACATGCGGCCGATTCCCGTCTCGCCCCACATCCCGCCGCCGGGACCGCCAGCGGCGCCCGCGCCAGTTGCACCGCCGCCGGGCACCACACTGCCGGTTTCATTGCCTGTCAGTCGGCCAAGGCCGTTGTATCCCAACACCAGTTCCATGATCGAATTTGTTTGCGATCCGCCGATGTATGGGCGCATGTCGGCTGGCATGAGTTCAACGATGGCGATCCACCATCCGGCAGACGCGATCAGCGCGATCCCCGCAGCAAGCAGTTGCAGGAAGCGAGTGCGGATTCGGGTCGGCGCCACGATCAAGTAGATGAGTGCGAAGACCGGAACGATCAGCAGTGCTTGGAGCATCTTCGTGAGAAAACCGAATCCGATGAGCGCTCCGACGGCCACGAGCCACCAAGTGCTGGCCTTCTCGCAGGCCCGAGTGAACGCATACACAGCCGCTACCAACAACAGGACGAGCAGCGCATCGGGGTTGTTGAACTTGAACATAAGCACGGCGACGGGTGTCAGCGCCATGACGGCTCCCGCCAGCAGTGCGGCGGCGGGAGCACTCCAGTTTGGTGCGGGAACAACGGTTGTGGTGCCGTCATCGTCGACGTGAGTTGAGGTTCTGTTGTTCATTGCCCGTCGCACGGTGGCGTACAACAATCCAACCGTCGCGACCCCCATCAGGGCTTGGGGTACCAGGATGCTCCAACTGTTCAAGCCGAACAATCGGACGGACGCAGCCATTACCCACAGCGAGGCAGGGGTCTTGTCGACCGTGATCGAGTTGGCTGCATCTGACGATCCGTAGAAGAACGCTTCCCAGTTGACCGATCCCGCTTGGGCGGCAGCGGAGTAGAACGAGTTACCCCAGCTTGATGCACCTAAGTTCCACAGGTAGAGCACGGCGGTGGTGGCGAGCAGCGCCAGCAAGGTTGGGCGCACCCATCGCGGGTCGGATTCCGAACCGCGAACAAGTCGATGCCAGCGACTCGCTTTGGCTGGTGCGGCGACTGCGGCAGGGGGGTACGGCGTGTTGGCCGGTTCAATCGGCAGCGATGTTGTGGTCATGAGTGTCACGCTGTCGAACCCGACTGTGCGGTCTGTGTGGCCTGTCTGTGACTTCCCTGTGAGCCGAACTGCCTCGCTGCGCCGCTACGCGAGCGG
>Ga0209277_10001274_pt1 | contig 12458 bp, 9 predicted proteins | sample JI81AbrownDNA_FD_187503 | JGI IMG/M metagenome (GOLD analysis project Ga0209277, IMG submission 187503) | Wastewater effluent complex algal communities from Wisconsin, to seasonally profile nutrient transformation and Carbon sequestration -... | ecosystem: Engineered > WWTP > Effluent > Algae... | reverse complement strand
GGGTCGATTTTCCGGCACCGGTGGAGCCGATGATCGCGGTGGTGCGGCCCGGGCCGACCTCCAGGTCGATGCCGCACAGCACCGGTTGTTCAGCGCCCGGGTACTTGAACTCCACGCCCTGCAACTGGACGCGCCCGTGCTGGGTGACCTCACGGACGGGCGTCGCGGGCGGCGCCACACTCGACTCGGTGTCGAGCACCTCGGCGATGCGGCCTGCGCTGACCGCCGCTCGCGGGGCGATCATCAGCATCATGGTGGCCATCATCACGCTCATCAGGATGGTGGTCAGGTACTGGATGAAGGCCAGCAGCTGACCGGTCTGCAGGTAGCCGTCGGCCACCCGGAAGGCGCCGAACCAGGTGACCCCGATGGTAGAGATGTTCATCACGAAGAACACGATCGGGAACAGCGTCATCATGCGCCGGCCGACTCGGGTGGCGGTGTCGGTGAGTTCGGCGTTGGCGACGGCGAACCGGTCGGTCTCGCGCGGCTCGGCGGTGAACGCCCGGATCACCCGCAGACCCGAGATCTGCTCGCGCAGCACTCGGTTGATGGTGTCGATGCGCTTCTGCTGAGTGGCGAACAGCGGCATCATCTGGGCGACGATCAACCCGATCACGCCGGCCAGAATGGCGACGGCGACGGCGATCGTCCAGGTCAGCCCGGGGTCCTCGCGGAAGGCCATGATGATGCCGCCGACCATCAGGATCGGCGCGGCGATGATCATGAACGAGGTCATCATGACCAGTTGCTGGATCTGCTGCACGTCGTTGGTGGTGCGGGTGATCAGGCTCGGAGCGCCGAACTTCGACACCTCTCGGGCCGAAAACTCCAGGGTGCGGCCGAAGATCGCTGCCCGCAGGTCGCGTCCGAAGGCCATCGCCGAGCGTGCGCCGAACCAGACCGCGGTGATCTGGGCGGCCATCTGGACGATCGTGACCGCCAGCATCAGCCCACCCAGGCGCAGGATCAGGGCCGTGTCGCCGGTGGCGATGCCGTCATCGACGACGAGGGCGTTGAGTGTGGGCACGAACAGCGCGGCGGCGTTGGCCACCAACTGCAGCAGCACCACCAGGCCGAGTTGGCCGTAGTAGGGCCGCAGGTACTCGCGCAGAATGCGGATCAGCATGAAGCTTCCTCACGAATGGGATCGTTGATGATGCCGTGCAGGATCAGGCGGGCGACCTGGCGCGGATCGGTGGTGTCGGGGTCGTCCGAGAACGGCATCGTCGACGCGAAAGACATGGCGGTGATGGCCCAGCAGGCCGTGGGCGTGCCGACGCGGAGTTGGTCGTCGAATCGGGTCAACAGGTGCCCGAGGGCGTTGTTGACCAGGCCGTGAAACTGGTGATGCGGCCGCTTGTGCGCCATCGGGCCCGGGCGGTCGCTGTTCGGGTAGAGGGCCATCATCAGCGATCGCACCTGACGGGTACGCGCCTGCATGGTCTTGATCACCCAGGTCACGGTGTCCTCCAGGTCGAGTTCGGCCGGAACCCGGTACAACGCCTGGATCAACGCGTCGGGTGAAAGGCAGTCGTCCACCACGGCCTCGATCAGCGCCTGCTTGGTACCGAAAGCGCGAAAGATCGTGCCCTCGGCGACGTCGGCGCACTCGGCGATCTGCCGGGTGGTGATCGATGTGCCGTGTTCGAGCAGCAGTGGGCGGGTCGCCTCGATCAGCGCGAGACGCCGTTCGTCCGGCGTCATGGGGTTGGCTCGTGGCATGCGCACCACAGTAGTGAGTGAGTGCTCACTCATTCAAGTCGAGCGGCCAGGTTCTTCTGTTCGGCTCGTCACCTCCCGCTCTCCGTCCCCTGAGTTGGCGGCGGACGACGCGGCGCGGGTTTGCGCACCTTACGCGCGGACGTACCCGCGCAATGAATCCGGAACCGCGCAATGTCGCGTGCATACACCGCGACGCTCCCTCCGGTTTGACCTGGACGCCGCTCGTCCCGCACCCTGGAGGGCATGTGGATCTGACCTCTCGCCCTGTCCCAGCACGCGATCGAGGTCTTCGTCATGTCCGCATCCCTGTTCCTTTCCGGCGTCGCCGCCTCTTTCGGCGCGCGTCCGTTGTTCGCCGAGTTGTCGGCAACGCTGCCGCCCGGTGACGTCACCGCCCTGGTCGGTCCGAACGGCGCCGGCAAGACGACCCTGTTGCGCATCGTCGCCGGGGAGCACGCGCCGGACGCCGGCACCGTCCGGTTCGCCCCACCGGACGCAACACTCGGCTATCTGCCTCAGTCGCCACCTGCGAATGAGGAGTCCGTGCTCGACTACGCCCTTCGTCGCACCGGGGTCGGCACGGCGCAACGTGAGTTCGAGCTGGCCGCGGGGGATCTGGTCGACGACCCGTCGGCGGCCGACCGCTACGACCTGGCTCTGTCCCGCTGGTTGTCGCTGGGCGGCGCCGACCTCGACGTGCGCCTGGCCGAGGTGCTCGCCGGGCTCGACCTCCGAGTCGCAATCGATCGTCCGTTGGGCACCATGTCGGGTGGGCAGGCGGCCCGGGCGGCGCTGGCCTCCATTCTGGTCAGCCGCTACGACGTGCTGCTTCTCGACGAGCCGACCAACAACCTGGACGCCGACGGCCTGGCGGCGCTGACCGAGTTCGTGCGGGGACTGCGGTCGCCGGTGCTGATCGCCTCGCACGACCGGGCTTTCCTGGACGCCGTCGCAACCTCGGTGCTCGAACTGGACGAGGCGCAGCAACAGGTGAATCACTACACCGGGGGCTGGACCGAGTATCGACAGGCGAAGGCGTTGGCCCGGCAGCAGGCTGAGCAGGCCTACGCGGCGTACTCCGAGCAGCGCGCCGCCTTGATCGACCAAGCCTGGGTCAAGACCGAGTGGGCACAATCGGGACGCGCGAAGGCGCGCAGGTTGGGCCCGGGCATGCAGTTGGAAAGGAAGTGGCGCGAAGACAAGGCACGCCGCATGGACCAGCGCGCCGCTCGGGTGCGCGACGCGGTGGATCGGTTGGATGAGGTCGACCAACCGCGCAAGGAGTGGCAGCTACGGTTCGCCATCACCGAGGCGCCGCCCTCGGCCGAGGTGGTGCTGACCCTGCACGACGTCTCGGTGCGCAACGGCGCCTTCGACGCCGGCCCGATTTCGGGGCAGGTGGTGCGGGGCGAACGGATCGCACTCCTCGGGGCCAATGGGTCCGGCAAGACGACGCTGTTGCAGGCGCTGCTCGGAGAACGCACTGTCGAGACCGGCCGGGTGTCCTGGGGAACCAGGGTGTCGCTGGGTGTCTTGGATCAGGCTCGCGGCGACATCGCCGGCGACCGTGACCTCCTGGCCGTGGTGGCCGAGCGCGTGGGGCAGACGGACGAGGCGGAGGTCCGTAGCCTGCTGGCCAAGTTCGGCCTCGGCGCCGAACACATCGGGCGCTCGTGCGACAGCCTGTCGCTGGGCGAGCGCACCCGCGCGGCGCTGGCGGTGCTGCAGGGCCGGGCGGTCAATGTGGTGGTGCTGGATGAACCGACCAACCACCTCGATGCCGCCGCGATCGAGCAGTTGCAGGACGCACTGACCGCCTTCACCGGCACGTTGTTCATCGTCAGCCACGATCGTGCACTGTTGGACGCCCTGGCTCCGGTCGTGCGGTGGCAGTTCGCCCGGACGGGCGACCATGCCACGGTCACGATCAGCTGAGCCCGAATGGGGCGGAAAGGGTGGGCCCCGGCCGACTCGCGAGACAGCGTGTTGGTTTCGACACCGTAGTCGGTGGTGAACCCAACTCGTTACGCACGAGTCGGCGGCTCAGGCGGTGACCACCTCGAGCGTGACCTCCACATTGCCGCGGGTGGCGTTCGAGTACGGGCAGACCTGGTGGGCCTGGCCGGTCAGTTGTTCGGCCAGCTGCTGCTCGATGCCGCCCAACTCGACCACCAGGGTGACCGCCAGCTGGAAGCCGGTCGCCGAGGCGTTTGGCCCCAGGCCGACCTCCGCGGTGACCGCGGCGTCGGTGACCGGCGCCTTCGCCTCCCGAGCCACGCGCTTCAGCGCGCTCAGAAAGCACGCCGAGTACCCGGCTGCGAACAACTGCTCGGGGTTCGTGCTGCCTCCTGGGCCGCCCAACTCCCGAGGGGTGGCGAGCTCAGCGTCGATCAGCCCGTCCGAACTGCGGACGTGACCGTTGCGGCCTTCGCCGGTGGCGGTGGCCACTGCGGTGTACAGAATCTTCACGGGGTTCCTCCATCGGCAGCGTGAACCAGAAGCACAGCCTAGGCACGTGCCACGGTGGGTGGACCGCAGCTGCGTACCGGTGGTGCAAGCGCGCCGTGCGGCCGCCGATACAATCGCCCGGTGACCACGCCGAACGATGAATCGAACCTGCCCGAGCAGCTTCAGGTTCGCCGCGACAAGCGTGCCCGGCTGCTCGCAGCGGGCACCGATCCGTACGCGATCACCGTTGCCCGCACCCACTCGGCGGCCGAGGTGCACGCTCAGTGGGCCCACCTCGAAGCGGGTGACGAGACCAACGACGTGGTGGGTGTCGGCGGCCGGGTGGTGTTCATACGCAACACCGGCAAGCTCTGCTTCGCCACCCTGCAGGACGGCTTCACCCGCGACGATTCCGGCACCCGGCTGCAGGTGATGATCTCGTTGGCCGAGGTGGGCGAGCAGCGCCTGGCCGACTGGAAGGCGGACGTCGATCTCGGCGACTTCGTCTTCGTTCAGGGTCGGGTGATCAGCTCCAAGCGCGGCGAGCTGTCGGTGCTGGCGAGCGAATGGCGGCTGGCGTCCAAGGCGCTGCGTCCGCTGCCCACGCTGCACAAGGAGCTGGGCGAAGAAACCAGGGTGCGGCAGCGCTACGCCGATCTGGTGGCCAGACCCGAGGCCCGTGACATGGTGCGCACCCGCGCCACGATCGTCCGGTCGATCCGCGAGACGCTGTTCCAGCAGGGCTATCTCGAGGTGGAGACGCCGATCCTGCAGCTGGTGCACGGTGGTGCGGCGGCGCGTCCGTTTCACAGCCACCTGAACGCGTTCGACATTCCGATGACGCTGCGCATCGCGATCGAGCTCTACCTGAAGCGGGCCATGGTCGGCGGCGTCGACCGCGTCTACGAAATGGGCCGGATCTTTCGCAACGAGGGAATCGACTCCTCGCACTCGGCCGAGTTCACCATGCTGGAGGCCTACCAGGCCTGGGGCGACCAGTTCAGCATCGCTTCAATGACGCGTGACCTGATCGTCAACGCGGCGCACGCGCTGGGCGTCGAGTCCGTGCAGACCCCGGCGGGCGAGGTGCACCTGACCGGCGAGTGGCAATGGATTTCGGTGTATCCGGCGTTGTCGGACGCACTCGGCGACGAGATCACCCTTGATACCAGCGTGCAGCGACTGCGCGAGGTCGCGCAAGCGCGCGGTGTCGAGTACGACCCGGCGTGGGGTGACGGCAAGCTGGTGATGGAACTCTTCGGTGCGCTGGTCGAGCCCGGGCTGGTGCAGCCCACCTTCGTCAACGGCTACCCGGCGGTCGCCCAGCCGTTGGCCCGCAACAATCCGGACGATCCGCGCTTGGTGGAGGCCTGGGACCTGATCATCGGCGGGGTCGAGCGCGGCACCGGATTCTCGGAACTGATCGACCCGGTCATTCAGCGCGACGTGTTGGTCGCCCAGTCACTCAAGGCGGCAGCGGGTGATCCCGAGGCGATGCAGCTGGACGAGGACTTTCTGCGCGCCCTCGAGTTCGGCGCCCCGCCGATGGGCGGCATGGGCCTCGGCATCGACCGCACCATCATGCTGTTCACCGGGGCGGGCATTCGCGAGACGATCCTCTTTCCGCTGCTCAAGCCCCAGGGCTGACCGCCGGTCGTTCAGACCGCGGCCGGTGTGGGCAACAGGGCCTCGCGCCGGGTCAGCAGGGCGACGCCCCAGACCAGTGCCGCGGCGAGCACCGGCAGCGCCATAACCAGTAGCCGACCGTCCAGGCGCCAGGCCGCAGCGACGGCCAGCAGCGCAACGCCCGACAGCACGCCGAGCGACACCAGCAACGTCTGGCGGCCGGCCGACAGCGCAGGCACCTGCAGCACCAGCCAGCCGAGCGCCGGCACCAGCAGCACGGCCGCCTCGACCAGCCACGGCACCCCGATCCACCACTGCAGCAGGCTGAGCGCCACCACCACGAGGGTGCCGCCCGCCAGCCAGAGCAATCCGGTCAGCTGCGAACCGGCGGACGCCCGCTGCGCCACCAGGTCGTCGGACGGGGTCGCCCACGCGTCGACGGCCCTCCACCAACTGCCGGCAGTGCCCAGCTGCGCACGACCGGACGCCGTCGCCAGCCGAGCGCCCAGCGTGAACACCACATCGATGACGACCACCAGCAACGGCGCGACCACCATGGCTGGGGAAGCGTTGCCCAGCCAGGCGTAGTAGGCCAAAGCCAGGGCGAGGCCGGCGAGTACGGGCCCGAGCGCCCGGTCGATCAGGCCGGCCGGTGGGGCGAAGATCAGCAGCGGCACGGTGACCGCGGCCACCAGCAGGGCGAGCGTGCGCAGTCCTGGGTTCGGCAGTCCGAGGGCGACCAGCAACAGATAGCCCGTGCCGAACAGTCCGAGCGCTGCCGGCACCCGGGGTGCGGACGAGAGTTGTGCCGCACCCACGGCGAACACGATCACGTTGAAGGCGAGCAAGCCGACCACAGTGGCCATCGCTGCGCCGGAGGCGAACAGGTCACCCCGGCGCCATTCGTAGGCCATCGTGCCCAGGATCACCACGCCCTGCACGATCAGTCGCCAGAACCAGTGCACCGATCGGGCGGTCAACACGGCCTCGGCCAGGCCCAGCAGCAGCGCCGGCACGAGCACGATCAAGATCAGGTTGGTGCCGCCGCCCAACGCCCACAGTGCCAGCGCTCCGGCGGCGGTGCCGAGCAGCACCGCCAGTCCGGAGGCGGCGCCGGCCCGGCCGCCCGCCCGACCGCGGCTCCAGATCAGCACCCCGGTGGTGACCGCGAGGGCCAGTACGCAGGCGACGAGAACTGCCATGGAGCTCACCTCAACTGACCTTGATGCCGAAGATCTTCTGGTCGTACGAGGCGACCACGATCATGTTGTCGAAGACCGAGACCGACGCCTCGACGTTCGCCCCGAGCGAGATCGTCGTGTAGTCCTTGCCGGTGTTCGGGTCGAACAGGTGCAGCAACCCGGCGGAGTCGCCGAAGACGCCGTACTCGTGCCCGTCGGCGCCGTGGATCAGCACCGGTGAGCTCCACGAGTAGTGCTCGAGGTTGCGGGACCAGGCCACCTGGCCGGTGCGCTGGTCGAGCGCCACCATCGTGCCCTCGGACGGGGCGGTGGTCTTGCCCACGTTGAAGAACACCAGATCGCTGACCTCGCCCCGACCGAGCAGTGGCGTCGAGAGCAGCCCGCCCTTGACGTGAAAGTCGTAGTAGGCGGGCAGGTCGTACTGCCAGACCACTTCGCCGGTCAGGCCGTCGATCTTGCGCAGGTTGGCCACCTGGTCGCGCCGTTCCGCGCCGCGCCAGCCGACCGAGTTACCGGTGAAGAGAAACGGACGGCCGGTCGAGTCGTCGAGCACCGGGGTCGAATCGGAGTTGTCGCCCAAGGCCCGGGCCCAGACGATCTCGAGCGTGCGGGCGTCCCAGCAGATCATGTTGCCGTCGTTGTCGGTGGCCCACATCAGGTTCTTCCAGGCGGCGGCCGAGCTCTCGATGCCGTACTGGCGGCTGACCGGGGTGCGATAGGTCATCTTGGTCAGCTCAGGCTTCACCGACACCTTGCCGGCCTTCGCGTCGAAGGTGGCGTTCAGCTTGGCCTTGTAGACGATGCCGTTCTCACCCGGCTCGATCAGCGTGTCGGAGCGCCGGTCGATCAGGGCCGAGGAATCGAAGGCCCCCCAGCCGACGGGGTCCTGCCGGTGCGACACGTCGTCCGTGCCGCTGATCTTGGCGACCTGCTTGTTCTGGATGAGGTCGAAGACGTGGTACTGCCAGGGCCCCTTCTCGTTGCCGTTCTCGTTCAGGCCCTGCCCCGCGTACAGCAGCGGGTAACCGCGCGGGTCGATCGATCCGGTGCCCTTGAAGCCCCACTTGCCTTCGATCTTCGGACGGGTGACCGACCCGTCGGCGAGGCTCAGCCGGTAGACGCTGCCGTCGAAGACCGGGTAGACCACCTCGACGAAGGCGGGGTCGGCGACCTGGGCCGCGGTCAGCTTCATCGCCTTCTTGGTGTCGGCCGGCCACTTGACCAGCAGCGGCTGACCGGTCCAGCCGGCGCCGGGAAAGTACGAGCCGTCGGCGCTGACGGCACCGATGTCGTGGGTCCACGCGATGGACAGCTTCTTGTCGGTGATGTTCGCGGTGCCGAAGGAAGGTGCCGAGCGGGCGTTGTTGCCGCGGAAGGTCAGCACCCCCGGAATTTCGGTGTACTCGCTGCCCGAGCCCCACGCCACCTGCTGTTTGGGGTCGTAGTTGTCGATCGGCTTGTTCTGCTGGTCGTACACCGTCCAGGTGATGTCGCCGTCGGCCCCGAGCAGCGGACGCCCGCGGCTGCCGTTGCCCAGGGCCGCCGGCGGTTGATAACCGGGCAGCGAGGCAAGAGCGAGCGCGGCGCGCTGGGTGAGGGAGGTTCCCGGGGCCTGACCGGCGCTCGGCCGGCTGCCCGTCGCAATCGTGTCGCTGCCCGCGCACCCGGCAAGGGCGACCGACAGGGTGATCGCGAGCGCAGCGGTGCCGAGGGCTCGCCCGTGTGCGCCGACCCGCGAAGGGCGATGTCGGACGGCGCGTGGTCGGGGTGCTGCTGAGGTCACGTCAACACCGTAAACGGCGCGTCCGACAGCTGTGTGCGGCGCACCGGTGTCGGGGCCTACTTCCAGAGCGTGGCGATGGCGAAGGCGGCGGCCATGCAGCCCATGCCGATCAGCACGTTCCAGCCGCCGAGGGTACTCATGAACGGGATCAGGTGCCCCGCGATGTAGTAGACGACCAGCCACAGCACGCCGAGCAGGCCGACGGTGATGAACGTCGGCGGAACCCACCGACGGCTGCCTGGCGCGGCCACATGACGCTGGCGGTCTTTGCGTACCTCGACCGCCGCCTCGGCGGACGCCTTCTTCTTCTTGTCCGCGGACTCTTTGCGGGTTCTGGACTCCGGCATGGCGTCCACCATACCGGGCCCTGCCTAGACTCTCCGCTATGGATCGCCAGCCCGGAGCCACGCGACGATGGGCACATGCCCGGTCGCGGCTGCGTCGTGCGGCACGGCGATCCGGTGAGATCCGCATCGGACGGCGGCTGGTCAGCGTCGGCATCTGCGTGTTCGCCGGTTTCATGATCGCCACGGGTGCCCTGAATTCCGGCGGAACCGACCTGCGTCCCAATCGCAATACCGATCTGGTCGGCCTGGTCACCTCCGAGTCCAAGCGCAACCGTGAACTGGCCGAGAAGGTCGCCGCCCTGCGCAAGGACGTGGACGCCCTCGCCAAGGGCGATGGGGGCGGCGTACCGGAGCAGACCATGGACCGGGCCGCCGCGACCGCCGGCCAGACACCGGTGCGTGGGCCCGCGGTCGCGGTCGTGCTGGACGACGCCCCGTCCGGCGTGCAGCCGCCTGGGGTCAGCCCTGAACTGCTGGTCGTGCACCAGCAGGACATTCAGGCGGTCGTCAACGCTCTGTGGTCGGGCGGGGCCGAGGCGATGACCATTCAGGGTCAAAGGGTCACCTCACGCACGGGGGTGAAGTGCGTCGGCAACTCGGTGGTGCTGCACGGCGTCCCGTACGCGCCGCCCTACGAGATCGTGGCGATCGGCGACCCGGACGCCCTCGAGCGGGCCCTTTCCACGTCCGCCGCCCTGCAGGTGTACCGGCAGTACGTGACTGCGTACAGCCTGGGCTACAGCCAACGACGCGAGGCCGAGGTCACGATGCCCGCCTACCGCGGCAGCCTCGACATCGAGGCCCGGCGAATCGGCTGAGCACCGAGACCCAGATGACCTCCGCAGGCGGGGCGTCGCGAATGGGGGACAATATCGCCATGGCCCGCATTCTGGTGATCGACAACTACGACTCGTTCGTCTACAACCTCGTGCAGTACCTGGCCCAGCTGGGTGCCGAGGTCGACGTCTGGCGCAACGATGACGAGCGGTTCGCCGACCAGAGCTGGGCCGACGGCTACGACGGCGTGCTGATCTCACCAGGCCCCGGAACGCCCGAGTCGGCCGGCGTCTGCATCGACGTGGTGAAGTCGCACGGCGGACGGCTGCCGATCTTCGGCGTCTGCCTCGGCTTGCAGTCCATCTCGGTCGCTTATGGCGGCGTGGTCAACCGGGCCCCCGAACTACTGCACGGCAAGACCTCGGAGGTGTTCCACAACGGAACCGGAGTCTTCGCCGGGCTGCCCAGCCCGTTGACGACCACGAGGTACCACTCGCTGGCGCTCGACCCGGCCACGGTGCCGGACGTGCTCGAGGTCACTGCGCAGACCGAGACCGGAGTCATCATGGCGGTGCGGCACCGCACGCTGGCCGTGGAGTCGGTGCAGTTCCACCCCGAATCGGTGCTCACCGAGGGCGGCTACCAGATGCTCGCCAACTGGCTCGTCGAATGCGGCGACCCCGACGCGCCTCAGCGGGCTGAGGGGCTCACGCCACTGATGGCCCTGCGCTGACCAGAACCGCTGCGCTGACCTAACCGCTGCGCGGACATGCGCTGCGGACCCTGCTCTGCGCGGAGTTCTACCGCGTCGGTTCCCCGGTCGGGGTTGCACTCGGCGGCGCCGTCGGACCGATCGCTTTGGCGATCACGAGCTGAATCTTCTGGCTGCGCTTGATCTCTTCGCCGACCGCGGGGGTCTGCTGGAACACCCGTCCCGGTGGCAACTCAGCCGTCTCGGCCTCGGTGAACGTGACGCTCAGCCCGAGCCGGTCGGCCTGCGCCTGGGCGAGGGCCTTCGTCAGGTTGTAGAAGTTGGGCACCGTCGCACTGCCGGGGGCGTACATGAGGGTGATGGGTGAGTCGAGCGTCACGTTGGAGCCGGCCGGGGGAGTGACGCTCAGCACGGAGTTGGCCTTGGCCGTCGACCCTGGATCCTCCTCCGCTTTCACGTTGGTGAAGCCCAGCTCTTTCAGGTCGGCCCGGGCGTCAGTGAGCGACTTGCCGACCAGGTTCGCCGGAATCGTGGCCTTCTCGGGGCCGATGTTCACCTCGATGGTGACGGTCGAGCCGACCGCGACTCGTACGCCGCCGATCGGGGTCTGACTGATCACCCGGCCCTGGGTGGCGTCGTCCGCGCCGGCGACCTGCTTCACCACGTACAGCAGTTTGGCGTCCTTGAGGGCCTGCTCGGCCAGGTCCTGACGCTGATCGAAGACGTTCGGTGTCGCCACCATTTCGGTGCGCGCGTCGGGGTTGAAGTACAGGTAGGCGCCGTAGCCGATGCCGATCACCAGCAGGAAGGCGACGATGCCCCAGATCCAGCCGCCGCGACGTCGCGGTTCTTCCACCGCCCGCTGCGGGATGGTTGCCGTGTCGGACGTGCCCGGGCCGGGGGTGATCGCCGTGGCGCCGACCGCCGCGGGCATCACCCGGGTGGCATCGATCGACGCGACGGGCGCCGGAACCGGGGTGGGGGCGGTCGCCTTGACGGCATGCCCGGCCAACAGGCGGTTGATGTCGTCGCGCATCTCGGACGCGGTCTGAAACCGGTCGGCAGGATCTTTGGCGAGGGCCTTGAGCACGATCGCGTCCATGCTCGCGGTGACCAACGGGTCGAGCTGGCTCGGCGGAACCGGGTTCTCGCGCACGTGTTGGTACGCCACCGACACGGGGGAGTCGCCGCGGAACGGCGGCTGGCCGACCAGCAGCTCGTAGAGCAGGCAGCCGGCGGAATAGATGTCGGAGCGGGCGTCGACGGTTTCGCCGCGGGCCTGCTCGGGCGACAAGTACTGGGCGGTGCCGATCACGGCCGCGGTCTGGGTCATGGTTGCCGAGGTGTCGGCGACGGCACGGGCGATGCCGAAGTCCATCACCTTGACTCGTCCGGAGCTGGTCAGCATCACGTTGGCGGGCTTGATGTCGCGGTGCACGATGCCGGCTCGGTGCGAATAGGCCAGGGCGTCCAGCACGCCGGCGGTGAACTCGAGGGCGCGGTCGGGCAGAATCTTGCGTCCGTCACGCAGCAGTTCGCGCAGGGTGTGGCCCTCGACCAGCTCCATCACGATGTAGGGCGCGGTGACGCCGCCGGGCGCCCCCTTCTCTTCGCCGGTGTCGTACACGGCGACGATGTTGGGATGGTTCAGCCCGGCCGACGCTTGGGCTTCACGCCGGAAGCGGGCCAGGAAGATCGGGTCGCCGGCCAGGTCGGGTCGCAGCAGCTTGACCGCGACCTGGCGGCCCAGCCGGGTGTCGCGGGCACGACGCACCTCGGCCATGCCGCCGCGCCCCAGCGGGCTGCCAAGCTCGTAGCGGCCCCCGAGCACCCGGGGT
>Ga0209277_10001269_pt1 | contig 12486 bp, 12 predicted proteins | sample JI81AbrownDNA_FD_187503 | JGI IMG/M metagenome (GOLD analysis project Ga0209277, IMG submission 187503) | Wastewater effluent complex algal communities from Wisconsin, to seasonally profile nutrient transformation and Carbon sequestration -... | ecosystem: Engineered > WWTP > Effluent > Algae... | reverse complement strand
CGCAAGGGCGTGCGCACGAGGGGCCGGTATGCCGCGAGGTCCTGCGCCGTGATCAGCCCGCCGCCGGCGGCGCACGCCGCGGCGATCGCGCCCGCCAACTCGCCCGTATAGATGTCCCCGGCGCCATGGGCCGCGATCCGGGCCCAACTGTCGGCCAGGTCGGTGTCGATGATCAGATCACCCGCCCGCAGGTGGGTGCCGTCCGCGCCGGTCATCGCCGCATGGGTGTTCGGGTCCCAGCCGAAGAGGCTGTCGGTGGTCAGCGCGAGATAGCTGGCGGCAGCCGCGCCGAGGCGGAAGCCATCGCGCGCGGCCTGCTCGGCCGGCTCGATCGCTTGGGACCAGGCGCCGGAACCATGCCGGTCATGGGCCAGTTGCAAGGCGCTGAGGGCTCCGGGCAGGGCCGCCGAGCCATAGCCGCCGAAGATCGTGATGCCCCCGCCATAGCTCAGGTGAATCTCCCGCAGGCCCTGCCCGAGGCGGCCCGAGTCAACCCCCCGGCCGGGCATCTCAACATTGCCGTCGATGGTCTCCGGCTCACCGTGGGCGGGCCAGATGGTCACGAAGGCCCCGCCCATCGGGCTCACCACGCCCGGCTCGGTGGTCATCGCCACGCACATCGCCGCGATCGCCGCGTCCACCGCATTCCCGCCCGCCCGCACGGCCGTCAGGCCCGCGTCCACGGCAAGAGGTCCGGTTCCGGCGACGGCGACGTGGCTAGGCATGCGCCCGATTCTGCCGGATCGGCGAGGCGGGGGCCGGGCCGTCTCCGGTTCCGAAAGCGAACTCCGCCAGCGACTCGTAGCGGGGGCGCCGCTCGCGGCCCTGCCCGAGGTGTGAGCGCACCAGGGTGGCGCCAGCGGCCACCCAGCCGGGCGACTCATAGCCATCCAGGATGCGCACCCACCGGGTGGCCTCGATTGGGCGGCGCATCCGGGCCACGGTGGCGTGCGGGATGAACCGGCCGCCGTCCACGGCGCTGCCCGCGTGCGCCGCGGCGCTGCGGACCGCCTTGGCGGTCGCACCCAGCCATGGCTGCGGGTCGGCGCCGAGGACGAGCACGCGGGCGGCATACGGGCTCGGCAATGCGCCTCCGGCGCCCAGCCGTATGCCGTGAGGCCCGATCCTCGCGCACCGCACCGACAGCGCGTCGAGCAGCGGCTCCAGTTTTGGTTCACTCACCTGCGGCAAGAAGGCCAGCGTCACGTGCATCTGCTCGGGATCGGTCCACCGCAGATCCGGCCCGGCCGCGCGCCGCGATGCCAGGAAATCATCGAGATCCGCCACCACCTCCGGCGGCGGAATCAGGGCCACGAATAGTCGCATCCCGCCATTGGAACACGCGCGCGCCCCCCACCCGAGGGACGGGCGAGGGGCGCGCGCAGTAGCGGCCGACGAGTCAGCCGAGCGGCGGATCAGCCGGCGACGACATCCAGGGTGACATTGGCCTGGACCTCGGGGTGGAGGCGGACCAGCGCGGTGTGGGTGCCGACAGCCTTGATCGGGGTCGGGACCTCGATCTTGCGCTTGTCGAGCTCGGGCCCACCGGCCGCCTTGACGGCAGCGGCGATGTCGGCGGTGGACACGGCGCCGAAGAGGCGACCTTCCTTGCCGGCGTGGGCAGTGACGGTGACCGACTTGCCCTCAAGATTGCCCTTGATCGACTGGGCTTCCTCGAGCGACTTCACAGCGCGGGTCTCGCGACCCTTGGCGATCGCGTCGATCTGCTTCTGCATCCCCGCGCTCCACGCGGTGGCCAGGCCACGGCGATAGAGGAAGTTGCGGGCGTAGCCGGGCTTGACGTCGACGACATCGCCGGCGGCACCGAGACCGGTGACCTCGTGGGTCAGGATGACCTTCATCAGGTGTTCTCCTTCAGTGGCTTCGGGGCGCGCTCAGCGGGAGGAGCTGCTGTAGGGCAGCAGCGCCATCTCGCGGGCATTCTTGACGGCCTGGGCAATGAGGCGCTGCTCCTGGACCGAGACACCGGTCACGCGGCGCGCGCGGATCTTGCCGCGGTCGGAGATGAACTTGCGCAGCAGCGCAGCGTCCTTGTAGTCGATGTTCTCGATCTTCGCGGACTTCAGGGGGTTGGCCTTCTTCTTCGGCCGACGCACAACGGGCTTAGCCATCGTGGTGCTCTCCTTCAAGGGGTGAGAGCCCGAGCATTCACTCGGGATGGAATGTGATTCAGATGGGGATGAGAGGGATCAGAAGGGGGGCTCGTCATACGACGGGGCATTGCCCCAGCCGCCGGAATTGCCCTGGCCCGAGCCGGAGGCAGCTGGGTTGCCGGCCGGAGGATTGCTCCACCCGCCCTGGCCGCCCTGGTTGCCCTGACCACCGGAGCCACCGCTCCAGCCGCCCTGGCCACCACCGGCATTGCCGGAGTTGCCCGAGCCGCCGGACCACGGGTCCTCCTGGCTGCCGCCGAAGCCGCCGCCTCCGCCGCCACGCTGGGTCTTGGTGACCTTGGTCGTGGCATAGCGCAAGGACGGGCCGACCTCGTCGACCTCCATCTCGATGACGGTGCGCTTCTGCCCCGTCTCCTTGTCGTCCCAGGAGCGCGACTTCAGTCGGCCGGACACGATGACGCGGGTGCCCCGGTGCAGGGACTCGGCCACATTCTCGGCGACCTCACGCCATACCGAGCAGCGCAGGAAGAGGGTCTCCCCATCCTTGAACTCGTTGCTCTGCCGGTCGAACGTGCGCGGCGTGGAAGCCACGGTGAAGTTCGCCACGGCCGCACCCGAGGGGGTGAAACGCAGCTCGGGGTCACCGGTGAGGTTCCCGATGACGGTGATGATGGTCTCGCCAGCCATGTCAGCTCTCCTTCGAGGATCGATCAGGCGTCGGCGCGCAACAGCTTGGTGCGCATCACCAATTCGGACAGGCCGAGCTGACGGTCCAGCTCCTTGGCCGTGGCCGGCTCGGCGGTGAAGTTGGTGACGACATAGCTGCCCTCATCCTTCTTCTTGATGGGGTACGCCAACCGGCGACGGCCCCACACATCGACGGTCTCGACACTGCCACCATCGGTCTTGACCACGCCGAGGAACTTCTCCATCGTCGGGCCGACCTGACGGTCGTCGAGCTCCGGGTCGAAAATGACCATGAGTTCATATGGACGCATGCTGATAACCCGCCTCCTTTGGTCTGTGAGCGGTCACGGTCGATCCGTGACAGGAGGGTTGTCATGCTGCCGAGCCGCCGGTATGCAGCCCACGCAACCTGCCAAGGATATCGGCTGGCGCCGCATCCTCCGAATCGGTCATCCACAGCCCCATCTCGCAGGGCGTGCCCCGCCCGACCCGCCCGCCGTGGAGCGGGGGCCGTATGCCGTGGGGGACCGGGCTTCCTACGGCTCGGTGGCCAGGTCCCTGGCGACGGGCTCGAGCGCGGGGTGGCGGGGTGGGGGATAGAGAGCGGCCTGCCAGATCCGCGTCACCAACCAGGTGATGCCGGCAGTGCGGATCAGCAGGAAGACGATGTACCAGGCGCCGGGCAGGGCGCGGTCTGGGGTGGTCAGGGCTCCGACATAGAGCCAGACGGCGATGAAGTGCAGCGCCTCGCAGCCCGCCCAGATCAGATGATCACGCCAGCGGATTCCGGCCATTGCGGCCACGGGCAGCAACCACAATGCCGCCTGCACGGGCACCGCTTTGCCGAGCATCATCCCCATGCCGACGACGACCAGCGCCACCTGCGGCCAGGTCGGCGCGCGGAAGGCGTCGCGCGTGAGCACCCACCCCAGGGTCAACGCCAAGAGCCAGCCGAGGATCGCCAGGAGCGAGACCGCCCAACTCGGCAGCGCATGGTGGGCGATCGACGGAATCAGCCAGAGCGAGCCATAGCCGGCATCGGCGGCCCACCACGCCTGATAGGGCGCGAGCAATTGCTCCGGCGCCACGATCGCAAAGAAGGTGACAACGGCAAGCACCGTGGTGCCCGTGAAGACCAGCACCCGCTTCAAAGGCACCACCAGGTCGGCGGCGATGGCAGCCAGAATCAAGGCGGCGACCACCGCCAGGACATAGCCGCGGCTCATCACCCCCAGCCCGAGCAGGATGCCGGTCAGACCGAGCCGCTGCCGATGCCAGGCCAGCATGGCCCCCGCCACCAGGGCAACGGCCAGCGCGTCGGAGTTGAGCACGGCGGCCAGCACGATCACGGGCGAGAGGGCGACCTGCGCCGCCGCCTGCAGGTCGTGCGGGAGCACCTGGACCGTGCACCATACGCAGGCCGCCAGCAGCAGCGTGATCAGCCCGACCCAGTAAAGGAAATAGAACCGGCTCTGATCCAGCGCCGGCCCGCCCGGCACCAGCCCGCCGAGCAGGCTCATCACCGACCCGGCGAGCACCGGCTGCTCCAGCACCGCATCACCGCGCAGGTATGCCGTGAGCCCCCCATCGAGGGGAGCCAAGGCATATTGCGCGGGCAGGTCTGAGAAGCACATCCGCCAGAACTGGTCGCTGCCATTCCAGCCGAAGCGCACGCAGTGCTCGCGCTGCAACACCGCGAGCGCCATCGGGATGGCGGTCAACGGCACCAGCCAGGTGGCGATGGTGCGCCACCACCCGGCCTCTCGGACATACCGGCCCGGCGGCCCACCGATCAGTGCGGTGGCGCGGCGGGGCAGGATGTCGGGTCGCACGCTGTCAGTCTGCCGTAGCCGACTGACCTGCTAGGGGCTCGGATCGGTGGAGGTCGCCGCCGGCGGTGCCATCGGACCGGAGGAACTGGACACCTGCCCGGTGGGCTGGGTCTGCGAGGGCGGCGGAGTGCTGGGTTCCAGCGTGCCGGTCCCCGTGCCCGACCCCGTGCCGGTGCCAGTCCCCGTGTTCGTGCCCGCCGTCGAGGTGCTCGACGACTCTTCCGTCGTCGTGCTGCTGGACTCGGTGCTCGAGGTCGACGAACTCGTCGTGGTGCTCGACGGTGGTGTATACGGCGGGACCGTGGTGACATTCGTCGGGGACCCGCCGGTGACATTTCCCAGCGGGGGCAGGGCCGCGATGGGTGCCCCCTCCAGCGCACCGCGCATGAAGTCGGTCCACACATTGACCGGGACGGTGCCGCCGGTGAGTTCGCCGACGCCGGGGATTGCGTTCATCTGGTTCGCCGGGATCAGGGAGCCGTCGCCCTTATAGATCCCCACCGCGGCCGAGAGCTGCCCGGGCGTGAAGCCGTCGAACCACGCCGAGTAGTTGTTGCTCGTCGTGCCGGTCTTGCCCGCGGCCGGCCGCCCGAGGGCGCTCGCGGCGACCGCGGTGCCGCCGGGCTGGACGGCGGCGTTCATGGCATGGATGGTGTCGCGCATGACCGCCTGGTCGAAGACCTGCTTGACCTGCGGCTTGGCCGTGTAGTCGAGGGTGAACTCGCCGCGCGCCTTCACCCCGGCGATGAGGTATGGCGTGGCGCGCTTCCCCTCGGCCGCGATCGTCGCGTAGGCATTGGCCTGGTCCAAGACGGTCACCAGGTCGGTGCCGAAGACATTGGCGTAGTTGGTGCCGAGTTCCTTCTGCGCCCCGGCGGCGTGCAGACCCGCCTTCTCGGCAGCCTCGCGGGTGCGCTCCGGGGTGACCTCAATGTTGAGTTGCGCGTAGTAGGTGTTGGCGGACTTGCCGGTGGCCTGGGTCATGTCGAGCACGCCATACCCATGGTTGCCGAAGTTGACGACCTCGCCGGCCTGCGCGGCCGCCGTGGCGCCCGGCTCATTGCTCTTGAACTGCTCGAAGAACATCGGGCTGCGCGCATCGAAACGGGTGGACAACGGCAGCCCGCGTTCGAGGGCCGCGACGAGGGTCCAGATCTTGAAGGTGGAGCCGGCCTGCATACCGGCCTTCGTCGCGACATTGAAGTAGCCGAGGTCGCCGGAGCCATAGGTCGCGCCGCCATAGAGGGCGCGGATCGCGCCATCACCGGGGGCGACCGCCGCGAGGCCGACGTGCAGATCGTCGACGCCCTGCGGCATTCGGGCCGCCACCGCCGCCTTGGCCGAATCCTGGGCGCGCTTGTCGATCGTCGTGGTGATGCGGAAGCCACCACGCGCGAGGTCGTCCTCGGTCAGGTCGAGCTTGCTCTGGAGTTCCGCGCGGACCATCTCGGAGATGAAGCCCTCCGGCCCGGTGGCCGTGCGTGGCTTGGTGGCCTTGATCGTCGTCGGGAACTTCGCCTTGGCGCGCTCGTCCGCACTCAGCCAGCCCTGCTCGACCATGCCGTCAAGGACATAGGCCCAGCGCTCCTGCGCATTGCGCTTCTGCTCGGCGCCGAGGCGCGGGTCGTAGTAGGAGGGGCCCCGGATGACGCTGGCCAGCAGCGCCCCCTGGGAGGCATCGAGGTTTTGGACGCTCGTGCCGAAATAGGCCAGCGAGGCCTTCTGGATGCCGGAGGCGCCACGGCCGTAATAGATGGTGTTGAGGTAGTTCGCGAGGATCTCGTCCTTGCTCAGCTCGTTGTCGATCTTGATCGAGATCAGCACCTCCTTGGCCTTGCGGCTCAGGGTGCGGTCCTGCGTCAGGTAGTAGTTCTTGACGTATTGCTGCGTGATCGTCGAGCCGCCCTGCTGCGGTCCGCCTCGCAAGCCCACCCAGATCGAGCGCGCAATGCCCTTGGGCGAGATGCCATTGTTCTCATAGAAGCTGCGGTCCTCGGCTGCGAGGAAGGCCTCCTGGACGTCCTTGGGGATCCGATCGATCGGGACGATCGCCCGGTTGCCGTCGACCTCGGCGAAGCGGTCCAGGACCGTCTTGCCGTCGCTGTAATAGATGATCGATTCCTGCTGCAGCACATTGGGATTCGGCTTCGGAATGGGCGTCAGGGCATAGGCCACGACGAGCCCGGCAGCCCCGAGCAAGCCCAGGGTGAAGAAGGTCCACAGGGTGCGGCGCAGCCAGCGCCGCTTGCGCTTCGGCGCCGAGGGGGCAGGGGTGGTGGCGGTCTGACGAGGGGAGGGCATGAAGGCTTCCGGATTCGGGGCACGGATGGCAGGCGCCCCGCGATGGGCGCACTATCAGTATGACGCTCAACCCTGAGCGCCGGTTGCCAGGCGTTTCCTGTGACCTACGTCGCCCCCGAGCAGGCGGTATGCCGTGCGCCCCCCACCCGCCGTCTGGCTCCTGCGCGCAGCGCGGGAAAGGGCACTCTCACCCCGGAGATTGTCCTTTCGATGACCCCAGAGTGTCCTTTCGACGACCCCAGAGTGTCCTTTCGACGGGGTTTGCGTCGAGAGGGCACTCTGACCCCGTCGAGAGGACACTCTGACCCCGTCGAGAGGGCACGTGTGATCGGTCGGGCACCTGCGCGCCGCGGGATCCGTAGAGTCGGAAGTGGCTGCCGATCGGCAGCCCAGGCATGTGGGATGTGGCGAGAAGGGTTGAGACGACATGGGGTCATTGCAGGGCAAGACGGCGGTGGTCACGGGCGGGGCGAGCGGCATCGGGCGAGCGAGCGTTGAAGCGCTGGTGGCGGCGGGTGCGCGAGTCGCGGTCGTGGATCGAGACCAGGCGGCCATGGCCGCTCTGGTGGCGGCGCACGGGGAGGCGGTGACCCCCGTCACGATCGACCTGCTCGACGCCGCGGACTGCGCGCGCCTACTGCCTGCCGTTCTCGAGGTGCTGGGTCAGGTCGACATCTTCCACGCCAATGCCGGCATCTATGTCGGGGGCGACCTGGTCGAGGCGAGCGGCGAGGCGATCGACAGGATGCTCAATCTCAATGTCAATGTCGTGATGAAGAATGTCCGCGACATCCTCACGCACATGATTGAGCGCGGCACCGGCGACATCATCGTCACCAGTTCCCTAGCGGCGCACTACCCGACGCCGTGGGAGCCGGTGTATGCGTCGAGCAAGTGGGCGATCAACTGCTTCGTGCAGACCACCCGCCGGCAGGTCTTCAAGCACGGCATTCGCGTCGGCTCGGTCTCACCCGGCCCGGTGGTCAGTGCGCTCCTCGCGGACTGGGAACCCGAGCGCCTGCGAGCCGCGCGGGACGAGGGTTCGTTGATGGAGCCCGCCGATGTTGCTGACGCGATTCTCTTCATGCTCACCCGCCCTCGCCACGTCACGATCCGCGATGTCGTGATGCTGCCGACGAAGTTCGACCTGTAGGGCGGCGCGGGTACGCGCGCACGGGCAGCGGCAGCCGCTCAGGGGTTGGGGATCGCGACATGATGGCGAATCTCGTCCATCACCCGCAGCAGGCGGATGGAGTCAGACAGCGGGCGAATCGTCGAACTCAATTCTCCCGCAGCGATATTGCGGGCGACGGCGGCCGCTTGGAAGTGCAGCCCACCCTCGTGAGCGAGCTTCGGCTCGTCATACCGAAGCCGGTCGCCGGAGCGGGTGGTGAGGCTGAAGCCCCCCGGTTGATAGAAGGGGCCGTCGATCACGATCGTGTGGTCGAGGCCGGCGAAGGTGGCGGTCGTCGGGGTCTCCCCGACGATGGAGGTATGCAGTGCGGCCACCCCGCCGCGCTCGCTCTGCATCGTGATCGCGAGCTGGCCGTTGATGCCATTGGGGGCGGGCGCGCCGACGGCGCTGAGGCTCGCCGGTGTCCCGAGCGCCCACATGGCGATCGAGAGCGGATAGGTGGCCATGTCGAAAAGGGGGCCGCCGGCGAGGGCCGCGTCGAAGATCCGGTGATCGGGTGTGAAGTACTCGCCCATGTCCGCGAGCACGGCGTCGACGGCGATATCGGCGAGCACCTGGGCAAGCACGTCATACTTCGGCAGGAAGAGCGTCCAGAACGCCTCCATGCAAAAAACTCCTGCTGCCGCAGCATGATTCGCGATGTCCTGCGCCTGCTCCTGCGTGATCGCGATCGGCTTCTCGACCAGCACATGCTTGCCCGCGGCGATGGCGAGCAGCGCGTGCTCGTGGTGCAGATTGTGGGGCGTCGCGACATAGATGATGTCGATATCGGGATCGGCGACCAGCGCCTCATAGCTCCCGTATGCCGTGGGCGCACCCACCAGCGCCGCGAACCGGGCCGCGCTCTCCTGGGAGCGTGAGCCAACGGCATACACCTGCTGAGTTGTGTTGCGGCGCAAAGCTGTTGTGAACTTTTCCGCGATCCATCCCGTGCCGAGGATGCCCCAGCGCAGGCTCGGTGCCTCGCGCGGGTCGAGGGTGCGGGCGAGCGGCAGGGAGCGCATGATTCTCCTTCGGCGGGGGATCGGGATCAGGGGGTGAAGGCAGCGCGGAAGGCAGCCAAGGCCTCGTCCGGGTCACCGGAGGCGAAGGCCTCGAGGCCGACCACTGCGGCATACCCCATGTCCCGCAAGGCTATTGCGACATTCGCGTAGTTGACTTCGCCCGTGCCCGGCTCGCAGCGGCCGGGCACATCGGCCACCTGAATCTCACCGATCCACGGCAAAGCCTCGCGGCACAGATCGATGAGATTCCCCTCGCCGATCTGCGCGTGATAGAGGTCGAGATTGAGTTTCAGGTGCGGGGAGTCGATGCCGCGGACCAGGTCGAGCGTGTCCGCGGCCCTGGCGAAAGGCGTGCCCGGGTGATCGACGGCGGTGTTGAGATTCTCCAGGACATAGACGACATCATGCTGCTGCGCAAGGTCCGCGACGCGCTGCAATGTATGCCGTGCGGTCGCCCACATCGCTTCTGTCACACCGACATTCGGGTCCACGGCAACCACCGGAAGGCCGCGGTTATCGAGGCCGGTGCCGTGGATGTTCAACGCCTTGGCACCGATTCGCTTGGCCACAGCGATCGACTCCGCCGCGCTCGCCAGCAACCGGTCGGCACCCTCGGGGTCGGCGAGGGTGCCCTCGGTGTAGCCGGTCATCGAGGTGAAGAGGACACCCTCGCCGGCCAGGCGTTCGAGCACGTCGATGTCGTGACCTCGCCAGTCCCAGATCTCCACGGCGAAGCCGGCGTCGTGCAAGCGCCGGATCCGCTCGGGTTTGGGGAGGTCCACAAAGAGCATCTCGCTGCTCGCCGCGAGCACAAAGGAGTCGCCAGTCACGTTGTGGCTCAGTCGTTTTGGGGGAATCCCAGGTTGAGGCCACCGTGGCTCGGGTCAAGCCACCGGGAGGTGACGACCTTGCCGCGGGTGAAGAAGTGGACACCCTCCATACCGTGGGCGTGGGAGTCGCCGAAGAGCGAGGCCTTCCAGCCGCCGAAGGAGAAGTAGGCCATGGGGACGGGGATGGGCACATTGATGCCGACCATGCCGACCTCGACCTCGTGCTGGAAACGGCGGGCGGCGCCACCGTCATTGGTGAAGATCGCCGTGCCATTGCCATAGGGGTTGTCGTTGATCAATTTCAGCCCCTCGTCATAGGACGCGACCCGCACCACGCCGAGGACCGGCCCGAAGATCTCGTCGTCATAGACCGACATGCCCGGCGCGACATTGTCGAAGAGCGTCGGGCGCAGGAAGAAGCCCTCGCCATCGGCGTCGATATCACCATCGCGCCCGTCGACGACCAGGGTGGCGCCGTCCGCGACACCGGTGTCGAGATAGCCGGCAACCTTGTCGCGGTGTGCCTTTGTCACCAGCGGGCCCATGTCCGCCCCGCGCGTGCCATCGCCGGTGACGAGCTTGCCCATCCGGTCGGTGATCTTGCTGATCAGGTCATCGGCGATCGGCTCGACCGCGAGCAGCGCGGAGATCGCCATGCAGCGTTCGCCGGCGGAGCCGAAGCCCGCATTGATGGCCGCATCGGCGGCAAGGTCGAGATCGGCATCCGGCAGCACGAGCATGTGGTTCTTCGCCCCGCCGAGAGCCTGCACCCGCTTGCCGTGCGCGGTGCCGGTCTCATACACATACTTCGCGATCGGCGTCGAACCCACGAAGGAGACGGCCTTGACATCGGGGTGGGTCAGGAGGGCATCGACGGCTTCCTTGTCGCCATGCACGACATTGAGGACGCCATCGGGCAGCCCGGCCTCCTTCCAAAGCGCGGCCACGGCATTGACCGCCGAGGGGTCCTTCTCCGAGGGCTTGATGACGACCGAGTTGCCACACGCAATCGCGATCGGCACGAACCACAGCGGCACCATCGCCGGGAAGTTGAACGGGCTGATGACCGCGACGACCCCGAGGGGCTGGCGGATCGAATAGACATCGACGCGGGTCGAGACATTCTCGGAGAAGCCGCCCTTAAGCAGGTGCGGGATGCCGCACGCGAACTCGGCCACTTCAAGGCCGCGGGTCACCTCACCGACGGCATCGGAGAGCACCTTGCCGTGCTCGGCCGTGATGAGCGCGCCGATCTCGTCTTTGCGCTCGTTGAGCAATTCCCGGAACTTGAAAAGCACCTGCGTGCGCTTGGTCAGCGAGGAGTCCCGCCACGACTCCTCCCAGGCCGCCTTCGCCGTCGCGACCGCCTCGCCGACCAGGGCGGCCGACGCCAGGTCGAGGTCCCCGGAGTGCTCACCCGTGGCCGGGTTGAAGACCGGGCTCGTGCGCTGCGCCGTGCCCTCCCACGCGCTGCCATTGATGAGGTGGGTGATGCGGGAGGGACTCATGGCTCGGACCTTTCGTCAACGGAGGACTTTGTTAGAACAAAGTAGCAGACATGGTCGTATGCCGTCACCTCGTCCCCGCGCCCCGCCCGCGCAGATGGCGCGCTCAGAATTGCCAGTTCGACGCTCGGAAGTGGCAGGCTGTGGGGCAGCGGCCTCGCGTCGTCACTTTTGTTCCATCGTTACTCTTTGTGCACCCGTCCAGGAAGAGGCCAGTTTATGGCGCAGCAAGTCCGCACCATCTTGATCAGTGACATCTCGGGCGAGGAAATCTCGGACGGCGCCGGTCAGACCATCGAGTTCTCGGTCCGCGGTGTCGATTATCGGATCGACTTGACCGATGCGGAGGCCAGTGACTTCGACCAGGCCATCCAGCTCTATATCCGCCACGGCGAGCGGGTCGGCGGTCGGCGCCGGGTCGCCGGCGGCACCGCGCCGGCGCGCACCGACAAGGCGCAGCTCGACGCCATGCGGCGCTGGGCACGCGCCCACGGCCATCAGGTCTCCGACCGAGGCCGGATCGCCGCCTCGATCCAAGAGGCTTATCACGCCGCCAGCCAGGGCTGAGCCAGCCCGCCCGGGCCCGCCGCTCGCAGGTCCCTGCGGTTCGGCGGCCCGCACCCTTGGTCACCCCCTTGGCAGGGGGCGGCCGGGCTGCTTGAGTTCTGGTATGCCGCAGACCTACCTCGGAGTCATCACCGGTTCCTTTTCCACGCCCGCCGCGGATAACCCGACGGTCGTCGTCATGGAGGCCGCCTATCGCCATCACGGCCTCGACGCGCGCTATCTGAACTGCGATATTGCCCGTGAAGACCTCGCGGCGGCCGTCGCCGGGGCCAGGGCGATGAACTGGGCGGGCTTCAATTGCTCTTTGCCGCACAAGATTTCGGTGATCTCACTCATCGATTGCTTGGCCGCGTCGGCCGAGATCATCGGTGCGGTGAATTGCGTCGTGGCCACCGATGGCGAACCAATCGGGCACAACACCGACGGCCAG
>Ga0209277_10001268_pt1 | contig 12488 bp, 16 predicted proteins | sample JI81AbrownDNA_FD_187503 | JGI IMG/M metagenome (GOLD analysis project Ga0209277, IMG submission 187503) | Wastewater effluent complex algal communities from Wisconsin, to seasonally profile nutrient transformation and Carbon sequestration -... | ecosystem: Engineered > WWTP > Effluent > Algae... | reverse complement strand
AATGGTTAATAATTCTGAATCCTCGTCACATTGCGCGCTGGAGGTGTAATGGAAGGGGGGCACAACGCCAGACCATCCAAAACTTTGAAACGGTGTGGAAATAAAGGAAACAGTCACGCTCTCGGGGCGGGAGGTGAGCTTGACGCGCAGGGCGACGCTTCCTTTTAAGAGCAGGTGCAGCTTGTCAGCTGTTTCACCTTCACGGAAGACATACTCATCATTTTTGTATGAGGTCTCGCTGCATATCGCGGCAATCTCACTGAGCAGTGATTCGGGAAGTCCATTGAATAGGCCGAACTGAGATAATGTTTCCGTGGTGATCATTTTGCCTCCAAAGTTTGGGTGTGGATAATGTTCGTTGTGCGGAATCAGATTTCAGATTAAGTGCGAAGCGTCTCTTTTTTGTTCAATTATTTGATATGCTTTTTGATCTCATCGCGCAAGTCAAGCGAGTTGCCCATAATCGCTCCAAAGACAATAAATAAAATTGTTGCGCCAGCGCTTGCGTAAATTGCGTAGGGTGAGTTCCAAAAAAATGGAAGGGCAAAGACGAAGATGATGCCGAGGATAAGACCGTAGAATGGGGCTTTGATAATGTGGGGGATGTCTTTCCATGCTTTGGACATGGAGAAAGGTTTGCGCATGCGCTTTTCTTTGACGGCGCTGCTGTGCTGGAACTGGCGCTGTTTGACAAGCGGGTCGCGTGCTTGAAGCTGCTTCTCGCGGAGTCTTTTGAGCCTTTCCTGTTCCTGGTCGGACATGCCAGTCTCCTTTGCGCTTACGAGTATTATATAATTGTACAGGATTTTATAAAACATGACCATCACAAATAATGTCACAAGATTTTTGGATGCACGTAAAGTGAAGTACTCTACGCACGAAGTGCCCGCTGAAAAACTCGGCGCGGTGGAGGTTGCGCAATTGATGGGTGTGCCTGCTGAACAGGTGTTTAAGACCATCGTGACAAAACGCGAAAAAGGCAAGCCGGTACTGGCGGTAATCCCTGCTCCGCGTGTAGTGGATTTGAAAATGCTGGCTTCCTTTTTAGGCGAGAAGAAAATGCACCTGCCCAGCGAACGCGAAGCCGAGCAATTGACAGGTTTGCAAGCTGGGGGCATTTCTCCACTGGCGCTGATCAATAAAGGCTTCCAAGTTGTGATCGATTCCGCTGCGCAAGCTTTTGAGGAAATTTATATCTCAGGCGGCCAGCGCGGTTTGGATATTCAGTTGAGTGTGGGCGATTTAGTTAAGCTAGTGAATGCGAAGATCGGTACAGTCAGTAGGGTGGAATAAAAAGATAGCCGCTAATTTTGCAAAATTTTGTGTAATTAGCGGCTAAAGTTTCTTTTGTTACGATTGAAATTCTGCAACCATTTCACCGTTTACCCAAAGTGTGTATTTGCCTTCGGGAAAACTTCCAAGCGGAATATTGACATCGAATGGCTCAATCACTTGTATGCATATTTTTTCAGGGTCGGAAACGGAATACACATCCACCATGATTTTGTTGTCTGCATCTGGGGGGCTGACGGCTGCGCGTAATTGGTTGCAGGGCGTGGGCAGGCCGCCAGTGAGATGCAGCATAAATTGCAGCGGGAAACTTTCCAATGTAAGTATTTCCTTGATTTCAACAAAGGCTGCGCCTCGTGCAAGTCTTTCGTCTTCTGGTTTTGGAAGATACGAATTCTGTTCAGTTGGATCAGAAATGGAGCTGTTTGGATAGGACGCATTTGGATAGGATGCATTCGGGTAAGAGAGGTTTGTGCTAACAGGTTTGTTTGTGTTTGATGTGCAGGCGGTCATTACAATGGCTAAAACAAGCAATAGCGTAATTGTTTTTTTCATGGCATCTCCATTTTATTCAGACGTTCTCAACGCTTAAAAAGTTTCATTAATAAGTAATGAAATCCCCAGCATATCCTTCATTGACCCACACGGTATATCTTCCGTTGGAGTAAACACCCAGCAGCAGATTGGCTTCGAATTGCTGAAAGACATTATCACAACTGACATCTTTATTTACCAAGCTATAGACCTCGATCAATATTTGAAAGTTGGCGTTGGGCGGCGCAACATTGATGCGTAATTCGTTGCATACACTGGGCACGGAGCCTGAAATTTTCAACTCTACGCGAAAGGGATCGAGGTCAAAGCGTTCGACCAGACCGGTGCTATTAATGATGGCTCCCGCCAAAGACAGGCTTACATCTCCGGATTGTGGCCTGTATGGATTTTCTTCGACCTGTATGATGATCGGAATTGCTGTAGTTGCTGTTGGCTCTTGTGCGGGAGAGGCAAAGCAGGCTGCGAGGGCCAGAAGTGGCATGATGAAAATAAAACGCTTCATTTAATCCTTTAGGGCGTACTCGACTGCCGAGACCGCATGGATGGACGTGGTTGGGAAAAGAAGCACACGGCTATCACCTTGCTTGACGAGTAATTCGATTTCGGTGCAGCCGAGGATGATGCCTTCCGCGCCCTGCGCGATGAGCAATTCCATGATACGTTTATATTCTTCCCTTGAACCATCCATGATCTTTCCCTGCACTAATTCATCATAGATCACGCGGTGAATAATTTCCCGATCCGCTTCGTTGGGTATCAACACATCCAGCTCAAAATTGTTGATCAGGCGGCCTTTGTAAAAATCATGTTCCATTGTAAAGCGTGTGCCAAGTAGACCGATCTTTTTTATTCCCGTCGCTTTAATTTTTTCAGCGGTGGCATCTGCGATATGCAGAAAAGGGATATTCACATTCGCGATGATTTGGTCCGCGAGTTTGTGCATGGTGTTGGTACACAGCACAATAAAATCCGCGCCGCCGCGTTCAAGGTCTTGCGCGCATTTCACCAAAATTTGCGCGGCTTCGTCCCAGCGGTTTTCATGCTGCAACTTTTCGATCTCGGCAAAATCCACTGTCACCATCAAACTCTTGGCAGAATGCAAGCCGCCCAGTTTTTCTTTTGCCGTTTCATTGATAATGCGATAATACTCGATGGATGATTCCCAACTCATGCCGCCGATCAACCCGATGGTTTTCATGATGCAACTCCTTTTAATCGTGATGCTTCAAATAAATGCGGTGCGACGACATACACCCCGCTTCCACTCACAGCGACAGTTGAATCGGCCAATTTGATTTCTCCTGTGCTGATAATTTTTCTTTCGCCAACCTCAGTAATGCGGGCTTCAGCAAGCAAAGGCTGGTGAAGCGGCAGCGGTTTGCGGTAATTGATATTGATATTGATATTTGCTGCCACCACCTGATGCCCTGCCGCCCAGACTACCAGCCCCATTACTTCATCTAATATTGCCGCAGATGCCCCGCCGTGAGTATGCCCTGGCGGACCTTGATGCGTTTCGTTCAATGTGAATTCGGAAGTGAGGACTCCATCATCGTCCACGAACATGGTAATGCCAATGCCGCGCGGATTTTCGTTTCCGCATACAAAGCACCAGCCGTGATAGGGAATTTGTCTTTTCATGGTTAATATTTTATCCTCTTCCGTGCTAAAATCCACAAATGATGATTCGTGTCAAACTGATTGCCAACTACCGCGAGGCCCTGCCACCCGAAGCCAAACACGGCGTGGTCGAGTTGGATGTCCCCGCAGGGACAACGGTTTACGAAGCCATCTCCCGCTTTGACATTCCCCTCAACGACGAAAGCGTCATCGTTCTCAACGGTCTTACCGTAGACATGAACACGCCGCTCGTTGAAGGCGATATGGTCACAGCATTTTCCGCGATCGCTGGCGGATAGTTTTTTTACCGTGAAGGGTCACAAAGGAACTCTTTCTCTTTCATCCTTCATAATTCATCCTTTTAGGAGAACTCCCATGTACGGCTGGCATCTCAGAATTCTACGAGTAAACCTCACTACAAAGAAAGTTACAACCGAAGACGTTGACCCGAAGATCGCGCGTGATTATCTCGGCGGGCGCGGATGGGCGATTCATTATCTGTACAAAGAAATGGATCCGATGGCGGATGCGCTTTCACCAGAAAATGTTTTGATCTTCGCCACAGGCCCGCTGACGGCAACCCCTGCGCCGACGGGCAACCGCTACATGGTGGTCACCAAATCCCCGCTGACAGGTGCGCTGGCACACTCCAACTCCGGCGGCGAATTTCCAACCTGGATGAAGCGCACGGGATTCGACATGTTCATCTTTGAGGGAAAATCTCCAGAGCCGGTATATGTCTTCGTAAACGAGGATCAGGTTGAGGTTAGGTCAGCGGCGCATGTTTGGGGCAAGGATACGCATGAGACCACAGATATCCTAAAGGCAGAAACATCCGCCGATGCGAGAGTCGCATGTATTGGGCAAGCGGGGGAGAATCTCGCATTGATGGCGGCGATCATGAATGATAAACATCGCGCGGCGGCTCGTTCTGGCGTTGGCGCGGTGATGGGATCGAAGAATCTCAAAGCGGTGGTGGCGATGGGAAATAAAAACCCCGCGTTGCACAACCCCGAAGAGATGCGCGCGTTGAGCGTGGACACGTCCAAGAATGTGGGCGCGGATGTGAAGAAGGGGTCGAACATGCGCATTTACGGAACTTCGTATGTGCCGCAAGTGACCAACACGCTCGGCATTTTGCCCACGCGCAATTTCCTGCAAGGTACGTTTGAACATGTGAATAATATCGATGGCGACGCGCTTAAGAATCAATATCTGATTCGTCACACACCCTGTTATCGCTGTCCGCTTTCGTGCGGACGTTTGACCGAAGTGCCCGATGGAAAATATAAAGGTAAAGGCGAAGGTCCTGAATATGAAACGATTTCATCTTTGGGAACAGGCTGTGGCGTTTCTGATCTCGCCGCGCTGCTTAAAGCAAATTATCTGTGCAACGAATACGGCATGGATACCATCACCACTGGCATGACAATTGCCGCCGCGATGGAAATGTACGAGAAGGGCTACATTCCCGAAAGTGTAATTGGTCAGCCGTTGAAATTCGGCGACCACGATGCGATGATCGAGATGATCAAGTTGATGGCGCATCGCGAAGGATTTGGCAATGACCTCGCGCAAGGCAGCTACCGTCTCGCGGAAAAATATGGTCATCCCGAAATTGCCGTCACCACACGCAAACAGGAATTCCCCGGCTACGATCCGCGCGGCTCGCAGGGCATGGGATTGTTGTATGCAACATCCAACAAGGGCGCGTCGCACATGGAAGGTGATGTTGCTTACGAAGAAGTCTTTGGTGTGCCCGTCAAAGAAAATCCACTTACCACCGAAGGCAAGCCTGAACTCGTCAAGCATTTTGAAGACTCCTTTGCGCTGATGGATTCTTCCGGCGTGTGCGTGTTCGTTGGCATTCGTTATATGTTCAACAAAGACCGCATGATCCTGCCGCAAACCCTCGCGAACATGATGAATCTTTCCACGGGCGCGGGCTACACTCCCGAAGAGGCGCTCAAAGCTGCCGAGCGCGTTTATAACCTGGAGCGCATGTTCCTGCTCAAGGCTGGCTCCACCGAAGATACTTTGCCTTATCGCATGTTGCACGAGCCGTTGCCCGATGGCCCAGCCAAAGGCAAAGTCGTTGAGCTTGATAAGATGCTGCCAGAGTTTTATAAAGTAAGAGGCTGGGACGAAAAAGGCTGGCCCACCAGGGAAAAATTACAAGAGTTGGGATTGCCCAATTAATGAAAACAGGTCACGCCGCAAACGTGACCTGTTTTTTTGCAACGCCTCATTCTTAAGGGACAGTTGATTCTCGTTTGCTGGAAAATTCCCTTCGCTGTGAGTCAGTTGTCAGATTGCGTCTGCTGCGATATTATCCCAGCCATGGCAGACGATAAAGGCTCAAGCGAATCCCCTGCAACCACTTTGTGTAAATCCTGCGGCATGTGTTGCAGTGGACATTTATTTCTTTGGGCAAGGCTGCACTCTGCCGAGCTCGATCATTCCGAGGCATTGGGTCTGACCGTGATCCGGAACGACCCCCGCCAGCGCGGATTTCATCTGCCTTGTCCGCTTTGGCATGGGCAGTGTACGATCTACACTTCGCCTGACTGCCCACGGGTTTGCCATTCCTATAAATGTAAGCTGCTCAAAGAACTTGATAATGAAGAGGTCACTCTAGACAATGCTTTGCCCGTGATCCAACAAGCAAAGCAAATGATTAAGGAAATTGAACCTCTTTTGCCCGCCGCGCACCAAGGCAGTTTTCGTCAGCGTTTTGTGGCGCATTTGGAGTATTTGGAAAAATCCACAAAAAAGGGGAGCGCCGATCTGAGCTTTCAGCAGAAAGCCAAAGAGTTGCTGAACTTTTACGAGAATAGATTTGGGGTAAACGACCTCATCGACAAGCCAGAGGAAAGCGAAGCTGAGGAGTAGAAAATTACAGCGTAGAGCGCTTTCCCTTGCTTAACTGATAACTGCTTTGAACTTCCGCAACCCTTTTTATATTTATTGCACAACCATAATCAGGTATACTCTCGCTACATTTTTGTAGGAGAGAACTCATGGAAATAGACCCCGTCTGTAAAATGGAAGTTGACCCTGCTTCTGCGCAATGGAAATCTGAATACAAAGGGATCACTTATTACTTTTGTTCCCCCGGCTGCAAAGCCTCTTTTGAAAAAGAACCAGATAAATATATTCACACAGCAGCCTGACTTTTGGAAGAATTGCGTTGCAGTAGAGGCATTTCATGATCGAAAGATTTAAACAGTGGTTTCCATTGCGTGCTGGAGAGTCGAGGTTGGTTTTTTCCCTCGGCTTTATTTTATTTGCAAACTATGCAGCCATGGGCATCACCAAAGTTGTATCTGTCAGTGGCTTTTTAGGGACGGTCAAAGACCATTACATTCTGTTAGTCTGGGCCGTGGATATGGTCTTGCTGATTCTCGCAACAGGCATTCAATCTCTGATCGTAGATCGCTTTGACCGCATCAAACTGCTTGCCGGTGTATTGCTTGTCTTTGTGATCCTTTACGCTTTACTTCCTTTGACATTTCTTTCCAAATCATTCCCTGCTTCGATAAGTTATACGCTGATATATCTTCTTAACGATCAGCAGTGGCGTTTCTTTCCTGTCGTTTTCTGGATTCTCGTCAATGACATTTACGACCCTGCCACTGGACGCAGGGTCATGCCGATCATTGCGAACTTTGCCTTTGTGGGCACCATTGTCGGCCTTGGGATCGGTGCGGTCGATGCCAAGCTGGGGTTTGGTCCCGTCAAATTATTATTACTCAACGCCTCAATATTTTCCCTCGCCTATCTGATAGCGCAAACCCGTTTGCGGACGGTGAAACTCGCCCCGCCAGCGGGAGCGCAGAATTCAATGAAGGAAACCCTCACAGAAGGGTGGGAGTTCATTAAAACCGTGCCGGCGTTTGCCTGGTCTGCGTTAGGGATGTTGGCTGCTGGCAGCGTGATGACAATTCTCCTGTACGACGTTTTATCAGATGCAAAGCTTGATCTTGGAAGCGGCTTTCAATCCTTTTATGCCCAATATAATCTCGTGATCGCTTTTGTATCTATTTTTGTGCAGAGTTTTTCCGCGAAGATCATTGAACGTATTTCCTTGAAACGAAGTTTTCTCATTCAACCCTTTGTGATGCTGGGATCGGTGATCGCGAATTTTTTCATTCCCGGTTATGTGAGCAGCGCAATATCTCAGGGTGTTTCGCGTGTGACCTATGACACTGTGGATCTTTCGGCACGCAAGGCTTTTCAAGCCATGGTTCCGAATGAGAAGCGCGGGCGTGTTAGCATGTTCATAGATAGCTATCTGCCTTCCGGCGGCACGATCATAGGCAGCCTCGTGGCATTTGCCATTATTTCTCTTGGCTTGAAATTTGGATTTGCCCGTGAACAGTATTCATTGATCTATCTGGGCGTCGGCGTAGCGGTTGCTTTGCTGGCAGTTTATGCGGCTTTCCGGGTACGCGCTACATATGAGCAAAGCATGTTAAGTTGGCAATTAAAACGCCGTACCCGCGGAGCCAGCGTTTTAGACAAGTTAGACTTTGGAGAGGATGAAAAGTAATGTCGCTGAAACCCGTCAGACAGGTGGGAAATGTTGCTATATATGACTTGCTCGGGTCCGGTGATACCGAGCGAATTGAAAAAATGCTTAGGCTGTATGCAAAGCTGTTTCCGCAGTACCAGCATTACGTCCCGAGAATGAGGCGGCGTTCCCAGTTTGGGAATGAACATCGCGAGGGGCATATCGTCCACTATTGGCTTATTGAGGTGGACGGTCAACCGGCGGCGTTACGTACGTTTCGATATGTGCGCGGCCGTCGCTGTGGATTGGCTCATGCCCTGGCTGTAGATCCGGCTTTTCGAGAAGTGATGGTGACCGATCGCAGGCTGGCGGTATATGTTATCTACGAATGCCTGAATCAGGTCATACAGGACGCAAAAGAAAAGGGAGATTTACCGGTATACGGGATGGTCAATGAAGTGGAGCCGCACCGCTTAATGGAGCATTACAAGCATAACGGATTGGTTCAATTGCCATTAAAATATGTCGAACCAATTTTTCCTCCGGAAGTGGAAGGAAGCAGTCGCTCGGAAGAGCTTGCGAATACACGTTTTTCGCCCATGCACATTGGATTTTTGCCAAACCCGGAAGCGAAAGTGAAAGAATATACCTGTGAAATGATCTCTGATTTTGTAAAAGCTTTTCTTGTGGACCATTACGGTCTGCCTGAAGAACATACGGCAGTGCTTGAAGTTCTTGATACCATTAACAGACAGGATGAGATTATATGATTGAACAGAAAACAGGCCCCCTAAAACCAGCCGGGCGCTTTTTTAGCCTTCGGCTGAAGATCTGGATCGGATTTATTCTTATTTTTACTCCGGTTTTTGTTGCCAGTTATTATTGGTTTTACCAATATACATCAGATCGAGTCTTTCAGACCATTACGGATGATCTTCAAGAGACCCTTAATGGCGCTGTTAAGGGCATGGATAAAGAAGGATTTGTAAAACTTTACGAAGAAGAAAGTATTGACAATCCAATGTGCCCGCCTGAAAAGCCGACTGCGGATACTCCCAAGGAAGAAAATGGATATTATCCTGAGGACAACCCGCTTTATATGGCACATGAAAACTGGTTGTTGGCTGTTCAGCAGATCGAGCCGCAGACTCGTATCTATACTTATATTAAGGGGATTGAAGCAGGTGAGGTGATCGCCATTGGGAGTACGGGATATTTCCGTGAGCCGCGTGGTGGGTTTAGATTCTGCCAGCGCTATACATCGACCTCTTCCAATATCTATAATGGTCTAACTGCTCAAGTAGATGCGTGGACGCCTTATACCGATAGTTTTGGAAGTTGGATCACTTCTTATACGCCTATTATTGATGATAATGGGAATGCGATAGGTGCAATTGGTATTGATATTGAGGCCAGCTATATAGAAGAGGTTCGCGACAATATCCTCCGAAATGGGGCAATTGCCTTCGTTTTGAGCTACATTCTTATCTTCCTTATGGTATTTTGGCTTTCAGGCTTTTTGACCCGCCCGATCATCGGTCTTGCCGGTGCCGCCAAGGAGATCGGAGAAGGGGATTACAGCCACGAGTGGAAGGATGATGACGCAAAAAGGAACTTCCACGATGAAATTGATACCCTCACAGGGGTCTTCAAGGTCATGGTCGATAAGGTCGCCCAGCGCGAAAAGACACTGCGTGCCCGTGTGCAGCAATTGGAGATCATGGTGGATCGTTCCAAACTGGATAAGCAGGTGAAGGAGATCGTCGAAAGCGACTTCTTCCAGGATCTGCAATCCAAAGTACAGGGGATGCGCAACCGCTTTAAGAAGGAAGAATAACGCGCTCCTGTTGATACACGCCCGATGAAAGGGCTTTTTCCTTGACGAAACCCCTTCATCCGTATAAAATCCAAGCCGTTCTCAATGTTGCGCCTCCGTGAGGGGGCGCGTTTTCTGCCACAGATACACAGGCAAAATGACCGATAAAACTGAAATTATCACATCTGAACAATCGCAAGTTGCCAATCTCTCTCAAGTAGATGCAGAGTTGGTGAAAGCTGAATTGGTTAGAATGCACCAAAGTTCTGCACAGATGATCCAGTCTGATGATGTGGAGTTGAGCCAGAGTGCCGGGCTGCAGGTCAACGCCAGCAGTGTGAAGACTCATCAGTCGGCACTTGGGCTTGTGCAGGCGCAGGAAGTTGCCATGCAGGGCGGCGGGGTTGTGGCTGCCCGGGCTGAGACAATGTCCATTAATGGGCTGGCAGGTGTGGCCGTAGGAGAGAGCGTCGAGTTTGGCAATGCCTACGCTGGCGTTGTGGCGGCGCGTGAAGTCCGCGGCGAGCGCATCGAGTCGCTTATCCTGTTATCGCCAAAAGTGGTAGGCAACGTGGTCACAGTGATCGATACGCGCGGCGCATTGATCGCAGGGCTGATTGGCGGTTTGTTTGCGGGCATCATGCTTTTGTTGGGGCGCATGTTGTTCGGTAAAAAAATAATTTGAATGTTCAGCGGCGTGGCCGCTATGCAGAATATCATTTCATAGGGTGAAGGTAACCGTGAATCGCACGGTGAGAGGCGCCCGAGGAGTAACGATGGATAAAGTAATTTTGAAAGCAGTAAAACGTGACGTAACCGGCAAGCAGGTGAAAGCCATGCGCCGCGAAGGTCAATTACCCGCGGTGATCTATGGCCGCCACTTGGAGCCGATTGCGATCTCACTGGAAGCACATGCTGCCAGCCTTGTCATGAGCAAATTGTCTTCTTCCAGCCTCGTCACGATTGATCTGGAAGGCAAGGAATACCCGGCGCTTGTACGCGAACGTCAGCGCAACTTCATTAAGGGTAATCTCACACACATTGATTTTATGGCTGTGGATCTCACAGAAAAAATCCGCGCGACCGTTCGCCTCGAATTCGTGGGCGTTTCTGGAGCTGTGAAAGATTACAATGCCGTGTTGGTGAAGAACATCGAAAAGCTCGAAGTGGAATGTTTGCCCACCGATCTTCCTGAGCGTCTCGCGATTGATATCGCCGCGCTCGCGCTGGTTGGTAATAGCATTCGCGTTCGCGATCTGGCGATCTCCGATGCCATTCGCATTTTGAATGACGAAGATGAAACCATCGCCGTCGCTGCTGCTCCGAAGACCGAAGCTGTTGATGCCGCCGCCGTTCCTGGCGCAGTTGATGCCGCCGCTCCCGGACTTAGCGTGGAACGCGGTAAGAAGGAAGAAGAAGCCAAGAAGTAGCCAAGAAGTAGCAGGCTGCTTCTCAAGTTTTTTGAAACAAAAAATCCGCCATCATTACGATGGCGGATTTTTTATGTAAAGTAGGCTCTCCCGTTTTTGACAGGATAAAAGCGTGCCAAGGTGGAAAATCTCTGCCGCGAATTACACGAATTTTCGCTAATTTGTAAAAAAAATTCGCGTGAATTAGCGTAATTCGTAGCTGTAGTTTTGGGGTTCGCGTTAATTACGGGAGAGCCGTAATTTACAAAAGGTCAAGTGTCTTCAAAAAATTCACGGTCATTCGTGCCGTGGCTCCCCAGAGAAGTTCGCCATCATACGGGTGATAGGCGATCAACGAGCGTTCTGATTCGCGCAGGGAAAACTCCCAATAGTTGTTTCGATTTGCAAGCCATAAAAGTGGAATGGTGAAAACGCGCGCCACTTCGACGCCTGCCACTCGAAACGCATACGGCCAGGGGATGACGCCCACGATCGGACTCACCCGAAAGCTGCTGATGGTTATCAACCGGCTGAGTCTCCCGAGGACTTTTACATCGTTCGGCTTCATGCCGATTTCCTCATCTGCTTCCCGCAAGGCAGTTTGTTCGGGCGTGGTTTCGCCTTCATCACATGCGCCGCCGGGGAAAGAGACCTGTCCCTTGTGAGATTCGACCCGGTCTGTGCGGCGGGTGTAGAGAATATGCCACTCATCTTTGTAATAGGTTAGTGGAAGAAGTACCGCCGCGCATTTTAGGCGCGTCTCTGGGTTGACGGGAATCTCCGCATAGCCGTCTGAGTCCACGGCGTTTTGTTCGGCTTCTGCCAATTTTTGGGAGATGAATTCTTCTGTTAAATGGCTCATGTTTCATCACGTATGGGGCTGCCGCAATAGGAGCATTCTGCGGTGATCTCGTCCAGCCATTCAACTTCGTCTGGTTTCACTGACGCTCCGCAGGATAGGCAGTGGGTTGGTAGAACGGGTCTTTTTTCTGGAGCAGGTTTTTCGGCAGAAGTTATGCTGGGAAGATTGCCGCTTAATAAATTGGCGATCTCTTCCGCTTCAGGGTTAAGACTTCGCGCCTGTAATTCATGGATGATGCGTTGCCCAAGAATTTGCATTCTTGAAAAACGGCCTTGCGTACCAAGGATGGTTAATCCGCGGCGAAGGTCTGCCATGCCGGATTTTTTCTCTCCGCCGAGAATGGCTGCTCGTCCCGCTTCGATGTATAAAAAAGGGGCGCGGTGTGGAAAGCGTTCCTCGGCGCCTTTGGCAAGGGTGTGGAAG
>Ga0209277_10001265_pt1 | contig 12504 bp, 6 predicted proteins | sample JI81AbrownDNA_FD_187503 | JGI IMG/M metagenome (GOLD analysis project Ga0209277, IMG submission 187503) | Wastewater effluent complex algal communities from Wisconsin, to seasonally profile nutrient transformation and Carbon sequestration -... | ecosystem: Engineered > WWTP > Effluent > Algae... | reverse complement strand
TTTTTGGTTAGTGGATAGTGAATTGATTTATTTTTTAAGTGCATTTATCGTGTTGCTGAGTTCATAATATAAATCTGTGATCTCTTTCGAAGGCGTTTCTTTTCCTCCGCCCCATACTTGTTTTTTCATGTTTCCATTAGTGCCAAATGAAAGTGTATGATATAGGTTACCCGGGTCGTTGATAGGATTTTTGGCCCAGTTTATCTGATTCACTTTTTCGAAGAATGACTTGGTTGTTTTCGTGGGTAAACTTCCAAAAGCTACTGTTTTCTTTGGGTCTAAACCTGAAGCTGAAAACACTTGGCCATTTTCTAAAACCGTGAAAATAGTTTCAACACCCGTGAATCCTCCGCCTGTACTGAATGCAATCATATTTTTTGTGTAGCTGTCTAAGGAAGTAACTTTAGCATTTGATTTGCACGAAAAGAGCAAAACGCACATGCCGAAAAACAAAATAGTGGGTATAAGAACTTTCATGTGAGAACCGGTTTAGTTAGCTTAAAGTTACAAAAATCATGGATACAATAAATTCTTTCAAAAATAAAGCCATACTTAATTGCAAATTGTAAAACGTTCTTTAATTTAGATGCCATGGGGTCGTTTTTGAAGAAAATCTTATATTTTTTACCTATTCAGTTGTTTTTGCTGTCGATTAGACGGTATCCCATTTTTCTATTGATTTGGTTATTAGTACTTAGTATAGCCACCGGCCAGCTAGGTGTTACCTATGGGGCACCCAATCTTTTTTTCGACCCCGAATATTTAGGTAAAACAGGCTACCTCAGTTTTGTGTTGGTGGGTATGGGTTTCGGAGCTTTTTACGTGTCGTGGAATTTGAACTGTTACATTTTACACAGCCCACGATTTACTTTTTTAGCCGGTTTCCGAAGACCAATGGGGATATTCTTTATTAATAACTCCATTATTCCGTTGATTTTCATAGTTGCATATTTCTACAATGTTGTTCATTATCAATCTAAATTCGAGTTTTCGAGTACACTATCGCTTGTAATGGATTTGATTGGATTTATTGCTGGCACTACCCTTGTTGTTTTGCTTACTTCGTTTTATTACTCGTTTACTAATAGAGATAAAATTCAGTATCGCGATAACAAAAACAGCCGATGGAAAATGTGGATTAGAAAGCGAGACCTTTTTTCGAAACCCGATTTCGACAAAGTGCGCATTGAATCGCTCCTCACACAACGCTTATCTATTATTAAGTTGCGCGATTTAAGTTTGAATGAACATGAAACTGCACATATTATTTTTAGACAACATCACATCAATGCGCTGTTTGCACAAGTGGTTATTTTCTTGTTGATTTTGACAATCGGCTTTTTTATGGATAATCCATTGTTTCAAATTCCGGTGATTGCCAGTTGCTTGTTGTTTTTATCCATTCTTATTTCGCTTTTTGGAGTAATGATTTTTTGGACCGGTAAATGGTCGGTAGTAATCATTGTGCTCTTTTTTGTGTTTGCTAATTATCTCAGTCAGTACGATTTTTTGGGTTATAAAAGCGCAGCATATGGCTTAGATTATGGCTTGAAGGAAAAAAGAGCTTACAATATTCGCGAGTTTAGGGCATTGGCATCTGATAGCAATATTCGCAGCGACACAAAATATTTCACCAAAATTTTAGAAAACTGGAAGAGTAAACAATCGAAATATACAAAGCCGAAAATTGTCTTTATAAATGCCAGTGGGGGAGGTTCGCGTTCGGCCATGTTTACTTCAGTAGTGTTACAACATGCCGATAGTTTGTTGCATCATCAACTGTTTCATAAAATATTTTTGATGAGTGGCGCATCAGGTGGTATGTTGGGTTTAGCTGAAATGCGCGAATTGTTTTTAGAAAAGCAATTGGGCGCTAAAATTGATATGAACGATCACAAATATGCTTATGAATTGGCCGGAGACTTGTTGAATCCAATGTTTGTATCGCTGTTAAGCAATGATATTTTTATTCCCATACACAGGTTCAAACTAGACAGCATGGTCTACTTTAAAGATCGCGGTTACATGATGGAGCAGCAGTTTATGAAAAATCTAGAAGGCCGATTAGATAAACGAATCAAAGATTACAGAGATTTAGAATTTAATGCTACAGTACCACTATTGATTGCCCATACAACGGTGGTGAGTGATGCCAGGCGATTTTATTTTTCTCCACATCCGGTGCGCTTTTTAATGCGCCAAACAAAGGAGTATCAGTCGAATACATTATCGGAGGTGGATGCTATTGATTATTGTTCCTATTTCAAAAAGGAAAAAGGGGAAAACACAAGAGTTACCTCAGCTTTGCGGATGAATGCCACGTTCCCGTTTATTTTGCCCAATACACAATTGCCTACCGACCCGCCTGTATACTTGATGGATGGTGGCGCGGCCGATAATTTTGGCGCAGAAACAACAGTTCGATTCCTACAAACGTTTAAGGATTGGATTAACGAAAATACAAGTGGTGTGATTATTATTCAGATTCGAGATTCGAAAAAGGAAGATGACCAAGAAGATAACTATAAGAAGAAATCAGTGGTAAGTACTATGCTTGATCCTATTGGTCAGTTTATCTCAAATCTTGAAAACTACCAAGACTTCAGAATCGATCAAGAACTTAATTTTACGAATCAAGCATTGAAAGTGAAAACGCAAATGATCACATTTGAATATGTGCCTGAGAAAAAGGAAGAAACAGCTGCGCTTAGTTTACATCTTACTGAAAGGGAAAAACGAAACATTATTTCTTCGCTCAATTCTGCTAACAATAAATTTGCCTTTGATTTGTTGAACGAGTGGGTAAAATAGAACTACTGCAGACTTATCTTCTCCACCATCAACAAGAAGTCATCTTTTCTATCGCGCGCTAATGGGATTTCGATGTCGTTTTCTAAAAGAATGTGCCCACCATCTTGTTTTACATATTGCTTTATTTTCTGCACATTAATAATGTAACTGCGATGCGGGCGGAAGAAGAAATTGGATGCATTTAATGCGCCTTCATATTCTTTAATTTTTTTGCTCACTAGAATTTTCTTTCCGCCAACAAGATGAAAGTGGGTGTAGGCTCCATCAGCTTCCAGATAAATAATATCAGCTACATCTATAAAAATTAGACCTTCACTTACCGGTAGGGCAATTTTTTTGATAGCTCCATCTTTGAAATTTTCTTTCAGTGTATCCATTCGTTCTTTCTGCAAGCCTTGTACCTTTTTCAGTTTTTCAACGGCTTTTAAGAGTTCAGAAATTTGGATAGGTTTCAACAAAAAGTCGATGGCACTCACCTGGAAAGCTTGCAATGCATAATCGCTATGGGCAGTGGTGAAAACGATTTCAAAGTTCACTTCGCGAAAAAAGTCGAGTAGCTGAAAGCCCGTGTAACCGGGCATTTCAACATCTAGAAACACTACATCGGGTTGGTGTTGGTTGATGGCAATAACGCCTGAGGGCACATCTTCGGCAATAGCTAAAATGGCTACATCGGGGCAATACTCTTTCAGTAATGCCTCCAGCATTCTGCGCGCTTTGGCTTCATCGTCAATAATGATGGCTTTAATCATAGCTTACGGGAATCAATATAGTTACTTTTGTTCCGGCTTTCAAATCTTCATACGTAACGCCAATTTTTTCATCTCGGTTTTGATTCAATAAGTCTAATCGTTTGGCATTGGCCGAAGTGGAAAACGATTCATGCAATTGCTTTCGTTTTTTATTAATTTCAGTAGAAGCCTCACGGCCAACACCATTGTCTTCAATCACACAGCTTAACTGTTTTTGCGCTTCGTCAAATAAAAATTGGATGTCGATTCGTTTTTCGCCTCGTTTATGCAGCAAACCATGACGAATGGCATTTTCAACATATGGTTGAATGAGCATAGGCGGGAGCTGAATATCGTCAGCGGCATCTTCATTGTTGAGTTGTATAGCAAAAGAGAAGTCGCTTTCAAAACGCAGGCCTTCCAATTCGAGATATTTGGTGAGCATATCTATTTCTTCTGCAAGTGAAATAAACTGTTTACCACTTGCCCTCAAAATTTCGCGCGTAAGTTGCGAGAACTTTCCAAGATGTTCGTTGGCTAAACGTTTATCGCCAATGAAAAACATTTCCTGAATAGAGTTGAGTGCATTGAAAATGAAATGCGGATTCATTTGCGCTTTGATGGCTTTTAGTTCGCTTTCGCTACGCTCCAATTCCGTTTGCTGCTGTTTGATTTTGAGCTCGCGAAGTTCCGATTCTCTTTTTTCCGATTCGTATTTTTTGTTGAGCAGCGTTACCTCTTTAACTCGTTCTGTATTCACTAACGATGCGTCAAGTTCTACTTTTTTAAGCAACGTGGTATAAGCCAATTGGAGTTGATTCGACTTTTCGTAACATTGATGCAATAGGTCTAATGTAGCAATATGTGCAGTTGTGGCAATACTATCGCCTTTGGTTAGAATAGATTGTTCGAGGAAGTGAATGGCTTTTTCATAGTCGTTGTTTAAAAAGCACAACGATCCCATCTGAAATTCAGCATTGCCTAATTTACGCTCGTTATTTTCTGAAACTGCTTCATCTATTGCATCTTGTGCAAATTGGAAGGCTTGGTTTTTTTGTCCGGCCAGGAAATACACTTCCGGATCACCCATTTGCAATTGATGCGTACGATTGGCATTTACAGTTGCGCTGTGCAGGTTTACTTCTCTTTCAAAATACTTTTGTGCAAGATCCATCTGGTTTTTTTTCTGATAAATCTTGGCAATGTTTTTAGCCACCCCCAACATGGCCGAGTTGTCGTTCAATTCATCTTTTATACGAATTAATTCTAAGCCGTATTCCAAGCCCTTATCATCATCAGCACTTTTAATGGCAATGTTTTGCAGCATCTTTAAGTGCTGGGTCATATCACGTGGTTTACCAAGTTTTTTTACAATTTCGAGACCTTGTAGAGAGATCTCAGTTGCTGCTTTTAAATCTACATTAAATAGGAATAAGGCCGTTTGCCAGAAGCATTCATTCTTCATCATAGAGTCCGGCAGCTTTTCATAGTCTTTCACACATTGTAATAGAATTTCTCCTGCTTCATCGGTTTTGTGTTGCCGCATTTTGTGCATGCCAATTTTTTGTAAAGCAGTTAAGCGACCTTGTTCATCGCCAATTTCTTCAGCAATGATGACCGCATTTTTCAAGTGTTCTACCGCATTTTCGGAGGCCGATTCGCTTTCCTCCAAAATAGCACGCACAGTCCAATAATCAATTTCGGTTTCCTTAAGGTTTTCTTCCCTGCAAATCGCCAATCCTTTATTGGCATATTCAACAGCCAATTTATTATCGAGGTATTTGTGTTCCATGGCTAGATAGAAATAGGTATTCGCTTTGGTAGCGCCTGTTTCTGTTTCCACGCGTTGGAGGAGGTCGTTTATGGAAGTGCCGTAGAAACTCATGTATTATGTTTAATTCAAATTTGCGATTAAAAATTTACAGGAACCGTTACCGTAACTCTTGTTCCAACGTTCAAATCCTCATAGACTACTCCAATTTTGTCGTCTCTGTTTTGATTCAATAAATCGAGCCGTTTTGCGTTAGCGGAAGTAGAAAACGATTCATGTAACTGTTTTCGATTTTTATTGATGGCTGAGGAAGCATTTCTTCCAATGCCATTGTCTTCTATGCTGCAGGTCAATCGTTTTTTGTTTTCGTCAAAATCAAAATATACGGCTATTTTCTTTTCTCCTTTTTGATGCAGTAGACCATGCCGTATGGCATTTTCAATATAGGGTTGAAGTAGCATAGGGGGTAATTGAATATCATCAGAAGCCTCATCGTTATTGGTTTGTATAGAGAAAGAAAAATCTTTTTCAAAACGAAGACCTTCTAGTTCTAAATACTTAGTGAGCATTTCGATTTCTTCCGAAAGTGCAATTTGCTGTTTGCCACTTGCTTTCAAAATTTCGCGCGTAAGTTGCGAGAACTTTCCAAGATGCTCGTTGGCTAAACGTTTATCGCCAATGAAAAACATTTCCTGAATAGAGTTGAGTGCATTGAAAATGAAATGCGGATTCATCTGCGCTTTGATGGCTTTTAGTTCGCTTTCGCTACGCTCCAATTCCGTTTGCTGTTGTTTGATTTTGAGTTCACGGAGTTCAGTCTCGCGTTTCTCCGTTTCGTATTGCGTTTGAAGTTTTGCTATTTCTTTACTCCGCTCTTCTTCTATTACTTCCAGCTTAAGGTTGATGAAATCATTTAAAGCATAAAAGGCTTTTTCGTAGTTATTGGTGCGGGCGTAGCAAGTGCTGATATTTTTCTGCAACATCATTTTTTCGCTGTTGGTCATTTCATCACCTCGCTGTTCTAAATACGTTTTGAAATGTTCAATCGCCTTTTCATAATCTTTGTTCTTACCGGCAATGGTTCCAAAAATAACATGTACTCTTTTTTTAATGGCGTTAGACGTTTCACCGAGTTGCAGCAATTCATTTAGCAATACAATGGCCTCCTCTTCTCTATTAGGAGTTACGAGCATTGTCGCTTTTTTCAATAATGTATAGGCGTAAAAAGGCTCATATCCTTGCGTCTGAGCCGACACAATAGCAGCATCTAGATTTTTTATGCTATTATCAAAGTCTTGCTCACGTTGCCATAAAATGGCTCTCGTTATATAGCCCTCCATGCAATAGGGATACATGTTTTCTTGTTCGCAAATCGCTAAACCCTCATTCACATAATCCATGGCTTGGGCAAGCATATCGTTGTTGTCGCTCCAATCAGCAAGCCTACAAAGCACTCTACCTGCTAGCCAAGGGTGATTTTTTTCGCGACAAATTTTAAGTGCCTGGTGTAAATATTGTCCGATTTTCACTTGGTCGGAAAATTCAAACCCCAAAGCTAAATGTACCAGTGTGTTGACTTGCGTTTGTACATCTGTAAGTTGGGGGAAGTTCTCTTCCAAATGTACTAGCCACTTTTGCTTTTCTTCTTCTTTCTGCGTGGACAGTATTGCTGCTATGTAAATACGGGCTTTTATTTCAGGCTTAGAAAAGTTTGCCGACTCTAGTTCCTCCAAAAGTCGTCCTAGCTCTGAAAAATTACGCTCAAATTCTAATATTTCACATCGGGCAGTGAGTACAATGGCCCATTCATCGCTGTTTCTTTGTAGTAAGGGGTGTTGCAATAACAGACGAGAAGTATCGTCTAATTTCTTGAAATCCGTGAACGAGTAGAGCGGAAGTAATGCCAATAAATTTTTGAAAACCCCTTCTTCTGAAAGATGAACTAGTTCCTTTTCTAGCTTTTCTACTTCCTGCTTAACTGAAATCATGAATAGCGTTTGAGATGATTTGCTTTTCTAAATGAATGAAAAATTTAATGTTCCATGGATAGTAAATATCTAATATATGTATAAAACAACCATTCATGAAGTCAAACCTCCTTTTCGTGAAGTCTCCCTAAATAAGACCTGTGTTTGAAGGATGTTTGCACTCAAACAAAATTAAATCATCAAAACACAACAAACATGAAAAAGAATTTTACACTTTTTGTCGCGCTATTTGTCTTTGCGATTCTCAAAGCACAAACACCTAAAGTTTATTACCCGTTTGACGGGCAAAGTTTGAACAGTACCTTTGGGGCTTACCCACTTTCAACCGTAAATGGTTCTGCCTCATTTACAACTGCCACACATAATGGTAATGGCACACATGCCCTTACGTTAGACGGGTCAAAATATGAATCAACACCCTTTGTATATGATACCAATGCAACCGGTTTAACTATTTCGTTTTGGATGAACCGACAACCCAATCAAGGGAATGGCGTGCTAGTATCTCAATTGGATGTTGTTCAAAGTGGTGGAGGGATGACCAATTACTATGGCACGTTTAATACAGTGTTATGGTTCGATGGACGTTTAGTGATGGAGTTATATACTTCTCAGCAATCTTCAAGTGCAATTACCTCAGCGGATACCGTACCCTACGGCTGGCATTTTGTTACATTTACTTGGAACGGAAACAAGAAATACATTTATCAAAATGGAGTGCTTACCGATTCATCAGGTGCACAGGGAAGTATCTTCAAAGCAGGAGCAAGTGTTGATTTGCGTATTGGTGCAGTCAAATACTATCCAGCGGGAGGCCAACCAACATTCCAAAGTCCTTACATTGGCCAGATTGACGAAGTAAGGTTGTATGAATCTGCCTTGACAGGCCAGCAAATTTTGAATTTGTATAATAATGGAACCATAAGCGGAGTTAATCAGTTAAACACGGATATGGCAATAGGCATCTATCCAAATCCGGTTTCAGAATTTTTGGAAATAAGCTGCGATGAGCCAATTGAAACTGCCGAAGTCTACAATGTAATTGGCGAACAGGTAATTTTTGTAAAAGATCAAATTACAAAGTTGAATGTTGCCACTTTGGCAAATGGGCTTTACACTATTCAATTAAAAACAATTGGAGGCAAAACAGTCGTGAAAAAATTCACAAAGCAATAGTTTGTTATTGATGAAACTCAATTCCTATTTGAGTTGAGGTTTGTCCCGCATCAAGCAATTGGTGCGGGATTTTTTGCTTATAGAAATTAGACCGTCTTATTCATACAACAGCTCTATTGCTCACTTCAAAGTTAAAAGGCAAGTGTATGAACTCCAATAGGGAAGCGATTGAATGTATTTTTACCATTCATGAAGTGAAACTTACGGTTCATGAAGTTCGCCAAAATATGCCCCGAGTTTGAAGGATGTTTGTTGCACAAAATACAACAACATGGAAAATCAACACACAACCAAAAGGAAAATCAAAGCCTCGCTTTTGTTTTTTACGCTGATGAGCGTTTTTGTTTTAATTACGCCTAAAATTTACGCGCAATGTGACGTAAGTACCGGACTTATTGAGCACTGGAAACTAAATGGAAATCTAAGCAACAGTGTGAGTTCGCACACTGCCGGATCGAACTCTCCGGCTTATACAACAGACCGACTAGGGAATGCCAATGGTGCAATTTCTTTAGGCTCGTGGAATAGTACATTGGGTACTCCAGTAACTATTAATCAAACCAATTACTCCTATTGTTTATGGCTAAAGCGTTCCGGGAACAATGCGAATAGCTGGGCTGCCGTAGGTGCAGGCAATAGTAGTGGAATGCCTCTTATTGTTGCAAACAATACCAATTACGGATTGAACAATGGCGGAGGTACATTTACCTATGGAACTGCTCCAAATACAATAGGCACTTGGCATCATTTGGTCTATACGAAAAGCGGAACAATTGCAAAGTTATATTACGATGGAACATTAGTAGCCACCACTACATTGATTAGTTCGTTCGGCTTAACCAATCTCGCAGGAGTAGGAACGTCAAACGAAACGGTAACCGGAGCATACGATGAATACCGTGTTTACGATCACGAACTAACACCTGCAGAAATCACAACTATTTACAATTCAACACCAGCTTATACCTTTGCACCCTTGATTACTGTTGATCCCCTTCCTGCATTTATTTGCGGAACACAAACAGTAACCTTAGCGGCTTTAGCTAATGGCGTTGGAAATACATATCAATGGCAAAAAGATGGAGTGGATGTACCGGGTGCCACTAACGATACTCTCGTTATTCCTAATGCAAGTATTGCAGATATTGGCAACTATAGATTAATTGCAACAAATACTTGTGGTGCTGATACTACTGCATCGGCACAAGTAAGTACGATTAATAACGTGAATTTAGGTTCACCTATTGTATACATCCCGGTTTTGTATTCTAACAATACCATGAACTTCAACGATTATAGCGGCAATGGATTGAACGCTTCGTTTACATTTCTAAGTACAGAAGCAGATATTGAAGGAACACCTAATAACGTTGTAGTGCTTAATGGAGGTACACATTCGGGAACTATTCCACATAGCAACTTGATGAATGTAACAAATCAAGTAACCTTAAGCTGTTGGTTTAAAGCCAGCAATATTGTTAATTATCAGCGTTTGTTTGATAAATATGCTGCAAGTGGAAATATTATACTGGATGTTCTCAACTCAAAGGTTCGGTTTTTAGTAGCCGGAGGAACACATACAATCCCTAATGTACTAAACTCGTCAACTTGGTACAATGTAGTGGCAACATACAATGGAGCGCAAGTGAAAATATACATCAACGGAATACTTGCCTACACAGGTGCACAAACCGGCAATTGCACTAGCAATACGGTACCACTTCGCATTGGTGCCGATCAAGCTGGTGGAAACGCTTTTATAGGTCGCTTAGATGAAATTAGGATGTACGACAGAGCATTGAGCGATGTGGAGGCATATGGTTTGTACACAGGACCTAAATTGGCCACTGTGCCAAATAGCTTGGTGGTTTGCCCTGGAGGAAGCGCAGCGCTGTCAACATCAGGTTCTGGAACAGGCTATGCATATCAATGGAATGTAAATGGCTCAACTATAACCGGAGCAACAACTGCAAACTATACGGATAACAATGTATTAGCTGCCGATACAGGTTTATATTCTTGCGCCTTTACAAGAGGTTGTTATTTTATGACCATTCCTTTAGCTAAAGTGAATTTTCCGGCTGCATTCAGTGCTACAGGAAATTTAATTAATCATTGGCCAATCGATACCAACACTACTCCTGCAGTGGGAACAACAACACTCAATTTGACAAACTATATTTTTGGCCCAAATCGTTTTGGTGTAGGTTATAGTGCACTTTCTGCATCTAGCATAACCTCTTCCATTACTGTAAGTGCTATCATTAGCCAAAATCCGAAAACGATATCACTTTGGTATAATTATTCTGGTAGCTCCACCACTTCTCGTTCACTGTTGTATGATAACAACAACAATGTTTATCTTTTATATATTTCTCCAACCGGTGTAGTAGGATTCAATAACAACAACACTTCTGTTACGTTAACATTGGGGCAATGGTATCAATTTGCAGTAACAGTAAACGGATCAGCTGCTAGTTTGTATATGAATGGTCAACTCATCAGCCAAACAACATTAACGGCTAGTGGTGTAACTTATTTCAGCAATAACAATACCGGTAACCAAGCGGCAATAGGTTTATTAGATGATTTACGGGTATACAACTCCGTGTTGAGCTTGTCTGATCTTTATCTATTAGCCAACGCGCCAGGATTCAGTTCTCAACCGCAAAGTCAAACACTTTGTCCGGGTCAAACAGCCTCTTTTACAGTTGCGGCAAGTGGTTCAGTGACATATCAATGGAAGAAAAACGGAAATCCAATTGCATCAGCTACTTCAGCTAGCTACACTATTCCAAGTATTGTTGCGGGTGATGCGGGTAATTATACATGCGAAATTACAGATGTTTGCAGTGGAAGTATGTCAGTGTCTAATGCTGGTGTATTAACTGTTTTAGGTAGTTTAAGTATTACACAACAAACATCAGCAACCAACAATGCTCCGGTATGTGGAAGTTCAGTTACGTTTTCGGTAACAGCCACAAATGCTTCGGCTTACCAATGGAGAAAAGATGGTTATAATATAATAAATTCAACTACTTCAACTTATACAATACCTGCTGTTGCTATCTCCAGCTCGGGAAGCTATGATTGTGTGATTACAGGTTGTGCCGGAAACGTTACAAGCAATCCAGTAGCGCTTAATGTTGTTCCAGCAACAATGCCAACAGGTTTGCGACATCGTTGGCGTTTAGATAATGCATTAACAGATGATGTTGCTTCGAATAATTTGACAGCAATCAGCAATTATGCATTCAGTTATGATCGATTTAATGTGAATACTAAGGCAGTCGCAACAAGTGTAGCTGCATCCGGATTCACATTGACAACACCTGTTCGCAAAGATACAATTACCATTTCGTTATGGTACAAAGCATCAGCTATAACAGGTTATAAAACTATCATTGGGGATACTGCAGGTCGTTATGGCGATATGCTTACTGTAATTAATAACGAATTGAAATGGCAAAAACCTGGATCCGGGGCACAAGCAACTGGTATAACTATTTCAGCCGGTTATTGGTACCATATTGTAATTACTAAGCAATATACAGAAATGAAATTCTATTTGAATGGAGCATTAGCATACACTGCAACAAATCCAGCTGCTGTGCCAATTATGGGTGCTGCAGGAAATGCAGGAACTCAAATCACTCAATTTGGAAACACTGCACCTATTTACAATAACCAAAACATGAATGGTGCTTTAGATGATGTTCGAATTTATAATGGAATATTAACGCCATCGCAAATCAGTTCGATTTATTCAGAATCAGAAATTTCTTCTATCTCTAATTTTACAGCTGCTTGTATTGGCGGAAGTACCTCTGCAACGGTTGTAGCAAACTCTTTGCCTACTACACTCTATCAGTGGCAAAAAGCAGGAGTGAATATTCCTGGAGCCAACTCGGCAACGTTGACCATTAGTAATGTTCAAGCCGGTGATGCAGGTTCATATTCTTGTAATGTTTATTCTTCGCAAAGTTGTGCGGTTTCAACATCTTCAGCTATTGTATTGACACCCGGA
>Ga0209277_10001264_pt1 | contig 12505 bp, 8 predicted proteins | sample JI81AbrownDNA_FD_187503 | JGI IMG/M metagenome (GOLD analysis project Ga0209277, IMG submission 187503) | Wastewater effluent complex algal communities from Wisconsin, to seasonally profile nutrient transformation and Carbon sequestration -... | ecosystem: Engineered > WWTP > Effluent > Algae... | reverse complement strand
TTTCCAAGAATTGAATGAGATTCGCTCCAAATCTATGAAGGATCCTTCCTTTTTTAAATTGGTTGCTTCAGGTCCGCGAAACGAAAGCCGCCACAAGTCTTCAGGTGGACTCGTCAATTGGATTCCTACTTTTGAACTTTATAAGTCACAACCTACGACTGCTTCTGTTCTATCCCAAGTCCAACAGGGGAAGGTATCGGAAGTTTTTCGTGATGATCGCAAAAGATATTGTTTGGTTTATGTGGAAGGAGTACGACCAACTCCGCTGGATGCAGTAAGAAAAGGGATTCAAGGATTATTATATCGTGATAAAGAACAGGCGACTTTCGAAGAATGGTTGGTTAATTCGCGTAAAACGACCGCGATTACAATCTTCGATCCTATTTATCTCAAAGAACACAATATCGTAAATCCAGAAGAAAAGTACAATCCAGATTAGCATGTCACGTACCCATTATGCGCCAGCACTTGCAGCGGTTTACTTAGACCGAGAAACGATTCAATATCTTTCCACAAATTTACACTCCGATCTTTGGAAGATTTTCATTCAAAAAATTCGCGACCTCTTTCAGAATATTCCGATTCATATCCTTGTTTCGAAAGAAATGAAACCAGAGGTAACTTCCCTTTTGGCCGACTATTCTAATATTACTCTTCACGATTCATTGGAGACAGAAGAGGATTTTTTAAAAACTATCGCACCAATTCTCCCTTCTTCTCAATTTAATGATCCAGATTGGGATGAGGTATGCCTTCTTTACTTTAAGGGCATTTCTCCGTTAGCCGACGTTTCGTTGATGACTAAATCTTGGGAAAGACACAAAAGATTTTTTAGTCAATACTCCTATAGTGAAAATCTTCCTGAAGGAATCATTCCTTATATACTCACAAGAGAATTTTTAGCGACTCTACCTGACCGATTACCCACAGATGTTCATGCATTTTTCTTAAAAAATATCAATCATTACGATGTAGATATTTTTTACGTTCCTCCAGACCTAAGGCAATATCGATTTGATTTCAGACTCAATGGTGTTAGAAATGCAGACCTCGTAAAAAAATTATTAAACATTAATCTACAAATGACTTATGAGGAAATATTACCTGCAGTGCAAAAGAATCCTCCAATGTTTCGACTTGCACCTACATATATTGAGTGGGAAATCTACAAGGGCTGTGAATTGGAATGTATATTTTGTCCAAGGCAACTGATTGATAAAAGCGATGAACCGATTGTTCTCTCGTATGAGAAGTTTCGTAAAGTTTTGGAAAATCTTAATTCTGAAATTAAAACTCCATATACAGTCTGCCTAGGTGGAAATGGGGAACCACTACTCCATCCCCAAATTTCCAAAATCATACATGATCTTCTTGATTCTCCTCATCTTAAAGAACTTATCATCGAAACTGCACTCTATCAAAATGTCAATGAACTGCTGACTTGTATCGAAAACTTACAAGCGCCCCTTAAAAATAAATTGACTATTATTGTCAACCTCTCGACTTTAAACTCTTCCACTTATACAAAGTTATATGGTAAGAATATTTTAAATCAAGTTTTGCAAGAAATAGACAGATTAAAACCACTTTTACCTCCCTCTTCTCTCTATGTTCAGATGATTAAAATGTTAGATGTAGGCGAGGAAGTAGAATCGTTCTTCACATACTTTGAGAAAAAGGATATAAATGTTATTTTACAAAAATACAATCGTTTTGCGGGAAAATTGCCTGAAAGACGTGTAAGTGACCTAACCCCAATTCATAGAGATTTTTGCTGGCATCTAAATAGAGATTTGGTAATTGATGTTTCAGCCAATGTCTCTATTTGTAAACAAAACCAAACAGAAATTTTGGGGAATCTTCTCTCCGATGCTTATGCTAGTATTTGGGAAAAAGGACACGAATATTTTTCTGCTAGCCTTCTAGGAGAACACGGAAAAATTCCCGCACCCTGCTTAAACTGTGATGAGTGGTATACATTCAACGCCTGAACCATTCGGGTTTATCCAGGCGAGATTAAGTTCTACTCGCCTCAACGGAAAAATCTTAGAGTGTATTCCAGAACAGAGTAATCAAACTCTTCTTGATCATATATATCTTCGCCTTCGCAGAATTTTGCCACAAAATAGAATTGTTTTTCTCATTCCTCCGAATGAAAGCTCTCTCGAAAGATATTTAACCGATAAAGGCTATCTATTTTTTAAAGGTTCTTTGGAAAACGTTAGAGATAGATATATCAAAGCAGCAGAATTTTTTAACGCAAAACATATTATTCGCTTAACGGGCGATAATCCATTTATCGATATAACTTCCATTGAATTGCTCTGGGAGGCAATGTTTTATATCAAAGAAAAAAACTATTGTTTATCGATTCAAGGATTGCCTCTCGGTATGGGCGTAGAGTGTTTTTCTTATTCTGCACTCATACATAATCTCGATAAATATAATGAAATTCGTCACCAAGAACATGTTAGTCTTCATATAAAAGAAGATCTCATTGATAATACAGTTTACCGGCTGATTCCTCCGCATCTTTCTGATCGAGAAATTTCAAAATCAGCGAATCTTCGCATGACCATAGATACTGAGTTAGATTTACGTCTTTTAAGAGATGTCTGGTCTCATCTGGGTGAAGAGAATCCATACTTCGGAGCGAAAGAAGTCATTTCGTTATTTGAAAGGAATCCGGGAGTTTTTTTAACAAATAGTAATGTAGAACAAATTCGCTTTAACTTACCTTCGGTGGAGAAAAATAAAAAACAAATATCCTTAAGTTACGGCGACCCAATTTTATTTGGTTCGGGCCATTTCGAGAGATGTAAATCCTTATCCATTGAATTGCAAATCGCAGGTTATGACGTGCACTGTAATCCAGAACTTGAACATCAGTTTGATGGTTATATTGTGGATGCTCGAGAAAAAGAAATTTCGGGAAGACCTTTACTATCCATTGATAATAACAACATTTCTGATCCAGAAATAAAACATGTTAAATTTCTTCTACATCCAGAGTTTTTGAATCAAAAAAATAGTGAACTTTCATTTTATAGTTCGCCAATCATAGAATTGCAGAAGAGTAAAACCTCTAAACCAGGACAATGGTTAGTCTACCTAGGTTCATTGGAAAAATCAATTTCGGACGATGTTGATGCCATGTTACTTGAACACGTTAAAAATAAGTGGGGTGCCATGACGTTGATTCGTGTGGGAGGAGCAAAACCAATCACAAAAGAGATTCTCTACTATCCCCGACTAACAAAGTATGAGTACTATGAAATCTTAGGGGAATCGGAGGGATTTCTCTCCTATTTCGGTCAAAGTATCATGGAAGCACTTTATCTAAGGAAAAGAACTGTGCTTTTTGGTATGAGCGAAATTCATAAAAAATTAGGTCAATTTTTAGCTAGTGAATACAATCTAGTTTATATTGGCGAACCAGGTCGATTCGGAATTCCATCCATGATTCCTACAATGAGTACCCAAGATATTAGCAGAAATGCGCAAAATCAAATTTTAGAATGGCTGAAAACGATATGAAAATCTCCCGACTTTTTCAATTTTTAATACTTCTAATTCTTACACTGAACACAAACAGATTAATTTCGCAAGACTCAGATCAAATCGTTGTCTCTCAAAATGATTTGATACAACAAAAGATTGAACTGGAAAAAATAGGCAGAAATATCATTAATGCACTTCGATTCGGCAAATTTTCGCTCGCTGATTCGGAATGGAAAAAAATACAAAACGATATTTATAAGAATGAGGCAGAGTATTATTATCTTACCGGTGCGATTATGTATACTCGGATGGAATGGCCTGAAGCAAAAGAAAACTTGTTAAGAGCTCTCTCACTAGAACCGAATCACGAAGCGGCAAGTTACCTTGTGGGAATGATTTATGCCCAAGAAGATAATTGGAATGGCGCGAAAAGTACATGGCTCGAAACGAATAAAATTTCTCCGTATAATCCATTTTATCATTTTAATTTAGGTGTCGCTTATTTTATATTAGGTGATTTTGATAGAGCCATTTCTTCTTTGACACTTTCATTGGATTACAAACCGAATTATTCAGAAGCAAAGACGATACTTGCAAAAATTTACATGGAAACAGGTGATTTTTTAAGCGCTAAAAAAGAAATTGAATCTATAATAGAAAATGATCCTAAAAACCAACTCGCTTCAAATCTGTATGGAAGACTGATTTACGAGATTGAAAAAGATCCTAAGAAGGCATTGACGTTCTTAAAAAATGAAAAAATCCTCGGTTGGAGGGAAAAAAAAGTATATGCAAGATGCTATTTTGAAGTTCGTCGCTGGCGAGAGGCTGAAAGTTTGTTTCGAACTATCGCCTTCTCCCCGTTTGCGGACGAGTATGATCAGAGTTTTTATTTAAACCTTCTTTTAAACTTAGGTCTCGAAGAGAAGGCCAATGACTTTTTTCACTTCAGCCAGAAAAAAAACAAAAACGATTCTACGATCGCAGAAGCGTATCGAAATCTATTATCTAGCCGAGAAGGAAAAATCCTGCTCTATCACTACTTCAAAATGCGTTATTAAGTTACTGCCGGATCTGCCTTGGCCTGAGTGTATTTCCACTCGACCGCGATTCGAATCAACTTTTCATTTTCTGAAATACTCAACTTGGTTTTGATACGAGAACGTAACGTTTCAATGGTGGAAGCTGCTAGCCCCATGTTGGCGGCGATTTCCTTTACGGGCATACCTTCGCCAATCATCAAAAATACTTCCAATTCCCGATTGGAAAGTCGGTCGATCGGGTCTTTTTCTTCCTTTTGGGAATTTTTGTAAAGATGGCCGAGTAACCTTGTGGCTTGTGAAGAACTCACAAAATAATCGCCTTTCAGAACTGTATGAATTGCCTCGACAATTTGTGTCGTCGTGTCTTCTTTAAAAACATAACCCATGGCTCCGAGTTTAAATGCCCGGTCAACGAACGTGTCATCTGTCAACATACTGATGATCACAACAGCCAAATCTGGGAATGCAGTTCTAAGCTTTTTTAACAGCTGAAGACCGCTCTGATTTTGTTTTAACTGAATATCTACCAGAGCGAGCGTAGGACGCAGGCTCTCTATCTCTGAAAATGCTTTTTCAATGTTATCAGAACTACCAATACATTCTAAGTCTTCAGACTTCGAGAGAAGATTTGAAAGAGCATCCACAACGAGTGGATGATCATCAACGATATAAACCTGCTTTTTCATAGTATCTACCAATTATGATTCTTTTAGTGCACTTATCATTTCTTGTGTCGCTTTCTTCCCATCACCAAACAACATCAAACAGTTGTCAGCAATATACAGAGGATTAGGGACACCCGCAAAACCAGGGCTAAGCGATCTTTTGATAACGACAACAGTTTTCGCGAGACCAACATCTAGTATCGGCATTCCTGCAATCGGAGATTTCGGATCAGTCTTTGCTAAAGGATTCGTAACGTCATTGGCTCCGTTGACGATAACTACGTCAACATTTTCAAACATTCCGTTGACCTCATCCATTTCTTTTAATCGATCATAAGGAATATCAGCTTCTGCTAACAAGACATTCATGTGTCCAGGCATCCGTCCGGCAACCGGATGTATTGCGAACGTGACATCTATGCCTTTATTCGTTAATAATTGATAAAGATCTCTAACTGCATGTTGTGCTTGAGCAACGGCCATACCATAACCTGGCACTATCACTACAGTTCTTGCAATATCTAGCAACATTGCCACTTCTTCTGCGCTCGTTGATTTCACTTTTCCGGAATAAAAATCGCCATCATCTTTTGTTTCCGTAGCGATTGCACCAAATCCTCCGAACAAAACGTTCGTAAGACTTCTATTCATCGCCTTACACATGATCTGTGTTAAAATAATTCCTGAAGCTCCAACAAGAGAACCAGCTATAATTAGAACATTGTTGTTTAAAACAAATCCTGTGGCTGATGCTGCAATTCCTGAATAGGAGTTAAGTAGAGATATTACGACAGGCATATCTGCTCCGCCAATTGGTACAACGAGAAAGATACCAAGCAATAAGCTTACGGCACTGAGTATCCAATAGATAGATTCTTCCGTCGGGAAAAGTGTATGATAAACACCAAGTCCGACACAGACAAGTGCAACGACTACTTTTACGATTTGATCACCCGAATATCTTACTGCTTTTTCCGTAATGAAACCTTGTAACTTACCGAATGCGATAAAACTCCCAGAGAATGTCACTCCGCCAACGATTGCAGAGAAAACGATCGAGATGATCTCCTGGTAATTCACAACATATTGATATTTCGGAATTGAGAGTTGGAGAGCAGAACCGGCGACAAGAACTGAAGCTATCCCGCCAAATCCATTTAACACGGCTACGAGCTGTGGCATGGCTGTCATTTGGATTTTTGCTGCTAAAATAACGCCGATGATCGAACCAATGAGAATTCCGACGGCGATCCACTCGTAACTCAAAATATTTTGGTCCAGTAAGGTGACCAAAACCGCAATCAACATACCAATGGCGCCGAGAATGTTACCTTTCGTAGCAGTTTTTGGTGTTCCAAGTTGTTTGAGTCCAACGATAAAAAGAATCGATGCGATTAAATAGGAAAGATTTAAAAAATGAGTTAAATTCATTCGGTTTCCGCTTAATCCTTCTTTTTGAACATGGCGAGCATTCTATGCGTTACAAGGAATCCACCCACAACATTGATTGTTGCAAAAATCACCGAAAGAAGACCTAATATTTTCGTAATATTATTGTTTTCGATCCCTGCGGCAAAAAGAGCTCCAATGAGAGTGATGCCAGAAATGGCGTTCGATCCCGACATCAACGGGGTGTGAAGGATGGGAGGGATTTTCGTGATGATTTCAAATCCCACGAATATCGCTAAAACGAAAATCGTGACGGCTGTTACAAATATTTCCATAGGCTTGAAGTAGTTATGTAAAATTTGAGGATTTTGGAAAACAATTTTTCGTTTCCAAATACGCCTTTCAACTGGGAGGGCACACCCGTCCGCACTCGAACGGTCGGGCTATACGCTTCCATCTTTGCCTTTGGCAAAGGATTTTCGCTTCTATCCCTTGTGCAGGAGAAAACTATTCTATTTTAAATATTAAAGTCAGATTGATCATCTAGGAGTGAATCCATACTCCTAGATGACATCAATACTAAGAGTAGATCTTTTTAATCAGATCTTTGTATTTATCTGTGATCACGTGGCGTTTTAATTTCATCAAGTTTGTTAATTCATCACCTACTTCAAATGGTTTTGTAATTAAAAAGAAAGGACTTACCTGTTCGAAGGATTTAAATCCGTGTTTGGCACTATTTAAGTCTTTTATCTCTTTCTTATAAAACTCAATCACCTTAGCATTCGAGATCAATGATTCATCATCACTAAAAGAAATGCCATTCTCAGCAGCCCATTCCTTTAATTTCGGAAATTCGGGAATAATAATGGCTCCCAGATTTTTCTGATCTTGCCCTACAACCATAATCTGACTGATATAAGGTGACTCTAATAATTTATTCTCGATGGGAACAGGTTCTACGTTCTCCCCACCAAGCAAAACCACAGTGTCTTTGGCGCGACCAGTCAAAGTTAAGGTGTCTTTGAAATTGATCATACCTAAATCCCCGGTATCCATCCAGCCTTCTTTTAATGCTTTTTCCGTGGCTTCCGGGTTTTTATAATAACCTTTCATAACTTGAGGACCACGAACATACACGATTCCGCGGGCACAACGTTTTCCCTCAATGGTACCATCGATCTTTACATGAGTCAGAACTGAACCATTAAAATCTCGAATTTGGACTTCGGATTTCGGAGCAATTTTTCCCACAGAACCCATCACTAAATGTTTAAATGTCCGAACAGAAATGACAGGCGATGTTTCTGTCATTCCATACCCTTCCAAAACTCGAATCCCAATGTCGTTAAAAAAAGCATCAACATGACTAGGAAGTGCACCGCCACCAGAACAAGTTGCTCGCAAAGCACCACCCGTTGCTAGTCGAATCTTGGATAGGACGATCGCATCTAACAACAGATAAGGAATAAATGCTAACAAAGCTACAATAATCGATTTAATCCCGATAACAAAAGATACAATCGGATTTCGTCCAACTAGATCTAATTCATTTCCTCTTAGAAAACGGATCGCAGCATGATAGTGTCTCGAAAAGAAATAAGCGGTGTCAAATAGTACTCGTCGTATCGTCGGTGTTTGTTTAGGATCTTTGACACGATTATAAATTCCAAGATAAATACTCTCCCAAAGTCTTGGCGCAGAGCCCATAAAAGTTGGCTTCGCTTTGGCAAAATCATCTCTCATATCCCGGACGTTCGTAAAATATGTAGCACTACCAGAAAAAATGGCAACATACATGAATGCTCTTTCAAAAATATGCCAAACTGGTAAGATCGATAAAAAGCGATCTTTGGAATTACTCTGTAAGAGCGGCGTTACGTCATCGATTTGGTGCATCAGATTGGAATGCATCAACATGACACCCTTTGGTTTCCCAGTTGTCCCAGACGTGTAAATTAATGTTAGGAGGTCATCTGGTTTGATATCTGCGATTCTTGTTTCAGCTTTATTTGAGCCCGCTTCTCTTAATTTTTTACCTTTTTCTACAAGATCATAAAGTTTAAGGACTCCATCTGGAGCATTTGCTTTCGGATCCATCATGATGATTGTTTTTACGGATGTTTTTGATTTCACTCGATTGAATTTTTCTAGCACCTTTTCGTTTTCTACAAATAGTACTTTTGATTCCGAGTGCTCGAGGATGTATTCCAATTCAGATTCTGTAACATCTGTTCCGCGAGGAACATCTGCGGAACCGGTAAATAAAATCGCGGCATCAGAAATAACCCACTCAAGTCTGTGGTCAGCGATCAGACCAATTTTATCTCTTGCTTGGACACCTAAATCAATAAGCGCTTCGGCTAAATTGATTCCTGATTCGTAAAGTTCTTTGTAACTGATTGCACTGTATTTCTTCTTTTCATCTTTCGAGTAAAATGCAGGAGAGTTCCCATATTTTTCCGCCGATTCTTTGTATACTTCTGCTACGTTTTTTGCCATTTCTATTTTTATTCCTAAACGTTTGATTCAAATTTTGAGAAAGTTTAGTAAGAAAACCATTGATTCGTGAGAGATTCAAGTAAATATCTTATCCAAATGGATTCTAATTTGAGCTGCGTAAGATTCTTCGATTTTGTGTAATTATTTTATGTCTCTTTAATGGTCATTTTCTCAAGGAGCTGGCTCAAACTCATAAGAGCGATGCCAACAGAACGATCGGACATCGCATACGGAAGTATCAGCTGATCTCCGTTTACCGCCGCCCCACAACTATACACTACATTCGGTACGTAACCTTCTCTTTCTTTTTCATTCGGTGCAAGCAATGGTTCAGACAATCGACCGATAACAATCGAAGGGTCTTGGAGATCTAATAAAAATGCTCCAATGGAGTATTTTCGCATAGCACCCACCCCATGGCTTAGAACCAACCACCCCTTTGCCGTTTCAATCGGTGAACCGCAATTTCCAATCTGCAGAAATTCCCAAGGATAAGTCGGTTTCATAATTAAGGTTTTATTATGCCAAAAATGAATGCAATCCGAATACATTAAGTAAATATTTTCATTGTCTTGTCTTGAAATCATCGCATATTGCCCGTTAATTTTCCTTGGAAATAGTGCCATGCCTTTATTTTTTACTTCGGGTCCGTTTAATGTACTGATCTTAAAATGTGTAAAGTCCGTTGTTTCGAGAAGTTGAGGAAAAATAACTCTCCCATCATAAGCAGTATATGTAGCATAATAAATGTGTTTGTTGTCCTCATCTACGAAGTCTACAAATCGAGCATCTTCTATCCCATTGCTTTCGGATGGAGAATGAGGAAAAATAATTCTTTCGGATAACCTTTCTTCATTCTCATAATAAATTTCATAATTGGAAAGTGCAAGACTCAGTACTCCATTGGCAGAGGATTCGAATTCGGTAATTTTATTTTTATATGTTCGGAAAAAATTTTCGATACATTTTTTCAAATCTTCAATAGAGAAGTGCTCTTCAAGCCCAGCCATTATCGTCGTGGAAAAATCGTTCAACAAATCTAATTCACCAAGTTTCCGTTCAAATATCTCTTTTACATAAATTGGGTTCTGAATTTTCTCTGAAGTCGAAACATAACGTGTTGGGATAGTGACAACAATATGATTGTCTGAATCGATTTCTCCTGATCTAAAAGTAATGGAAGAGATGTGTCCTTCACCCGTTGCCCTTAAACTTAGAATGAATCGTTTCGTTCCATGAGGCAAATTCGATTGGTCAGGATGCCATATGATAGAAGGATTAAATAAGGCTGCAGATTCTAAAGCATACTCTTGAGTGAAATAAGCTCCAATTAATAGTTTCCTCTCTTCACTTAATGGAAGATCCGTCAAAAGAAACTTTTTCATTTGATGAAAACGCTGTAAAAAAAATTTTTTAAGTCTCCTGTGTCTTTCTTCAAATTCAGTAAGAAGTTCGCTCACTTCGATAATTACTTCTTCATTTGATAAAGATTGAATTCTTCCTATTATTTTAATTACTCTTTCAGAAGACGCGATAACTAGCGGTCGATATAAAACTCGTCTATAATCAGGTGTAATCTCTACTTCTGTACGAGTTATTTCTAGATTATTGTTCATGTAACCATAACAACATTCGCGAAATACTACCAAATGCCAATCCTATGCAGGTATCTGCCGCCCCATAATACAAATAAATTGTATCATTATCCGGTAGGATCGTGAAACCGCAAGGAAATATAACATTGCCTACATCTCCTAACAATTCATAGGTTGTCTTGGGTCCAAAAATCCATTCATTTCCACGTTTGATGCATTTTTGGGGATCGTTTAAATCAAAGAGTGCTAAACCGATTCTATAAATTGCTCCTGCGGCAGTAATCCGAACTCCGTGATAAATAATTAACCAACCTTCTTTTGTTTCAATTGGAGGAGTTGCTAATCCTATTTTATAGGAATCCCAAAAACTTCCTTCTCTTGTTTCCAAAAAAAGCTTATGATCTCCCCAATGAACTAAGTCTTTTGAAAATGAAATCCACATGTTGGAACCAAGATCATTCATAGGCCGATGGATTAATACCCATCTCCCGTCGATTTGTCTCGGAAACAATGCTGCGTCTTTATCATCCGCATGAATGATCGTGCCGAGCCTCTCAAAATTTGTAAAATCAGTCGTGAGTGAAAGTGCAATAGATGGACCAGAAGTCCCGAATGCAGTATATACAACCGCATATTTTTTAACATCGGTTAAATATGTAATGCGAGGATCTTCTATCCCCCAATTGTCTCGTATGTCTAATTCGGGTAAATAAGTTGGTTCGGAATCTATATGCCAATCGCCGATTCCGTCAAATGATATAGCCTTTGTCAGGTGGGATTTGCCAGTCTTATCCTCCACTCTACAAAACAAAAGTGTTTTTCCGTTCGCCAATCGAACCGCACCGGGATTAAATACAGAATTAATTTCGTAAGGCCACATATCTTCTCTTAGTATGGGATTTTGGTCATACCTTACAAATAAGTCTCGATTTGATTTTTTCAAATGGAATGAGTCCTTAATTTATTTTCTACCAGTCTCATTTCTAAATTACTTTGCAAAAATGCTAAAGTTGATTCGGCTCCTTGGTTTTCATTGACACGATCTTGGTGTAATCCGTCTCGGCAACCACCAGTCGAAGGATCATAAAGAGAAACTTTTAAATCGTTCCTACCTAGATACCATTCAAATATTCTTAATGCCTCTTGTTTCCATACGATATCGTTCGTTATGCAATAAGCGTCTAAACATGCTGATATCATTGATTGAGCTTCAACTGGTTGTTGGTCAAATCTGGCTATCTGGCCACCTCGCGCATAAAAACCATTTGTTCCTATCGGTATAAAATGGCCCCCATCCGATTTGGCTTTCTGTAAATCAACTAACCAATTCAAAGAATCCAAACCTGTTTTTAACAAATCGTCATTCATCATGGAAGAACCAGAGACTATAAGAGCATGAGGAATTGTCGCATTACAGTAGCTTAACTCTTGCTCAAACCAAGGCCAGTCAACTTTCCTATTATTCTTGTATAACTCTAAAAAACGGGAAGTTAATTCATCTCTTACGTTTTCGGCTCTTCTGTCCCCAGAAAATCTTTTTAAATATTCATTGATCCCGAGTAATCCAAATGCCCAAGCCCGTGGACTTTTTGTAGAGAGAATTGATGGAAGAGCTTCTTCAAATAAACGGCCCGCAATCGTGGGAAGTTTAGGTGAGATGGCCCGTCCGAGAACAGTTCCTAGTGATAACAAGGCTCGTCCGTGACTATCTTCAGATCCGGATTCTTCCAACCAATTTCTTTGATAATCCATAAAATTTCGGAATCTTTTTGATTTCTGGTTATATGCATACCATAGGAAAGATAAATAC
>Ga0209277_10001263_pt1 | contig 12515 bp, 12 predicted proteins | sample JI81AbrownDNA_FD_187503 | JGI IMG/M metagenome (GOLD analysis project Ga0209277, IMG submission 187503) | Wastewater effluent complex algal communities from Wisconsin, to seasonally profile nutrient transformation and Carbon sequestration -... | ecosystem: Engineered > WWTP > Effluent > Algae... | reverse complement strand
CTTCGATGCCAACGGCGTCAGCACATTGGGCGAAAGCTATAAACATCTGGCACCCATGGGCAAACTTTGCATCTACGGTTTCGCCAGCATGCTGCCGAATAATGGCCGATTGAATTGGCTAAAACTGGCTTGGGATTGGCTCCGCACGCCACGCTTCAGTCCATTGAAAATGACGCAGGAAAACCGCAGCGTACTCGCTGCGAATTTAAGTTTTCTTTCCGAACACGCGACCATGCTGCGCGAAGGCATGTTGTGGTTGCTGGAACACTTCGCCGATGGTCGATTGAAGCCCTTGCCGGTCGAAGTATTTGATCTGGCCGATGCCGGAAAAGCGCAGGCACGAATTGAATCTGGAAAAACAGTCGGCAAGATTGTGTTGGTGCCGAAGCATTTGTAGGGGCGATTCATGAATCGCCCCTACAAAAATCAAAACGGTTTCGCGATCACCAGATAGATTGCACCTAGTGCGAGCAGAATAGGCAATTCGTTGTACCAACGCAGTGCGGTCGTCGACATCAACTTGCCGCCGACAGCGGATTTTTTCAGCATCACGCCGGTCGCGATAAAGTACGCAAACAGCAACGCAACCAGTAAAAGTTTGGCGTGCAGCCAGCCGCCTTTCATTCCGAAATGCAGCCACAGCGTCATGCCGAAAATGAAAGCGAAACCAAACATGACATGGCCGAAGCGATAAAGACGTTTGCCCATAAGGGCCAGACGCTCCTGTACTGTCGGCTGACCTGCGCATTCGTTGATGTTCAGCAGTATGCGGGGCAGGTAAAACACCGATGCCAGCCAGGCGATCACGAACAGCAAATGTAGCGATTTAACCCAGAAATAGGCCATTTGAAGCACTCCGAAGCGTTGAGGTATTGGCCTGCATAATGCCACAAGCCCAAATGGAGCCGCGGCTCCACCCATAAGAGAGTAAACTATGCACCGCGTTCTATCGCATTGGGCGACTCGAACGAAACTGTGAGTACACCATGTCTGAAGCGCCAATCTCCCTATTTTCCGATCTCAAATTGAGCGAACCGCTGATGCGGATTCTCAAGGATATCGGTTACGAATCTCCTTCCCCCATTCAAGCGGCCTGCATTCCGTTAATCCTTGCAGGCGGCGATATCATCGGCCAGGCACAAACCGGTACCGGCAAGACCGCTGCCTTTGCCCTGCCGATCTTGAACAAGATCAACATTCAACAAACCAAGCCTCAGGCTCTGGTATTGGCCCCTACCCGCGAACTCGCGATCCAGGTCGCCGAAGCATTCCAGAAATATGCCAGCCATATGCCGGGCTTCCATGTGCTGCCGATTTACGGTGGTCAAAGTTACGGACCGCAATTGTCGGCACTGCGTCGCGGTGTTCACGTCGTTGTGGGTACGCCCGGCCGCGTGATCGACCATCTGGACAAGAACACGCTGGACCTCTCGAACATCAAGACATTGGTGCTGGATGAAGCCGATGAAATGTTGCGCATGGGCTTTATCGACGACGTCGAAAGCATCCTGAAGAAAATGCCTGCCGTTCGTCAAACTGCCTTGTTCTCGGCCACCATGCCATCGGCGATCAAACGCATTGCACAAACGTATTTGAAAACACCGTCGGAAATTACCGTCGAAGCGAAAACCCGCACCGCCGACAATATCCGCCAGCGTTTCTGGATGGTCAGCGGCCTGCACAAGCTCGATGCACTCACCCGCATTCTGGAAGCCGAAACGTTTGACGGCATGATTATTTTCGCGCGCACCAAACTCGGTACCGAAGAACTGGCTGAAAAATTGTCGGCACGCGGTTTCTCTGCCGCCGCCATCAATGGTGATATCCAGCAAGCGCAGCGTGAGCGGACCATTCAAAACCTGAAAGACGGCAAGATCGACATTCTGGTCGCAACCGACGTCGCAGCCCGTGGTCTCGACGTCGATCGTGTCAGTCACGTGATCAACTTCGATGTGCCGTATGACACGGAATCCTACGTCCACCGCATCGGCCGCACTGGTCGTGCCGGACGCAGCGGTGATGCGATCATCTTCATCACTCCGCGCGAACAAAGCCTGCTGCGCAATATCGAGCGTCATACCAAGCAACCGATTACCCCGATGGAATTGCCGACGCTGGAAGATATCAACACTGTCCGCATTACCAAATTCAAAGACCAGATCGCCGAAACCATCGCTGCTGGCGGTTTGAGCTTGTTCCAATCGGTGGTGGAAGATTTCGAACGCGAGAAGAATATTCCCGCCATCGAAATTGCCGCCGCATTGGCAAAAATGGCACGCGGCAAAGTACCGCTGGTCATGGAAAAACAAAAACGCGAACCAAAACCGGAAGTATCACCAAGCAATCGTCCTTCGCGCGCAGACCGATTCGCCCATGAAGAAAAACGTCCGCGTAGCGAGCGTTTCGAACGCAGCGAACGTCCGGCGATGCCAAAGAAAGAACGCGTTGCCCGTGACGCCGACGTCGGCAAGGAAACCTACCGTATTGAAGTCGGCCACGACCACGGCGTGAAACCAGGCAATATCGTCGGCGCCATCGCCAATGAAGCCGGTCTGGATGCAAAACATATCGGCCGTATCGAAATTTTCGAGGACCACACCATTCTCGATTTGCCGGAAGGCATGCCGAAAGATGTACTCACCCACCTGAAAACAGTGTGGTGTGCCGGCCAGCAATTACGCATCACCAAAGACAGCGAAAAACCGGACACCGACGGTAAGAAATTCGGCGGTAAAAAACCTTTCGGTTCGGATCGTCCCGGCGGCAAGTCGTTCAAACCAAAACGCGATTTCGGCGATAGCCCATTCAAATCGGGCAAGCCGGGGGCACATCGCAAAGGTCCTCGTTCCGAGTAATCTTTGCGATGGCAAGAATCCTGATGCCACTACCGTCGATGGATTTCGATCCGACCGAAAGTGCAGTGCCATTTCGATTTTTGAAACAACACGGACATGAGTTTGTCTTTGCCACGCCGGATGCAAAACCGGCCCAGGCGGATCAACGGATGATTGATGGAAACGGTCTCGGTATTCTGAGGCCGTTTTTTATTGCCGATAAAAACGGTCGCACGGCCTATGCCGAAATGCAGAAGTCAGCAGAATTTTTATCGCCGATTGCCTACGCCGACATCAATATCAAATCGTTCGATGCCATTTTGCTCCCGGGTGGTCATGCACAAGGCATGAAGCCGTATCTGGAATCAAAACGATTGCAGGGATTGGTTGCAGAACATTTTTCCGCGGAAAAGCCCGTTGCAGCCATATGCCACGGAGTCGTACTTGCCGCACGCAGCCTTCGAGAAGAAGGAAAATCCATCTTGCACGGGTTCAAATCCACCGCCCTGCTGCAGAAACAGGAAATGCTGGCATGGCAGATAACGCGGGCATGGCTTGGAAATTATTACCGCACCTACGATCAGAGCGTACAGGCTGAAGTGACTGCTGCTCTGGCCATGTCGAAGGATTTTCTTGAAGGGCCGATGCCCCTGACGCGCGACAGCGAGAAAAATCTCAAGCCAGGCTTCGTTGTCCGCGACCGACATTATCTATCGGCCCGATGGCCCGGCGATGCGCATTCTTTGGCGCATGAATTACACGCAATGCTGTAGGCTGGGCAATGGCCACCCCACTTCACGACTTCACAAACAGATAACTCGTCCTGCCCATTCCCGGTTTAGAATCGACTCAATCTTTTCTCACCCAGGAAGCCCCATGAGCAATCAACACCGCGCCCTGCACCTCGCTGCCCGCCCACAGGACGAACCGAAAGACAGCGACTTCGAACTTCTCACAAAAGACCATGCCGCATTAAGCGATGGTCAGGTCCGGATTGATGTCCGCTATATTTCGATTGATCCCGCCATGCGCATCTGGATGACCGAACAAAAATCCTACTGGCCTCCGGTGGAAATGGGCGCCGTGATGCGTGCATCGGCGATTGGCGTCGTGTCCGAATCGAAGAATGAAAAGTTTGCCGTCGGTGCCTGGGTGACCGGCATGATGGGCGTGCAAAACAGTCTGGTCAGTGACGGCAAGGGCATGCGGGTATTTGATGCCGCGCAATTGCCCGACCCCGCCTGGGCACTGAGCGTATTCGGCGGAACCGGTTTGACGGCATGGTTTGGTTTGACCGAAATCGGCAAACCGCAAGCCGGTGAAACCGTCGTCGTATCGGCTGCTGCAGGTGCAGTCGGTTCAACGGTGGTGCAAATCGCGAAAAATCTTGGCTGCCGCGTGATCGGCATTGCCGGCGGTCCCGAAAAATGCGCCTTCGTGAAAAACGAGCTCGGCGCCGACGAGGTGATCGACTATAAAAACGACAATATCTCCGATGCGCTGAAAGCCCGTTGCCCGGATGGCATCGATGTCTATTTCGACAATGTCGGCGGCGAGACTCTGGATGCCGTGCTGAAGCGCCTTAAGTTGAAGGCCCGCATCGTGTTGTGCGGTGGTATATCGCAATACAACGCCGGCAAAGACGCACGTGGCCCGGTCAATTATCTTTCCTTGATTTCCGCCCGCGGCAAGATGGAAGGTTTCGTGATCATCGATTATCTGGATCGTGCGCAGGAAGCCATCGCAGCACTGGGTGCCATGACGGCACAGGGGAAAATGAAAAGCAAACTCGATATCGTCGAGGGTCTTGAAAATTTTCCGGAAGCATTACGCCGCGTGTTGACCGGCAAAAACTACGGAAAGCAGCTTGTGAAAATCTGAGTGCGTAGTCCGATTTCATAAACACAAAAAAAGCCGGAATAAACCCGGCTTTTTTTGTGTTTTGCTAATGGCATGCAAGTCGAATCAGAGTCCGATGTGCGATTTACATGCTGAGCCAGGCCTCCGTCATTGTCTTGAACAATAACTCCTTGTGCGGACGAAGCAGCTCGACGTTCGCACGAACGGCTTCGCTTTCAGGCCCTTGCATTGCATCTCCGATCACTTCACCGCCTGGAATATTTTGCTTCATCGATTCAGCCGCGGCCTCTTTCGCCTTGGCGATGGCATCGTTGACGGCAGCATCCACTGAAGGATTTTCACCCGTTGTACTTGCTGTGGCATCGGGCGCACTTGTTGCGGCTGGCGCTGGAACATCCACCGCGATATAGGGCAATGCCGCACTGACTTGATCGCGAATCCAGCGATACTCGGCCAGGGACATGTTCTGCACATTTAATGCCGCAACCTGCGCCTGCTTGGCTTTTGCCATCAGGCTCGTCATGTCGGCGAAGGCTCCCATCACGTCTTTTGCACTTGGGTCAGATTTCCCGTCTTGCTCACCCATCTTCTTGTATTTCTCTTCCATCGAATCGAAATCGGGGCCCATCTTGTCCGAGATCGTTCGCTGAATCGTGATGAAGGCATTGACCTGCGCTGCCGAAAGTTTTCCATCCGCAGGCGCCGTGAATGCCGCTTGATTTTTCACTGCCTGCTCGGCTTCACCGATTTTCTGCAGATCGCCAACCTGATTCATCAAATCACCACCGGATGCCGACAATGGTCGCCAGACAAACCAATACCCCGCTCCGCAAACGACGACCACCAGTATCAAGCCAGTGATCAGACAGCCGATTAGCCACTTTTTCATCATGTTTCTCCCGTGAACAAGCCGCCACTATACGAAAAAAACCGCGAATCGGCATGGGAGCCGCTAAAATGCCTGCAATGAAACCATCATCCGAATTCCATGGCTGAAAATTCTCTATTCGATGCCGTGATCATCGGCGGTGGTGCCGCAGGCTTGATGTGCGCCATTGCAGCCGGCCAACGTGGGCGCAAGGTGCTCGTGATCGAACATGCCAATCGCTGCGGCAAGAAAATCCTGATGTCCGGTGGCGGCCGCTGCAATTTCACCAACACCGGCACTACGCCAGCCAACTACCTTTCCAATAATCCACACTTCTGCAAATCGGCATTGGCAAGATACACCCCGCAGCATTTCATCGACATGGTGGAACGCCACGGCATTGCCTATCACGAAAAAGAACTGGGGCAATTATTCTGTGACGATTCGTCAAAGCAGATTGTCAAAATGTTGCTGGACGAATGCGAATCGGCCGGCGTTCGGATCAACACATCCTGTTCAGTGGACAGCATCGGGAAGAAAGGCGATTCGTTCCTGATCCGTACCTCGCAGGGAAATATCGAAGCAAGAAAATGCGTCATCGCGAGCGGCGGCCTGTCGATTCCGAGCATGGGCGCCAGCGGCTTTGGTTACGAGATCGCCAGACAATTTGGCCACCAGGTATTGCCGACGCGCGCCGGTCTTGTGCCTTTGACACTGACCGGAAAACCACAGGAACAACTGGCGGATTTAAGCGGTTTGTCGATTCCGGTGGAAGTGACATGCGGCAAAACGAAATTCAGGAATGCGATGCTGATTACCCATCGCGGCTTGAGTGGTCCTTCCATTTTGCAAATTTCATCCTATTGGCAACCGGGTCAGCCCTTGCATGCCGACTTGCTACCCGATGTTGATGCCCATCAATTTTTGCAGATTCAACTGGCAAAACACCCGGCTGCCGAATTGAAAAATTGTCTGGCGGATGTATTGCCGAAACGTTTTGCACATCGTCTTTGCGAAATCCAATTGGAAAACAAGCCGATGAAGCAAGACACGCCAAAACAATTGCAAAGCATTGCCGAGGTGCTAAACCGGTGGCCGATCGTGGCAAGCGGTACCGAAGGTTACCGCACGGCAGAAGTGACGCTTGGCGGTGTCGATACCCGGGAATTGTCATCGAGCACGATGGAATCCAGTCTGGTGCCGGGTTTGTATTTTATCGGCGAAGTCGTCGATGTTACTGGCCATCTCGGCGGCTACAACTTCCAATGGGCCTGGGCTTGCGGGCATGCCTGTGGTTCCGCACTGTGAGCTGATGCGGGCAAAATCCTCTTTTCTCCTGACAAATAATTAACCATTGCAATGCTATTTTGCAGAGCATACTTAACAGTATGGCAAACCGCCGCCGGGAAATTCTGAATTCCCTGACATCCTCATACCATTCAACGGAAACTCTATGCCTTCCTACCGTGCCCCCTTACGCGACATGCGTTTCGTGATGTTTGAATTGCTCGATGCACAAACCGTACTCAATCAGATGCCGGCCTATGCCGATCTCGATGCGGACACGATCAACGCCGTGCTGGAGGAAGGCGCGAAGTTTGCCGAAAACATTGCTTTCCCGCTGAATCAATCGGGCGATCTCGAGGGCTGTACCTTTCACGGTAATGGCGTGGTGACAACACCGAAAGGTTTCAAGGAAGCGTATCGGCAGTTCTCTGAAGCCGGCTGGCCGGCGCTGAGTTGCGACGTCAATTACGGCGGCCAGGGCTTGCCGCGTTTGTTGAACAATCGCCTGTATGAAATGATGAATTCCGCAAACCAGGCCTGGCTGATGTATTCGGGTCTCTCGCACAGTGCGTATGAATGCCTGATGGCACACGGTACCCAGCAGCAAAAGGATTTGTATCTGCCAAAAATTGTGTCCGGTCAGTGGAGCGGCACGATGTGCCTGACCGAGCCGCACTGTGGAACCGATCTGGGCTTGCTGAAAACCAAGGCCGAACCTGGTGCCGATGGTAGTTTCAACATCACGGGTACCAAGATCTTCATTACGTCAGGCGAACATGATGTTGCCGAAAATATTCTGCATTTGGTGCTGGCACGACTGCCCGATGCACCTGCAGGCAGCAAGGGCATTTCGCTTTTCCTCGTGCCCAAATTCATTCCGGATGCGAATGGCGATATCGGCGAACGCAACACAATTTATGCCGGTTCGATTGAACACAAGATGGGCATTCATGGCAATGCGACCTGCGTGATGAATATGGATGCCGCACGCGGCTGGCTGATCGGCGAGCCACACAAAGGCCTGGCGGCGATGTTCGTGATGATGAATTCGGCGCGGCTCGGTGTCGGCATGCAGAGTTTGGGTCTTGCGGAAACAGCACATCAAAACGCCACGGCCTATGCCAAGGATCGTCTGCAAGGTCGCTCCATGACCGGCGTAAAAAATCCGGAGAAAGCGGCCGACCCGATTCTCGTGCATCCCGATGTTCGCCGCATGCTGTTGACTTCGCGAGCCTACACCGAAGCGGGCCGCGCCTTGACGACCTGGATCGCGCTACTGATTGACCAAGAAGAGTCCGGTCTTGATGCCGAGATAAAAAAACATTCGGAGGATATCGTCAGTCTGCTGACGCCGGTCGTGAAAGCTTTCATCACCGATCATGCTTTTGAAACCACGAACCTGTGCCTTCAGGTATTCGGCGGACACGGCTACATTCGCGAATGGGGGATGGAACAATATGTTCGAGATGCCCGCATCAACATGATTTACGAAGGAACCAACGGCATTCAGGCCCTGGATCTACTGGGCCGCAAGGTGATTGCCGATCGCGGCGAGAAGCTGTCGGTATTCATGAAAATCATCGCCGGTTTTATCGAGAGCCAGAAATCCAATTCCTCGATGCAGGAATTCATCGGGCCACTCGCGACCTGCGCAGAATCGGTCCAGATGGTTACCAAGGAAATCGCGATCAATGCCAATGGCCATCCCGATGAAATCGGCGCTGCATCGACACCGTATCTGCGTTTGGTCGGCCACCTCTGTTATGCCTGGATGTGGGCTCGCATGGCAGCCATCTCCTTGGACAAGCAAGATAGCCAGGATGATTTCTATCTCGCGAAGCTGGCGACGGCGCGTTTTTATTACGCCAAGCTGCTGCCGGAAACCCTGTCGCTGATTGCAATTATCAAAAGCGGTTCCGATCCGGTCATGGCGATGGATGAACGCCTGTTTTGATTTATTGAAACGGTGCGCCAGAGGCGCACCTTAGACCCACAATTTTTTCCAGCCTTCCGCGCCCAGGGATTTCAGCGTCTCGATATTTTTTTCATAGATTTTCCCGGCGTCCGGAAAGGCCGCCACCGCTTTTTCGACACTGCTTTCCCGCAGCAGATGCAGGCAGGGATAAGGCGCGCGGTTGCTGAAATTTTCGACATCTTCGTAACGGGTTTCGGCAAATTGGTAGTCCGGATGAAAACTGGCGACCTGGATTTCACCATCCAGCGCCAATTCCGAAACTGCGGCATCGGCAATTTCCAGAAAATCGTTGTAGTCCAGGAAATCCTGCAATACATGGGGATGGATCAGCAAGGTGGTTTCGACTTTTTCCGGATCGGCATCGTAAAGCAGCTGCAGTTCGTGCAACAGATCTGCCAGCAATTCTTCTTCATTCTGTGCGTCGGAGACGACATAGCGGATTTGTTCTTTCACATGCACCGCTTTGGCAAACGGGCAGAGATTCAGACCGATGACGGCTCGCTCCAGCCAGTTTTTCATCGAACTGATCAGGACATCGGGATTTTGGACATTCATGACGGTTCTGACTCTTGGCTTTGCTCTGCTTGGCGCTTAGAGTACCCCATCACGCCAGTCCGGCGCATTTCGGGAACTTTATATGTATTTGCAGGCCGCCTTGATTACTGCTTTAACTACCATTGTCATTACGATTGCGATGTATTTTGTCGGCCGTGCGCGCGGCAAATACCAAATCAAGGCGCCGGCCATTACCGGCCATCCCGATTTTGAACGTGCCTTCCGGGCGCATCAAAACACGCTGGAACAAGCCATCATGTTTTTGCCGCTTTTGTGGCTGGCAAGCATTTATTGCAACGAGCAATATGCCGCCTATCTTGGTTACGCCTGGCTGCTTGGCCGCCTGTGGTATGTGTTCGGCTATATCGCAGAGGCCGGAAAACGCAGCATGGGCTTCACGATTGGCGCCATCGCGCAATTGGGATTGCTTGGGATGAGCCTGTGGGGAATCATCAGTAAAATGATGTAAGAGCTCTGACGACAAGATGTGAATACCGAAAGGGTGAATCATCAAAAAAGGGCGGAATATCCGCCCTTTTTTATTCGAGGCTCTCTTGTACTCAGGCAATTTTTACCAGCAAATGTTTTGCCATCATGCCGTGCAGTTTTCCGATACCGCGTGCCACGTGCAGGGTCACGAAAATCCCCAACGCGCCCACCAGAAACATCGGAATCATCAGCAATGGCTCGTCTGCCAATGTCATGCCATTGAAGGTCAGGGTAATGTCGTGGGCATAGCCTGTCAGATAGGTGACGGGTGCCAACAGCAAACTCAGGGACAGGGACAAGGCAGTTACGGCAATAGTGAAGTAGGTAATGCCCAAAGGCAGCATCAACAACATGTACAACAAGGTTGCCCAGGTGCGGGGATCTACCAGGATTTCCTTGATGCGTTCAAGGAAGCCGCCTTCACGTTTACCATAAGCCGGACGACGCGGCATGCGGACACCCAGCATGGTTTCGACCAGCCTGCCTTCCACCAGTGACAATGCCCACACCGAACCCATGAACAAGACGGCAAAGGGAATGCCGATGATCAGAATCATGAAGCCTGCCGACAAGCTGATACCGGTAACGGCCCAGGTGAAATAGAAAATACCGGTGGCCAGCGAAAGCAACATGTAAAACAATGCCGCATAAGCGCGTGGATCGGCGGCGACACCGAAAAACCAGGAAATCGGATTCTGTGGTTTCTTGTTCACGCTTACGCCCACGCTGGCAACACCCGCGCTGCTTTGTGTTGGCTGGATGCTGGCACGCGGCGAACGAAAGGCTTCGCTGACAGCCACTTCGCGTTCACTGTAGATTTCCGCGACTTCTTCCGGCGCTCCGTAACTGCTTGCCACTTTTTCGAGTACGCTGGCTTCATCCTGCTCGGGATGTTCGGCCAACTCAGCACGAAGATATTCTTCGGCGTCGTAAAGCGCGTCCTGCACGAGGGCCGGGTCCTTGCCTTTCAAGGCGGCACGCAACAAATCGAGATATTCGGGAATTGTTTTCGGCGTGTTCAAGTTGTTGCTCATGACTGTTCCCCTTTCAAAATTGAATCCACGAAACTTCGTGTTGCATCCCAGGTGTTTGTCCATTCACCGAGTACAGCTCGGCCATTTTCGGTAATCCGGTAATACCGTCTGGGTGGTCCGGAAACCGAAGGTTCGACAAAACTGTCCAGCAAACCCGAGGCGCTTAAATTTCGCAGTACGGGATAGAGCGCGCTTTGCTTGCCGGTCAGGACTGCCTCACCCGCACCTTCGAACCGCTTGGCAATCTGGTAGCCGTACATGGGTTCGCTTGCCTGATCCAGAACTCCCAAAAGGACCAAGGAGACCATGCCGGCGCTCAGTTCCTTCTGGAATTTTTTCAGATGAATATCGGTTTCGGTCATGGCGGGCTCCAATGGCTTATCCATGACTGCAATATAGTGTTAAGTTAAGTATAGTGAACCTGCCATAAGTCACGGGAGGCCATTTTTGTCACTATGCCGGTAAGCCCCGCCTGGAATCACCCATGAACACACGAATGCCCGCCCTTTTCATTGGCCATGGTTCTCCGATGAACACCATTGAAGACAATGATTTCAGGCGGTGCTGGCAGGCATTGGGCAAAAAGCTGCCGAACGCCAGGGCAATACTTTGCATATCGGCCCACTGGGAGACTCTGGGGCTCGCGATTACTGCAAGCCAATCGCCTACCACGATTCACGATTTCTACGGCTTTCCGAAAGCCTTGTTCGATGTCCAATATCCGGCGCCTGGCGATCCCGAACTCGCGAAGCACATTGCAGATTTAACAGGCGACGAAAAAGTCCATCTGGATACCGATCGTGGCCTGGACCATGGCGCCTGGAGCGTATTGCAACCGATGTATCCCTCGGCCGACATTCCGGTGTTGCAATTAAGCCTGGATCGAACACGCAGCGCCGCAGCACATTACGAGCTCGCCAAGAAATTGAGGCCACTTCGCGAGCAAGGCATCTTGATTATCGGTAGTGGCAATATCGTGCACAACTTGCGGGTATTCAATTTCGAACAGACAAAGCCTTACGATTGGGCCACGGTGTTTGACCAGATGGTGAAAAACTGCATCCTGCAAAAAGACCATGCCGCACTCTGCAACTACTCAAGCTTCGGCCAAATGGCCGAGCTCAGCATTCCGACAGCAGAACATTACTTGCCACTGCTCTACGTTCTGGCACTGCAGCAAGAAAGTGACTCCCTCGAATTCTTCAACGAGGAAGTGATGAGCTCCATCAGCATGCGGTCCTTGCAAATAGGATGAATTGATCATTTTGCCTGTAGATACCCGCTTGCCAGGTCACAAGGATTCATGAGCAATCAGGCATGGGCGCGGCAAGCAGGCGCACCTACCTCTTCTTTTTTGTACTTGCCTTCGTTTCTTTTCGCAATGCTGCGGCCAATGCGTACCTTGCCCAGGGCAGCATCTGTTCGGAAGATTCCATCGCATCATCGGGTACCGACCAGTAACTCATCGCGACACGCTTTTTTTTCGTTTCATAGACGAAGGGTTCGCATCCCTGATCGGCAAACAAGTCGCGGGTCTCATCATCGACCTTCAGATACAAGGCGTCGTCAATCACCAATCCCATGATCACGCCATTGCAATAGACACCCCTTCC
>Ga0209277_10001259_pt1 | contig 12529 bp, 9 predicted proteins | sample JI81AbrownDNA_FD_187503 | JGI IMG/M metagenome (GOLD analysis project Ga0209277, IMG submission 187503) | Wastewater effluent complex algal communities from Wisconsin, to seasonally profile nutrient transformation and Carbon sequestration -... | ecosystem: Engineered > WWTP > Effluent > Algae... | reverse complement strand
TTTTATTAGAAGGCAGCGTTTACTTGGACATAAGCCATAGAACCATCTCGAGCTACTTTATTTTTTCCGAGTAAGAAGTCCGAATTTAATTCAAAAGAATTCGTCAATGAATTGAAGGTTAACCCGCTATTTCTGTAATTGACAACTGAATTTCCCGCTCTTAAGTAGCCTACACCTAACCATAAAGAAACGTTATCATTGATCAAAGCCATCCAAGTCAAATCAATCTCATTGTAGATGTGTTTTCCGAGGGAATATGGCTGGGCGTAGGGATTATCCGCATAATTTTCTGTACTTCCTTTCGCACTCGAAACCGGTGAGGAGTTTGTATCACTAATCGTCAGAACCGAATTATTTGCACCGTTGATCGCATACCAAGCATCCTGTCTTTGAGCTTTGTCATTTTGAAAGAAGCTTAATTGGAAGCTCCCCCACTCGGAGGTGGTATAGGTGACGGAAACACTTTTCGAAAGTAGATTTTTATAATCAATATTTTCAGAGATACCTGCCACTCCATTGAAGTAGGGGATGACTCCAAATCGAGGTGTAGAAAGAGTTTGAAAAGTAGAAGAGCTACTGTCTGTTCGATTCTTGTCGCCGGAGGCATACATGACCTGCCCACCTAGCCTAAGTTTATCGAAAAAAGTATAACCAGTCTGTAAAACGTGAAATTGCCCGGTAAATTTTTCTCGTTCCGTATTAAGATTTTGATACGAAGTAGGTAAAGAATTGCCAGCGATTTTTTCATTGATACGTCGACCAGTAAAGCCTGCTTGCCAGGCGCTTTCCCAAGTCCAATCCCAGGCTCCCCCTTTGGGTAAAAAATTATTCGCAGTTCTATTCGTTAGTCGAAATCCTGCTGTATATAATTCTTGACTTTGTTTTGATCTAGTTTGTGCTAACGGATCATCTGAGGATATATTCGGAAGTCCAGTGATAGCATTGTAAGTATTGGGTACCCACTTCCTAACTATGTTGATTGAATAAAGATCAAGAACAACAGCATCAAAAATTTTAAGTGAATTGTAATTTCCGAAGAGAGTCGTGTCTGATCCTTTTGCGTTCGAATTTGATTTCGGATCATTCGCAGAAACAACACCATTCACTCCACTTTGAGTCCAATACGGTCTAGCGGCAAAAAAGTGTATTTTGTAATCTGGACGATCAAACATAACCCGCGCCCCGTCATAAGATAATCCATTGATCGTCCAGTTGGCACCACCAATCATTCTCTGGTCGCCATAACTCCAAATCTGTCGGCCTAATTGTACTTTTAGATCCAAAGGTAATTTTTTGATTATCAAAAACGCCTCTCTTATCCCCGTTGAATTCAGAGAAGTGGAATTTGTTTGTCCAGCAGAACTAAGATTAGGTGTGTTTGCAAAAAATGTAGCTCGTATGTCTCCAGTAGATGCGGGAGAATCCCCTCCCCAAACTCGAGAATCTTGGAACGTAATTTTTGCAGTCACATAGGGATTAGGATCTATCAGTAAATAAAAGGAAGAGGTCTGCATTGTACGATCTGTGTATCCAGAACTTGATTTGTTGAAATCCAAATTGTTTCGGAATTCTTGTCTCGGTCGCAGATAGATTCCCATCCTCATGATATCATTGATCCACATCTGACTGGATTTATTTACTTTTGCTGCCAATTCAGGTTCAATGAACATGTGCTTGGTGTACTCAGCATCAACTCCTTTGTCAACCATAGGTGATTTATAATTTTCAACTTTGTTTGCATTCGGATCTTGATTCGCTACTGGTTCAATGGCGACAAGGGAAACCTGGTTTAAAGTAAATAGAATAATCAATATTAAAAATCTAAGACAATTCATGGTTCGCTCCTTTTGTAGACGAAACTGCTCAAATGATTCCCTTAAGAACAAAAAAGTATAAAGGGATGCCAAGTATGATATTCACCGGAAACACTATGGATAACGCAACCGTTATGTAAATGCTGGGATTCGCTTGCGGAATCGAATCTTTCATGGCAGCTGGAACAGCGATGTAGGAAGCAGAGGAACACAAGACAACAAACATCAATGCGTCTCCAAGTGGCATACGGATGATCTTCACCAAAATGATAGCCAAAAAAGCATTTAGAATCATAATTATTAAAGAAGACCCTAATAAAAATAAACCGGTTTTTTTCAGATCTTTCATCTGTTTGGCGGCTTCTATTCCTTTATCTAACAAAAAGAAGGTCAATAATCCTTTAAATATATCTTCTGTAAAAGGTTTCGTAGTATTCCATCCTGTTTCACCTGACAAATAACCCACCAGAAGAGAACCAATGAGGATATATACAGAGGAGCTAAAAAAAGCTTCATGCAATAGGTGTTTCCATTTTATTTTTTGATCGCCGTTTGCTTTCGATCCACCTAATCTATCTAATATGACAGCAATGACAATCGCAGGTGATTCCATGAGAGCCATTCCCGCTACAATGAATCCCTGGTATTGTAAGCCCATGCTGTGTAAAAATGCACCCGCTGTTACGAATGTGACTGCGCTAATAGATCCGAAACTTCCAGCAAGAGCACTCGCGTTATGGTGATCCATTTTTAAACGAAAGATGAAAAAAGAGTATATGGGTACAAAAAACGCCATGAACATACAAGCGATTAATGTGAGGAGATGTTCTTGTTCGAAAGGAGAATGGAAAAGTTCGTGTCCTCCTTTGAATCCGATCGCAAATAAGAGATAGAGGGAGAGAAATTTTGAAACTCCGTCCGTGATTCTGAGATCGGACTTGAATAGTACCACCCCCATTCCTAAGAAGAAAAAAAGAACCGGTGGGTTCAGTAAATTGTTTAAGATCCCCTGCATTTGCATACTCGCCTCTCTGTCTGTATTTATCTATTTAGACAAATAAAATGTCCAAGAATATAAATATAGACAAAAAAATATTTTTTCCGGGCGCCTCCGCGTCGTGAAATCACTCGTAAGTTTTGTCCAAAGGCAATTAATCGCCATTGGAATGCGATTTGGCTTTTGGATTACTTTGTTGGTTGTACTAATCTGTGGGAACACCTGTTTGCACAAATCAGACACATTGTATGGAGAGAATATCAGCCACCTGGTAGAGTACAAGTTACCTGGAAAAAATCCAAACCTTCCCTCCTCCTGCTCACATCAATCGATCCAACAATTGAAAGAATTCGATTGGGCCCAAAATGCAAGTATCGATGCTGTGCGAGTACCTCGTGATGCCAGAGGCCTCTGGTTACGATTTGAGTTAGAAAATCAAACGCAAATGCCGCAAGAATTTTCTATCCTCATCCAGTGGATCAATTTGCCGTTCGTGGAGTTATGTTCAGAAAGACAGGCAGGTCAGGTTCTCGACGTGTACAGTGGTTACAAATGGGAAAATTGGTTTGAGGTTCTCTCTCCATTTCCACATTTTAATGTAGAGTTAGATCCCAAAGAGGTTCGAACTTTTTACCTGCGAGTGTTTTCCAATGAGGATTTAAATTACCCGATACGTCTGCTCTCAGAAGGAACATACCGAGGCGTTGTGATGTTTCGTTTTTTGACCTTTGTGATGTTCACAGCGCTGGCCATAATTTATTTGTTCTGGGGGATCCAAGCGTACAGGAAAACTGGCTCCTCTGTATTTTTAGGTGTTGCGTTTCACTACTTAGCATTTTTCATTTTAGTTTATCTGGTCCATGGCCGGGAATTTGCATCCCTGTATGGGAACCAAAACAATCTATTTCGACATTCGTATTACCTACTTTTGGCACTCAATCATTTTGCCTTCTTTATCTATCTTGCTACGTTTGATGCATATTCTGGAGGCAGCGAACGCAAATCGGTTCTGTTTTGGGTATTTGCTTTGAGTGGAGGTTTTTACATACTAGTTCCATTGTTTCCGAGATTTTATGAATATCGGATCTTTTTAGTTTTAACACTGTTTGGCGGATTAGTAACTTTTTTACTCAGGACGCATATCTATCTCTTTCAGAAAGAGAAAACACAAGAAAAATTTTATGTGATTGGATGGCTTGTTTTTCAAGGATTGGTATTTTTTAAAACTCTTTATCATTTCGATTTTTATCCTTACCAAGCTTTTGCCATTTATGCCTCGGCCTTTTATTTACCTTTTTTATCTGCAGGATCTTTTTTAGTCCTGCATCAATTAGAAAAACGAAAAACCATAATCCCTAAACAAAAGACAATATATCAGATATTAAACGTCCCTGAATACGTATCAAAGCTTCAAAACTTAATCAGAGAAGATAAGATTCATTTAGATCCAAGTTTTAATGAAGAGGCAGTTGCGAATTTACTTGGAATCACCTACCATCAATTGAGTGAAATAGTCAATTCAGAATACAAAGTTAATTTTCCTACGCTAATGAATCAGCATAGAATTGAAGATTCCAAAAAGTTGTTATTGGAGCGGTCTGATTTGAATGTGGCTGAAATTGGCAAATTATCAGGATTCGGTTCACGATCAGCCTTTTACTTGGAATTTAAAAAACACTCGGGCTCGAATCCGAATGATTATAGAAAAAAATATACAAACAAAACCGAAGTAGAGACGGGCAAAGAGAAAGAGAATTAAGAGAAGATTACGAGAGGAAAGATTTAAATGTCACAAGATAACGTCCCACTTGATGGGATAGACGGATTAAAACAAAACTGGAAATCGGACTTACTGTCTGGATTTATCATTTTTTTGATAGCACTGCCTTTGTGCTTAGGAATTTCGTTGGCATCCGGTGCACCACCTATGGCTGGTTTGTTTTCCGGAATTGTCGGTGGAATTATAGTTTCGCTCTTTAGCGGTTCTTATGTGACCATTAATGGTCCTGCCGCTGGTTTGATTGCCGTTGTACTTCATTCGATTACGGTTCTCGGTGGTGGCGATTCCCGTCTCGGTTTTGAATACACTCTTGCAGTGATTGTCATCGCGGGTGCTATACAGGTCCTTCTGGGTTTGATGCGTGCAGGAAATTTGACAGTTTTTTTCCCGATTGCTGTGGTGCACGGTATGATGGCCGCCATCGGGATCATAATCATATCCAAACAGTTTTATTTTGCTCTTGGGATTACTCCTGTAGCTAAATCGGTTTCTGGGTTGATTCTTGAGATGCCGTTTAGTCTAACAAAGATAAATCCTCAAATCGCTCTCATCGGATTTTCTTCTATTTTTGTGATAGCGTTACTCGGAAAAGTAAAGAACACATATTTAAAGAAATTACCTGCGCCTTTGATGGCTGTATTAATTGGAATGGCACTTGCTGCTTATTTCGGAATCGCCGAACAACATACTTATAATTTTTTAGATAAAGCTTATGAAGCTGGTCCGAAATTTCTAGTGAATTTGCCCTATAACATATCGGAGAGCATCGTTCATCCAAATTTTGGCCTAATAGGAACTGGGATGTTCTGGATAATGGTAGTCACCATTTGTTTGATCGCTAGCATCGAATCATTGTTAACTGCTTCGGCGATTGACAAAATAGATCCATATAACAGACATTCGGATATGAATAGAGAGCTTGTTGCGAAAGGGATCGGTAACTTTGTATTGGGATGGATCGGAGGATTACCCATTATTGCGGAAGTTGTTAGATCTTCTGCCAATCTAAACAATGGTGCCAAAACTAGATGGTCAAATTTCTTTCATGGTCTTTTTTTGCTCTTCTTTGTTCTTCTTCTTCCGAATATCATTCATATGATTCCACTCTCTGCGCTTGCTGGAATTCTAATCATGGTTGGCGTAAAACTTGCCTCTCCTGCTGAATTTTACCATACTTATAAACATGGTTGGGATCAACTTCTCGTATTTTTGATCACCATTTTCTTTACCGTTTTCGAAGATTTATTAGTTGGTGTGGGAGCAGGAATAATTACAAAACTGATCGTACAGCTGGCATTAGGTGTACCTCTGAAGAATTTATTCATTTCTGATATTCACAAGAATGAAACAAAAGATGGATACGAATTTGTGATCAAAAGGGCCTTAATTTTTTCAAATCTATTGAGTTTAAAACGCCAATTGGCTCAGATTCCAAAAGGAAAAAAAGTAAGCATCATTGTGACCGAGATTGAGTTCATTGGCTTTTCGGCATTTGATTTTTTAGCTGATTTCAAAAGGGATTATGAAAAGTCGAATGGTACAGTTACGATCAGTGGCCATGAATTGTTACATCCGCTAACGAAAGATCCGAACTCCTCGAGACGAAAACATATTTAATCTTTTGAATTAAAAAAGATTTGTTTTTCACTAGAAATTTCATAGGTTTCAAGATGGAAGCCTATGAAGTTCTATAAAATTCCCCTGATTCTATCGATTCTTGTTTTAAATGGAAGTGCTCTCTTTTCTCGAGACGTTCCCATTCTAAGTGCCCGTGTCACGGATGAAACTTGGACTCTTTCGTCGGAATACCAGAGCGCATTAGAAAAAAAGCTTTCGGAATACGAGAAAAAAACATCGAACCAAATAGCGATACTGATGGTGTCCTCCCTTGATGGAGAAAACATCGAAAATTTTTCTATGGGTGTAGCAGAAAAAACAAAACTGGGTCAAAAAGGAAAGGACAACGGAGTTTTGGTGACTATCGCCAAAGAAGATCGGAAATTGCGCATAGAAGTTGGATACGGACTGGAAGGCGTATTAACAGATGTTTTATGCAATAGGATCATTGAAAAGGAAATCAAACCTAGTTTTAAGTCTGGTAATTTTGAAGAAGGAATTTCGAAAGGAATCGATGCCATCATAGGTGGGATCGGTGGAACTTACATTGCACCTCCACCGAAAGATTACAGTTATTTAGGACCGCTTTCCTTTTTTGGAGAGATGGATGGCGGAGGGGAAAATATTCCTTGGCAAATTCGATTGGGTGCATCGATTTTTGTCGTATTTGTGTTAGGCATTTTTACTTTTGTTTCTGCAACTACGCCTTATATTGGCTGGTTCCTTTATTTTTTCTTGTTTCCTTTTTGGAGCCTATTTCCTATCGCCTTACATGGAGTAGACATTGGTGTTAGTGTATTTTTAACTTATGTGATTGGTATTGGTCTCTATAAATTATATATGTTGCTTTCGCCTAGCGGAAGAAAACGAATGGCTGAAAGATCTTTCTGGTCGGGTAGTGGGGGATCTTCTAGTAGTGGTTGGTCGTCAGGTAGAAGCGGTGGAGGGTTCAGTGGTGGTGGGGGTAGTTTCGGTGGAGGTGGAAGTTCTGGCAGTTGGTAAAAACAGAATTACAGAAAACACTGGACTCTTCCTCTATTGATCCGAGCAATTCAGATTACTAGGATCAATAGACATAAACTTAATCTTTAGATATGTGCATCTAACCATTTCAGTATATCAGCGGTTACTTCTTCACGATTGGTTTCGTTTAAGATTTCATGACGAGCATTTTCATAAAATTTATAAGTCACATCGCGCATACCATTTTTATGGTAAATTCCCATGAGATCTGAGATGCTTTTTGTTTCTGCTCCAACAGGATCTTTTGATCCGGCCACAAAATAAATAGGTAGCGAGGATGGAATTTGTTTCATCGTTGTCGATTTGTGAATCCAAAGTAGTCCAGCGGTTAAATCAGCAAAGAGACCTGCCGTACAAATGAATCCACACCATGGATCATTGATATATTTATCGACCTCGGCATTATCTCGACTCAACCAATCGAAGGCAGTTCGATTCGGTTTAAAGGCATTGTTGAAAGCACCAAAGCTCATCGTATCAAGAAGTTTGCTTTTTTCATTTCTTCCACTGATGAGTGAGATGATCGTCGCAATCAAGTGTCCGATTGAGACGAGTGCTCCGCCAGGTCCGGCTGAACCAGAGAGAATGCAGCCTTTGAGTTCATTGCCATAAAGTGATAGATAACCTTGGCTTAAAAAGGAACCCATGCTATGACCAAAAAGAATGACAGGTAGATTCGGATTTTCTTTTTTAATGATTCCTGTTAGCTGGTGCATGTTTTCTACAACGAGCCGAAATCCATCCTTGTCTGCGTAAATCCCTGCCTGATCAAGAGAACCTGCTGTTTTCCCATGTCCTCGGTGGTCATTGGCATAAACAGCGTAACCAGCAGCTGTAAGGGCAATGGCAAATCTCTCATATCTAGCTGCGTGTTCAGCCATTCCATGTGCTAATTGAATGACGGCTTTCACCTTGCCGTCATCAGGCGCCCATTTATATACAAAAATATTTAATCCTTGGTCGTCTTTAAAAGTGAATGTTGTTGATTTCAATGCCGCAGGGTCCCCTTCAATAACAAATGTAGAATTTACCCTTTCAATAAACCAGATTTTTTTTTGCTAGTCGAGATGTTATACGAGTTATATACTTCGGAAAGGAGAATCTGGTGTGAAAAATCTGGCGGAGTTGTGGCTGAAAAAGGGGTAAAAAAATGCACCGATGAATGCATGACCCAAAAGACCAGTTTCCTTGGATTCTAGAAGGATCCAAGGAGAAATTGGAGCACGGCTTTACATCTTCGAACCGCATTGAGTGCAAAATTTTAGAAAATTTTCGAAATCCATCGGCTTTGCGATAAAATATCCTTGGCCTAAGTCACATTTCATTTCTTTCAACTGCTCCCAATCCTTTTGTGTTTCCACGCCCTCTGCAGTACATTTCATCTGGAGTTTTGTTGCCATTTCGATACTGGATTGGATTAGAACTTTAGAAACATGACTCGTGATCATCTCGCGAACAAAGGACTGGTCAATTTTTAGCTCTGTGAAAGCAATGCGGGTGATTTGTTGCATGCTTGAATAACCAGTTCCATAATCATCAATGGAAAGACCGAAACCTTTCATTCGAAGTCTCGCCAGATTTTCAAGAGCCGGTGCCATTTCCGTCATGGCGGCAGTTTCTGTGATTTCCAGGATGATGTATTTCGGATCGAGTCCAGAATTCGCAACAAGTTGAGTGATTTTGTCTGCCAGGTTCGAATCCGCAAGTGAAGTCAGAGAAAGATTGATGGAGATCGAGATTGGATGGCCACTCTCATGGATCAATTTACCAGCCTTTGTTGCCTCCTCGAGCATAACAAATGTTAATATATCAATATTGCCCGACCTTTCTAATGGTTCAATGAACGCATATGGCGCCACAATGCCATGCTGCGGATGAATCCATCGCGCCAATGCCTCCGCACCTATCAATGTACCTGTGGACATTTCAATTTTTGGTTGAAAAAAAGGTAAAAACTCGCCACGAGTCAACCCCCCAAGAATTTCACCGAGAGAAAATTTGATTCCATTCGAGCTTTCTTTTTTTTTCTTTTGATCTCGGCATTTATAAAGTGAAACTAGGGATTCTAAGTGATCATGAGTTAACGGTTTTTCGATGGCACCTAGAAGATAAATTCCGTATGCAGTCGCCATCTTCCGTACGGATTCGATTAATGCTCCATCCAATGCACTCATTATAATCGTAGCAATAGAAGAATAGGAATTTCCTACATGTCGAAGAAATTCCATACCATCCATCTCGGGCATATTTAAATCACAAAGTATGATATCAATCGAGCTTGATTCAATATCCTTTAAAATCGATAATGCTTCTGTACCCGTCCTAGCTTCCTTAATCGTTCTTGCACCAGTTCGTCCTAAGAGGTCTTTGATGACGTCTCTCTGAAAGTCATCATCTTCAATCACTAGATAATTTAATTGTTGTTCTTGCATTTTTTCCTAGAGCCCTTCCTTTGAATTTGAAATCTCCTCAACAAATAATTCGATTTTTGAAACATCTTCTTTCATTCGATCCATTTCTTTCCGTGCATTTTCTATCTGGTTTTCTTTTAAAAACGCTTCTATATTTGAATACCCATTCACTAAATTCCTAGCTCCTACTACTTTACAAGATCCTTTGAGACGATGAGCAAGATGTTCTGCTTCTGTTAGGTTCCCTTTTGATATTTCTTCTACTAAACTTCCCAAATCTTTTTGATGGTGTGCATTGAATTTTTTAAGTAGTAAGATTTGGCCGGGTTTATCAGATACTATATTTTTTAGATCTGAGAAGTCAAAAGGTGAATCAATTCCAATGAATAATTCAGATGTCTCTCTTGAGATTGGATTCAGAATGTGCGGTAACCATTTTAGCAAAGTTTGCCTAAGCTGAGATATTCGTGCAGGTTTGATCATTACCTCATCCATTCCTGCCGCTAGACATTGCTCATTCTCCTCGCTTAAGATATTGGCCGTATATGCGATAATAGGAATTCTTTTATGAAAACGATTTTGTTCTATTTTCCTAATATCCCGTGTAAGGGTATAGCCATCCTTATGCGGCATATGGCAGTCAGTAATAATAAGATCATATTTTTTATCATACCATAACTGAAGCGCCTTCTCTCCATCTTCTGCGCCATCCACTTTAAGTCCTAACATTTCTAACTGCCGAACTAATAGTTCGAGGTTCACAGAATGATCATCCACTGCTAAAATTCTAGCGGAATTGGTTTCAGAATTTACGAGAGGTTCAATCGTTTTGACTTCTTCCGTGAGGGAGTTCAAATCTGTCATATCTATCTCAATAGTTGGAAGAGATAGTGTTATGCTAAAGATAGAACCTATTCCTTTAACACTTTCAATTTGGATCGTTCCATCCATTAAGTGCGCGAGACGGCGACAAATTGCTAAGCCAAGTCCCGTCCCACCATACAATCTGGCTGTATCTGCTGTTGCTTGGGAATAATTTTGAAAAAGTTTTACTTGCTCCTCTTGAGTTAATCCAATCCCCGTGTCCTTTACACTGAATCGTATTTGTTGGGCATAGGTGAGATTTTTAATGTGTTCGGCCGAAACAACGATCGATCCTTTTTTAGTAAATTTGATTCCGTTACTAACAAAGTTATTTAAAATCTGAGAAAGCCGAAGCGGATCTAGTAAGTGAGTGTTTTGGATTTCCGTATCAACTTTGAAAGACAAGTACAGACCTTTCGAACTGGCAACATGGGAATACGTTGAGACAACCTCGGATAATAAACGATGAATGGATGTCGGTTGTAAGGAGAGCTCTAATTTTCCCTCTTCAATCTTTGACCAATCCAGAATATCACTGAGTATTCGAAGTAGGCTGTTCCCTGATTCCAGGGCATTTTGAACCATAATCTTTTGATCCAAACTGAGTACAGTTTGAGTTAGTAATTCTAACATACCAATCAAACCACTCAAAGGCGTTCTTATCTCATGGCTCATAGTTGCTAAAAAAGAATCTTTTGCTTTGTTCGCTAACTCAGCGCTATCTTTTGCCTTTCCAGAAATGCTTTCGCATGGACTTCATCCGTGATATCACGAAAAACTAGGATCGTTCCGATCAATTTCCCGGATTTACTTCGAATCGGCGCGCAGTTATGAGCTATATTGATTTTTTGTCCGCTCAGAGAAATTAAAATGGAGTCTTGATTGTCTCCTTTCGGATTTCCGCTAGATATCACTTCAAAGATAGGAATTTTTTTAGGTTCGTTTGTCTGAAAATGAATCCATCTTAAAATTTCATTCGCATCTTGACCAATTGCCTCATGTTCTTTCCATCCTGTTAACTCTTCAGCGACAGGATTTAAGCGTGTGATCCGACCCATTTCGTCCGTAGTTAATACAGCATCACCTATGGAGCTTAAGGTGATGGAAAGATTTTGTTCGCTATCCAATAATGCATCATTTTTTTCTATAACTTCTTTTGCTCGAGTGAAAACTTCCGACTCCATTTTGGAAATCCGTTCTCTCATTTCATCGGTAATTTCAGCTTGTTTTAATTTCTGTTCTTTTAAAAAAACAAATTCTGTTACATCCTCCGCTCGATGGACAATGCAAAGTAAATTTCCTTTTTTATCCAATACAGGCAAATTTCTTGGACTCCAATATCGAACTTCAAATCCACTTCCATCCGGTTTCGGGATATCATATTTTTGTAATGTCATTGTGCTTGGGACTTTAAAGTTTACCACTCGTTGAAGAGATGATTTAAGTTGTTTCACACCATCGGCCAATTCGTCATTTGGATTGTCCGGGAAAACTTCAAAAATATCCTTCCCTAATACTGATTTTTTGTCGATTAATGTCGCATTCGCGTAAGCATCACTTACGTTTATGATTTTAAATTCCGAGTCTAAGAGCATATACAGTTCAGGTAGAGATTCGAATATCGTCTTATAGTCTAACTCGATGCCATTATTTAATATCGCGGAGTCGGTTGAATTTTTATATTTATAGCTTATTATGAATATATAATTATTGGATTAAATGAATATTCTTTATGTATTGAGCATAAAATAATAATATATGCAAGAAGAAAAACTAACCTTACGCAAATGGTTGTTCTGTGTATTAAGTAATCGTTAGTACTCCCCGCAAATTTTCGACATTTCTGCAAAAAAAAATTACTAAATTTTAAATTAGTTCAAGATGTCAAAAAAATCCAGTAGGTTAGGTGCTAGTTCCAAGCACTCTTTGAATGATTCCTCTAAAGGGAAAAAGGTACCAATCTGAACAAGGTTCATTCGTGTTAGGTTTTCCTCGAACTTTTCTCTCTCATTAGATTTGAATT
>Ga0209277_10001254_pt1 | contig 12556 bp, 13 predicted proteins | sample JI81AbrownDNA_FD_187503 | JGI IMG/M metagenome (GOLD analysis project Ga0209277, IMG submission 187503) | Wastewater effluent complex algal communities from Wisconsin, to seasonally profile nutrient transformation and Carbon sequestration -... | ecosystem: Engineered > WWTP > Effluent > Algae... | reverse complement strand
CATGAAATAAATGGTACGATAGAAGTTGGCACCACGGCGTCTTTCATTGGAGATCAGCGCAGCCAGCATCAATGCGATGGAGTTCTGTACCACCATGTGGATTGCAAAAAAAGTAAAATTATTTTTTATAGCTCCAAAAAAGCGCGGGGCAAAATTGGAGTTGGTAAATAACTTAACGTAGTTATCCAACCCGGCAAAAACTTCCTGATTATCGGCTGTAACCGTATAAAAGCTCATTCGAAGCGAATTAAGCAAAGGATAGACCATAAAAATGGTGTAGATGATAACTGCGGGAGCAAGAAATATGTAAATGTAATAGGGGAAGGATTTGCGCTCGTACATAAATTCCTCCAATTCATTAAAAAGAGAGTGTGGTGGATCGCAGTTTTCACTGCGATCCACCACATGTTAACACTAAATTAGTAAATTACGGCTGGTACCACTTGTCGAGGCCGTCTTGAATTTCCTGAGCAGCCTGTTCGGGGGTCAATGATTCGTTCATCACAGCCGCGCTGACGCGCCAGAGTTCGTTCTCGAGGTTAGGTTCACCGCGGGAAAGGATCTGATACGAATCACGGATTGTGGATTCGCAGGACTGGCGCCAGCTGAGGAACTCATTGGCTAGCGGGTCATCCAAGGTAACCTGGGCGTTGCTCAGCGGGAAGAAGCCGGGCAGGGCATTGGCATATAACTTGGCGAATTCGTCGGAGGCAACCCAGCTAAGGAAGGTTTTGGCTTCTTCAGGGTGGGCGCTGCCAGCATTCAAACCAATGGCGATGTCAGTGTGATCGCTGATGTAGCAGGTATCGCCAGCGTTCTCAACATAGGGCGGGAAGATGCCGAGGTTGAAGGTAGCATCCTTCTCGAACTGGCTGATTTCCCATGAACCAGTCGGATAGATGGCACCCTTGCCCAACGTGAAGAGGCTCTGAGAATCCGGATACTTCACAGCCTGATAACCTTCGGGCAGGTAAGGAGCCCAATCTTTCAGGTCAGTCCAGGTCTGGACATAAGCTGCATCGGTGTACTTGCCGGTTCCGTCAATGAGAGCCTTGCGGCCTTCTTCACCCTTCCAATAGACAGGTCCAATGTTCTGGAAGCCCATGGTAGCGGATTCCCATTGGTCTGCGGTTCCCATTACGAGGGCTGTTTCGCCATTGCTCTTGAGGGTCTCCAAAGCGGCAAAGAACTCATCACGTGTGGTGGGTTCTGCAATGCCATACTTATCGAAGATGTCCTTGTTATAGAAAAAGCCATGGATAACAGAAGCCATTGGCACACAGAAAACATTCGAGCCATCGTCAGTAATCCAAGCAGACTTGGCAACATCACCGAAGTTTTCCATACCCGGAAGGTCATTCAAGGAAGCCAGATAGCCCTTGTCATAGAGGCTCAAAGAGGCGTCAAATGGACGGCAGGTGATCAAATCGCCAGCGGTGCCACCTTCGAGTTTGGTGTTCAACACACCGTTATATTCAGCAGGGGCGCTGGGAGCAAAGACTACATGGATGTTCGGATTCTGAGCTTCAAAAGCGGGAATGATCTGATCTTCCCAAATGGACAGATCATCATTGCGCCAGCTTTCAATGGTAATTGTTACTTGTTCAGCAGCGGGGGCTTCGGTGGCAGCGGCAGGCGCTTCAATTGCAGCAGCGGGAGCTTCGGTAGCGGCAGCAGGTGCTTCAGTTGCGGCGGGAGCGCCACAAGCTGCAAGCAACATGCTGGCCAGCACTAACACTGATAACACAGCAAACAGTTTCTTCATTATTTCTTCTCCTTAGGTTTTATATTACAAAATTTACATGAACATTTTTGGCAGGTAAATACTTGAGTTTTTATCAGCCTCCTTTCAACAGGGCAATTTGATTTGAGCAATTTATTAGCTCATCCTGCGAATACGGTCATGGACATCCTGCGCAAAGCGTTGAATAAAATCCTGGGCAAATTCAACAGGGTCCTTCGTTGTATCACTCATCAGTGGACTCATGTCCATCGCGTAAGACAGCCCAGTTGTGGCATCCACGCCGTGCGACTCAAAATATGTAGCATTCGCACGGCGTCTGCCCATTGAAGCGAGATCGTAGCGTTTCCCGCCAGCGATCTGCGAATCAAACACACCTAATAAAGCCATTTGCAGATTTTCATGTTCAGATACATTCATCAACACCTTATCTGGATCTGCCATCCAGTCCAGTGCGCGCCAGACTTCACACCCAACGACTCTTTCGGGACGTTCAGCCTGATCCAGTCTTCGGAGAGCTTCAATTACCCTGAGAGCGACGCCAACGTGCGTATCATGCTTGTCTGCGAGGTTGTGGGTATAAACAAACTGCGGTTTTGTCGCACGCAGCACAGTGAGAATATCTTCAACAGTTTCTTCCCGAGAAACATCCTTGACGATCTTGCTAGGAAGGTCCAACAGCACCTGCGCAGCAAACTCGCCTACAAACGCCGCCTTGCGCTGCTCCTTAAAGCGGACAAGGCGCATCTCGTCATCTGTGTAATTTTTGTACAGATCATCCCGTGGCGAACCTCGCCCATCCGTCACCACCACACCAGTGAACCATTTATCCTTTTGCTGGTAACACTCAATGATCGGCTGTGCCGCCATGATCTCAATATCATCCTGATGCGCAGCAAAACATAAATGCGTGGTACGGGAAAGAGCAGTTTCCACAGGTTCATTATCAGGAACGTACACTTCAGCAGTATTCAAATAGAATTTCATTTTTTCACTTCCATAATTTTTCTTCAGAAGTAACTACACAACGGGCAAACTTGCTGCCGCAACAGACTGACCCACGCGGCGAATTTTTTCATCGGGCAAATGCAATTCGATCCTCTTCAACAATTCAGGGAACTCTGCTTCAAACACTTTCTTCGCGCCTTCGAGCAGAAGGTCACCGCCGCGGCCAGAAGTACAGCGGCCCAAAATCAGCACATGCTTGATATTATAAAAATCTGCATAATGAGCAATGCCATAGCCAAGATAAATCCCCATGCTTTGCCAGATCTTCAAAGCCCCTTCATGACCTGCTTCCAGTTTTTCCTGCACAGCTTTTAGTTTCTCGGCATCGGTCACGCCTTCGGGAATTTCGATCCCTGCTTTGGGTGCAAGGCGGAAGACACATTGCTGTGAAAAATAATTTGCACCGCAGCCTTTATCACCAGACCACTCTTCATCAGGTGCATTCGGGCTGTAATCAATGGGCGCAAAAGCCAGTTCATTCAACCAGCCCATAATGTGTCCTTCATCGTTTACATATCCAGCTGCTTCACTTGACCCCAGAGCAATGCCTAAAATCGCGTTATCCTCAATAGACATGGAGCCAGCCAGCGCAGTCACATCACCATCGTTGATGACTTCCAACGGCACACCCATTTCTTCGCGGATGCGTAGGAACATATTTTTTATTTCACCAAATTTTTCCTTTGGAATTCCACGAAACAAAGAAGCCACCATTGGGCGGTTATCAATGTAGATGCCTGCGGAACTCCCACCAACCGCATCCACATGCGGCATTTTGCCCGCAGCAGTTTTCAACGCAGTCATGATCTCGCGGTAATGATACTCAGGGTCGGCGTGCTTACGCGGCTCCCACACAACCTCCTCGCTGTAAATGGGAGTCCCATCCACAACGGCGCTTACTTTGCGGTCTGAAGCGCCGAGATCAAACCCAATGCGATGACCCTGCAAATTGCGGCCGAGCAGTTTCCCCGTTTCGTGCGAAGCGGGCACTTTATCCACATCACAGGCAATCACAGAAAAATCCTTTTCGTACACTTGTTCACCCATGAACTGATAATCAAAACTTCTTGCGCCACTTTTAGAATACATCTTTTTCAAGTGGTCGGCAATCATTTGAGAACCGCCCACATGCAGTGTATGCCCGCCGCGCTGCCAAAGTAAAAATTTGACAATGCGCTCGATATATTGATAGTTGGCTTCAAAATTCGGATGACCTTCGGGATAGACTTTGGTTTCAAAACGCGAGATTTCACCCGCGCTTCTTTCCAAGCCGATCACTATTCGCACGCCAACAGAATTAACTTCGCGCTGGAAGTTTTTATTTGCCAAAATCGCCGGACGGAAATTCTTATCCAGTGGAGGCTGTACGCGAGGGGCAGGCAATTGCAAAGACATTAATTTTCCTCATTGAACAAAAGGGAATAATCATCAAGCAGTAAAAATGCGGAAGCGCCAAGAATGCAGGCGCGATAATCCAATGTGCCGATCTCAAGTTTCGTGCCTTCAGACAAGCCTGAAAATGCGCCCGTCTGCATGGATTCGCTGACTGCATTTCGCCATTCTTCGCCGAAACGAGTCATATCACCAGTGAGCACGATCTTTTGAATATTGAGTGTGCCGACCAAATTTGCAAGGGACGTGCCAAGGAAGTGCCCTGCTTTTACAACAACCGTTTTCGATTTTGTATTACCGTCTTGAAAAGCTGAAATGACTTCACTGAGCGAGCCCATTTTCATTTGCTGAACCACAGCCCGCGCGCTGGCAACGGTCTCCAAGCAGCCGCGCTTGCCGCAACGACAAAGCTCGCCATTCTCCTGCACGACCACATGGCCGATTTCCCCAGCGCCGCCACCATCTCCCTGGAATAACTGCCCGTTGATCAAAATCCCTGCGCCGATGCCGTGAATGACATTTACAACGATCAAATTTTCATCCGGCACATGGTTGCCGCCATACACATACTCACCAATGGCAGCAGCCTGGCTGTCATTTAACACCAACACAGGCAGTTTATACTTCTTCTCAAGTAATTGACTGAGCGGAAGATTCTGCCATTCCAAATTCACCGCATTCACTACAACGCCTTCGCGCGTGTTGACAAGGCCCGGAGTACCAACGCCGATACCAACAATTGGCTTTAATTTTTTTCGAGTAAGCTGATCGAGAATTTGGTAGACAAGTTGTAGTGCGTTTTCGCCGTTATCATCACGGACGGGCGCTTCCACAAGCTCTTTGATCTCTCCGCGCAAATTAACTACCGCACCGATGAATTTATCCTGTGCGAGGTTTAATCCGATCAAATAACGCGAATCGGCCACAATGCTTAATAGAATTGGAGTTTTCCCACCAATTGATTCTCCCCGGCCAACCTCTTCCACCAATCCTTCAGAGAGCAAGCCATTGACCACGTCTGAAACCGTTGTGCGTGTGAGGTTAGTAACACGCGCCACTTCAGCACGGCTGATCGAATCGTGTGCAAAGATAGTTTGCAACACCAGATCACGATTGTGCTGTTTGGTTTGTTGGTGGGTGGCTTTTTTTGTTGTCATGTGTACTTTATCAGTCCATTAAAGCAAAAACTACATGCCAGCCATGTTTGCTTTAATGCCTTTGACGAGTTCACCATCAACGACATTCATGGAAAAATCTTCTCCATGTCCCATTTGAGCATCTGACTTCACATAAGACATATTGCTCTTGCGGGATGAAGCCGCTGCGGAATGGACTTCATCCACACCAGTCTGCAAAACAATCTCTTTCACGGTTGCAGGTGTTACACCAGCCGCCATAATCATGACACGCCTTTGAGCATGAGCCACGATCTTTTGAAGCATATCCATGCCATCATAAGGATTTTCAGCCTGCCCAGAAGTTAATATCCTTTTCACGCCCAGTTCGATGAGCGTGTCGAGGGCTTCAAAAACATCCCGCACCTGATCAAATGCTCGGTGACAAGTGACGTCCATGCCAGCGGCTTCTTTGATTAACGATTTCATAACTTGGGTATCGATGTTTCCATCCGCGGTGAGTACGCCGAAAACAACTCCGGGTGCGCCGAGCGTTTTAGCTGCATAAACATCACGGTGCATGATCTCGATTTCAGCATCAGTATATAAAAAGTCACAACTACGTGGACGGATCATCATGAAAACGGGCGAACCAATCTTCACTACTGCTTCCATAAATGCGTAGGATGGGGTTAAGCCACCCTCTCTCAGGCTAGAGCATAATTCAATGCGGTCAGCCCCACTCTTGAGCGCAGTGGAGAACGATTCGTAGTTGTCAACGCAAATTTCAAGATTCAAAGAGTCACCTGCATATTCTTTAATTATCGTGACACAAGCCAATCACAAGCATTCGTCCATAATTTTGCGTATGCATCCCAGAAAACAAAATTGCAGCCCCAATGTGGTGCCGGGTCAGACGTGTACGCAAGCACGCGTCCCTTCCCAAATTGACCAACAGAGATGGATGGCGAGCCTTCACCTTTCCAATTAGCTATTACCTCGCAACCTGGTCGCGGTTTTACGACGTTAAACCCAAGAATGGGTGGCATACTTGAAAGATCAATGCCATCCAGCACAGGATGATTGGGAAGAGTCGCTTCCACGACAAATCCCTCGGTACTTTCCCGAAGGTCTTCAATATCCAAACATTCGCAAGGGAGCACTTCACGCAATTGCGTCCGTCCCCAACCGCCCTTACCCATCTCACCGTTAAAGCTTAACCAGCCGCCAAGAAACATTACATTCATACCTGAATGGATCGCTTCAACCGTGAGGCGGATGCGGTCAGGGAATGTCAGAACCTTGGTTCCAAATAAATGTCGATTAAAGAATTGGGGATGAAGCTGAAAGTTTTTCGCTTCCACATCAGAGAAGACGATGACATCGTACTCCTCAAGTACTTTCTCATACTCGCCTGGAGGCATGTTGTAAAAATCCCAAGTCGGAACGCTTACTATCTCGTGCCGCCCACTGGACTGAACTGCCGAGACAAGCCATTTTCCATAATTAATAAAATCCAACCCTTTGGGAGCATGATTAAACGAAGTTTCAGCGTATATTGGGCCAATTTGAACTGCCCAGTCACCAATGTAGTAAATCTTGGCCATTTCGTTGCTTCCTTTTATGGACTGTCAACCAAATCTTTTTTCCGCTATTGCAAATTGCCGAAAATACTACACGCAGTAATCAAATCAATACAAAAAGAATACTTTGTAAATTCAATGGACTAACAAACTCATTGTACAGATTCCCCCACAATTAGTCAAGTCCCAATCCTTGACAAAGAATTTAGTCTCAACTAAAATAAATTTAGCCAAGACTAAATTTCAAGCGGCCAATTTGGAATTCACAACATGGAACAATCTCTCACCAACTCCATTCAGGATTATCTAAAAAATATTTACGAACTCACCGAAAACGGCGAGAGCGCGAGCACAAATGCGCTGGCAGCCAGGCTCAACGTCAAACCTGCATCTGTAACTGGCATGGTGCAAAAGTTGGCTTCCGCAAAACCTGCGCTGGTCGAATATCAAAAACATCAAGGCACCACGTTGACTGCTGATGGAAAAAAAGCAGCTCTCGAAGTAATTCGCCATCACCGCCTGTTGGAAGCGTGGCTTGTGCAAACACTTGGCTACACATGGGATGAAGTTCATGCGGAAGCGGAAAAGCTGGAGCATGTTATTTCGGAGGATTTTGAAAGACGCATCGCCGCCGCAATGGGACATCCGCTTCGTGACCCACACGGAGAGTTGATTCCCACCGCCGATCTTCAAATGCCGCTGGAAGATTCGACTCCGCTCTCCTCGCTTCGAGCGGGTCAGGCAGGAAGCATCCAATGCATCAAAGCTGCTGACAAGGAATTGCTAAAGTATTTTGAAAGCCTCGGGTTGATACCAGGAACAGAAATTGAAGTGAAAGACTACTCCCCCTACGACCATAATCTGAGTATCAAAATTGGACGCAAGTCTGTTGTGCTTGGTTTGAATATTACGAGCAAAATATATATTAAAGAAAAATAACCAGATCAGCAGAAACTTTTTAGAGGCAAATAATGAACGAAAACATTTTCCGTATCTTAGCCGCCCTGATCCTTTTGACTGGAATGGGCATCTCAAGCTACTTCCGCATTAAGGCAGATAAAAAGACGGGTGAGAAAATCTCTCGCAAAGTGGATGGCTCTGTGATGATGAACATCATCACATTTCTTGGGGCAGCGCTTTGGCTGAGTCCATTCATTTATCTGATCAACCCGCAATGGATGATATGGTCAAAAATCGGCCTCCCTGAATCTGTCCGCTGGCTCGGGGTTGGAGTCGCAGTTGCCAATGATGCACTCATTTACTGGCTATTCAGCAGCATCGGCAGCGGCATCTCCCCCACCAGTGCCACTCGAAAGGAGCACAAGCTCTCCACAGACGGACCTTATCACTGGGTCAGACACCCGTTATACACTGCCGGAGCAATATTATTCATTTCGTTTGGAATGATGGCGGACAACTGGTTCATCGCAGCATTAGGCATTCTGGCCTTCATTGCAATGGCAAAACGAACGCCGCAAGAGGAAGCAAATCTCATTGAAAAGTTTGGCGAAGAATATCGGGAATATATGAAACGTACAGGAAGATTTTTCCCCAAACTAGGAAGCAGATAATTATGAACACAACTATTTGGTTGATATTGGCATTTCTTTTTGTCGCGGCAATTTTCATTCCGCGCGTGGGACTTCTCGCAGTTTATAAAACCTATCGCGCCGCACGCGAGCGGGAATTGGTGGAAGATGCTCTCAAGCACCTACTCGACCGCGAGCAGCACGGCAGGCAGGCTTCTCCCGAATCTCTTGCTGGCACATTGAACTTGCAGCGTGGGCGCATCACGCACCTCATTGAAGATATGGAAACGCAAGGTCTGCTCGAATCTCGTGGTTCGGATGTACACCTCACCACGCAAGGCGAACGCTGGGCGCTGCATGTTGTCCGCGCACATCGCTTATGGGAGCGCTATCTCACCGACGAAGCGCGGATGCCGCTGGGAAAAATTCACGGCGAATCGGAGCGACGCGAACACTCCCTTACCGAAGCACAACTCAACGACTTGGATGCGGCTCTGGGCCACCCGACGCGTGACCCACATGGCGACCCCATCCCTACCCGTGAGGGGACTCTGCTCAAAGCGGAGGGAATGCCGCTTACGGCGTGGCAGGCTGAAGGTCCAGTACGAATCGTTCACCTTGAGGATGAACCTGCTTTAGCGTTTGAACAAATCCTGGCGGCAGGACTCCGCTTGGGGCAAACCATCCGCATATTGGATAGAAATCCACAGCGATATTTATTGACGGATGGCGAAACAGAATTTCGGCTTGCGCCTGCTGTGGCGGCGAATGTGAGCGTAGCGCCGCTGCCCGAAAGTGAAGTTGCAAAAGCGAATGCTATTCCGCTTGCCGAGCTGACGTATGACCAACGCGCCGAGATCGTGGTGTTGGATGAAGCCGTGCAAGGTTTTACGCGCAGGCGATTTTTGGATTTGGGTCTGACGCCCGGCACGGTGGTGTACCCTGAGTTGCAAAACTTTTTTGGCGACCCGCGTGCCTATCGCGTGCGCGGAACATTGATCGCGCTGCGAAAAGATCAGGCAGCGCAGATTTGGGTGAAGCCGGTTTAATAAAAAAACCGTCAAATGTCGAAAGTCCATTGACCTTAGACCTTAGACCTTAGACCTTAGACCTTAGACGTTTGACAATTGGAGAAATTATGACAAACACTAAAACGATCCTACCCACAGAACATTGTGAGACCTGCCCTGCATTTACGCAGTTGGAGCAGATGGGAATTAAAGTTGGAGATTTTGACCGCGTGATTGCGCTGGCTGGAAACCCGAACACGGGAAAATCTACGCTGTTCAATGCGCTGACGGGGTTGAAGCAGCACACAGGCAACTGGCCTGGCAAAACAGTGACGCGTGCCGAAGGTGGTTTTGAATTTAACAAGATGCGCTACAAACTGGTTGACCTGCCCGGCACGTACTCGCTGCTTTCCGCATCGCAGGATGAAGAAGTAGCCCGCGATTTTATTTTGTTCGGGCAGCCAAGCTGCACCATCGTTGTCTGCGATGCAACATCATTGGAAAGAAATCTCAACCTTGTTTTGCAGGTGATGGAAATTACCGAGAACGTGGTTGTGGCGATCAACTTAATGGATGAGGCAAAACGAAAAGGACTTGAAGTAGATGCGCGTTCGTTGAGCCGCGATCTCGGCATCCCTGCCATTGCGATTACGGCGCGAACTGGTGAGGGCATTCACACCTTACTGGGCGCGGTTGCAGATGTGATCGAAGAAAAAATCGAAACCAAACCTCTACGCGTGAACGGCACGCCCGAATTTCAAAAAGCCGTGAATGAGCTCGTGCCAATGATCGAACAAATGGCGCCCGGCATCCCGAATGCCCGCTGGCTTGCCATCCGTTTATTGGATGGGGATGCGCGCGTGCAAAAAGCATTATCAACTGGCGAGTTGGGAGACATCGTCTCACGGCAGCAGCGGGCAGATGTTCAATTCAGCGCGAAGATGTCCGTTGAAGGGAGGCAATAAAAATGGAAGCGAATGAAATTTTAGCAAAAGCAGAATCGCTGCGAAACAACCTTTCCACAGGGTTTCGCGATGAGATCGTGAAATCCCTTTATTCAGAAGCAGAAGCCATTGCAAAGCGGGCTGTAAAAACCGCATCCGATAAAAAATATGATCTCGACCAAAAAATAGACCGCCTCGTCACCTCGCCGTATGCGGGGCTGCCCATCATGCTGCTTCTACTGGGTCTTATCATCTGGCTGACGGTTTCGGGCGCAAATGTTGTATCCGATGCAATTGCAGTGGTGCTATTCAGTCTCGGTGATTATGGCCGCGCACTCTTCAATCAAATTGGCGCGCCGTGGTGGCTGACAGGTTTCCTTTGGGACGGCGTCTATCTCGGGCTGGCGTGGGTCATCAGCGTGATGCTTCCGCCGATGATGATCTTCTTCCCTGCCTTCACATTTTTGGAAGACCTCGGCTATCTGCCGCGCGTGGCTTTCAATATGGATTGGATGTTCAAGAAAACAGGCGCACACGGAAAACAATCCCTGACGATGGCAATGGGATTCGGATGCAATGCGGCGGGCGTAATTGCGACTCGCGTGATCGACTCGCCGCGCGAACGCCTGATCGCCATTCTGACGAATAACTTCGTCCCATGCAACGGGCGCTTCCCGACTTTAATTATGCTTGCCACTGTTTTCGTGGCAGCGTCCTTCCCCCCAGCCTTGACCTCCTTCATCGCCGCTGGGACAGTTGTCGGCGTGGTGTTGATCGGTGTTGCGTTCACTTTCCTCGCGTCGTGGATATTATCCAAAACTGTCTTGAAAGGCGAAGCATCTGCATTCACGTTGGAACTGCCCCCCTACCGCAGACCCAACATCAGCCGCATTTTGTACACATCCATCATTGACCGAACGATCTTCGTTCTGTGGCGAGCCATGCAAACCGCCGCTCCCGCAGGCGCAATCATCTGGATTTTGGCAAACGTCCCGTTCGGAGATTCCAACCTCGCCCGCGCCATCGCAGACTGGCTCAATCCGTTTGGCTTGCTGCTCGGCTTGGACGGCGTGATTTTGCTGGCGTACATCATTGCCATTCCCGCCAACGAGATCGTCGTCCCGACCATGATGATGGTCTACATGGGCGCAGGCATGATGATCGATGGCCCATCGTCCAACGCCGCGATCTTCGACCTGCTGGTCAACGGCAACGGCTGGACGATGCTCACCGCAGTGAACCTGATGTTGTTCGCACTCTTGCACAATCCATGCGCCACGACCATCATGACGATTTACAAAGAAACCAAATCGCTCAAGTGGGCAACTCTCAGCGTGGTGATGACATTGGGAACAGCATTTGTTGTCACATTCTTAACAGCAAGCATTGCAAGGCTGTTGGGCTGGGCGTAAAACCACCGCACAAAACAAAACCTGTCAAACGTCACATTGACAGGTTTTGTTTTTAAATTTATTATATGAATACTTGCTCATATATTCACGCATTATGAAACTCACCGAACTCAAAGCCATCAAACTTGCTGAACTCTTCAGCGCCCTCAGCGATGCCAGCCGCATCCGTCTTATTTCGCTTCTTATCGAAGGTGAAAAAAGTGTCAGCGCTCTGGCTGAAGAACTCAAAATGACCGAGTCTGCCGTCTCCCATCAACTGCGCGGGCTGCGTCAAATGCATCTCGTGCGCGCGCGCAAACATGGGCGGCAGGTCTTTTACTCATTGGATGACGACCACGTCACCAAATTATTTAGCATGGGTCTTGACCATGTGGAACATGGATAACTCACCGAAAAGGAACAACAAATGTCACGACAAAGAAAAAACAACCTCATTCCACTCATTGTCTTTGTTGGCGGCGGGCTGCTGTTAATAATTGCAGGGTTCATGCTTGCAAACCAAAATGCCAGCACCGCACCCGCCCCAGAAATCGCTTTTGCAGAAGAGGTCTACCCTCAAATTGAACGAGTTTCAGTAGAAGAAGCTAAAGCAGCATTTGATTCGGGAACCGCAGTATTTGTAGATGTCCGCTCTGCGGAAGCATATCAAGCCGCCCATATTTCAGGCTCGGTCAACATCCCCAGCGAAGAACTTGAAGCCCGCCTAGGCGAACTTGATAAAACGGAATGGATCATCACCTACTGCACCTGACCCAGCGAAGAAACCAGCGCCCGTGCGGCGTCCATTCTGCTTGAAAATAGTTTTTCAAAAGCCTCCCCCAT
>Ga0209277_10001253_pt1 | contig 12567 bp, 3 predicted proteins | sample JI81AbrownDNA_FD_187503 | JGI IMG/M metagenome (GOLD analysis project Ga0209277, IMG submission 187503) | Wastewater effluent complex algal communities from Wisconsin, to seasonally profile nutrient transformation and Carbon sequestration -... | ecosystem: Engineered > WWTP > Effluent > Algae... | reverse complement strand
AATGGATTAAGATCTCCTCTGTTAGGACAATGATGAGTTCTGCAGCGTCCAAACAAAGAGTCTAAGTGAAAATGTAAGATAAACTCACAATTAATAAATAAATTATAATTATACAATAGCTGTTATATTTCGAACTTCTGAAATAAGGATTGGCATTGGAATCGTTATTAGGTATTATTCTGCTACCATTATTGTTTCACAACAACATTTGTCATGATTGCATCTGCCCTTGCAAAAACAAAAACACGCGTGCAGTATTATTTTCTTGTCTACAGCTTCTTGTAATTTCTGTATACTCCACATACCAAGTTTTCCTATAGAAAACTGACGTCAGAAGATGCTCCTTCGTTGCGGTTGCGAATTTAGGTCAAGGGTATTGTTCTTGCGTCAGAAGATGCTACTGCGTTGTTCTTGCTATATGAAAAACTTTAGTTACTTTTCTTTGTAATAGAATTAGCTTGATAATGTTAATTTACCTATTCATTATAACTGCTGTCACCAAACTTTATAGCAACATCTCAAGTTAGATCTTTAGAAAGGAAACATGACTTACACATCCATAGTGGAATTTCTCTCATCTTGTTCGTCTCATTTGCATCTTCGTCTCCAGTTGCATTATCTTTGGTTTAAACTTTCTTATTTTGTTATATCTTTTGATTTTCTTCTTTTTCATCATACTCAACTTATTTGTACAAGAGTGATATTTTTACAGAATCCCTATCCTCAATAATCACCAGTACACACCAATCTCCAATGAATAAGATTTGATCAGTAGAAAGTTCACATTTGTACAGCCAACTCTGGTGGCTCAGTCACGACACCTGAAGATTGATCAGAAACAACGTTAGACAAGTTTGTAGCAGGAATAGGAGTGTGACCGTAGAGTTCAGCCTTGTGATGTTTGTCAATTTGTACTTGTGCTCCATATTTTTTACTCTGTCAAGAAAATTGTATAGCTTAAGATTGAAATATTCACTCCAAAGTATGGGTAAACATCTTAAGATTGAAATATTACCTAAAATTATCGGTAATCTTCCTAATATTGAAATATTCACTTCAAAGTATGGGTAAAATGATAGAACCAGTTGACACAGGAAATGCTTATCTAATCTGCATGAATTTGCGTATACACTGAGCTTGAGTTACTCCAGCTGTCACAGTTTCTTCATGAGAAAATAAAGTTATAGAGAACATATCGCCAGCTTTGCACCCTCAATAAAATGCACTACAGAAGTATGACAAGTTTCAAGCGCCACCATGAACAGATCAGATCCAAGGTATTTGTTGAACTCTTTCAGATGCACAAATCAAACTTGAAGCTTTGCCCAAAATGATTTTGAGAGACGAGATCATATCAAGAGCGAGAGTTAGGGTTAGGGTCAGGGAGCAAGAGTTGACATTGTCTTCTAGCTCAAAGCGATCAAAGGTCTAGGATTTCTGGCAATAAGATGAATGTTATAGTCATAAATCATGTCTTGTGCATTAATCATATTAAAATTTTCGAGCATACTCAAAACCTTGTTAATCGCGTCAATCATGTAGAGATGTTCTTGCCGGTAATCATAATAAACTGAGTCACTGTAAAAAACATAAGTTTCTTTATCGAGTATCAAACAACATTACGGTAAACCACAATAGCCTAGATATTATACCTTTTGATTGAAAAGGTGACAAAGCCCTTTCTTGGGACCCAATCCCAACACTTCTGCTATCTCAACAAATGATGACCCTTTATCCAGCAGAACTGTTCAAGGCAAGCATCTCCCTCAAGATCACTTAATCCACGCAAGCCTAACTTTCATTCTATCTACAGAAACTGAATTAAAAGTAGAATGGGATATGTTTGCTGCATTAGTGGCTGTCCAGTGATGTTGATTTCTCAACTTCAGGAATGAATTGGTACCATCAAAATAGATGCTGAATATTTTACACTCTCAGTTTCTAATAACAATTTGGTTCAATCTGTCCTTACTGGAGTAGGAACAGGGAATGGTCATAAAGTCAACATCCGGTGCAATGTATTTAAATATCATACACAGAATTAAGACTCTAGCAAAACTAGAATTACCACAAATAACACCAAGATCAAAGTAATATTCTGTCAAATATCATTGCTTTTGATCCTTTTTAAAACCAAAGAATATTCAAAATAGCTGACATCTTTACATGGATTTGGTTAAAGCACCATTTTAACACATTGGGAGTTTTAAATGGGATAGTGATCAGGCAATGGCTTTAGAGGGAGTGTAGAAGTATTTTCATTTTATATTCAGACAAGAGTTCTCAGTATAAAAGACCACAAACTTTGTGGATTCCATATAAGTGTTCTCACTACTAAAAATGAAAATTTTGCGCTTCAGGGATATAGTTCGGCGTTATTCATGATACATGAAGATAAGCAACTGCTCTTGTGGCATGCTAGAGGTGTAGAAGGAATGTATTATCAAATCTGATCAGAATCTATAAAATCATAGACTTAGCATACTCAGTTACGATACACTAGAATAGGATTAGTAGTGATTCTAGTTTGTTAAGTTGTTAGAGTTTATCATTACATTCATAACTTGTATTAAGTGATTTGTAATACAAGACAATCAACAAGTCTTATACAAAGGACCGCAAACTCCCTGCAATACTTCTTGAAGGACTTCGCGCTCGCTGCTTTGAGACATCTGAATTTCGTGACACGACACTTCCCCCACCATGACTTCCACTTGGTGAAAAGCTCCTACTGTTTCCAATTGAAGCAGCACCGTTTTCTGTAGAGACAATTGAGACATCAGCCAAAGGAGCAAGCCCGTTAGTGGGATGATTTAACGAACCGTCATCCATGAAGAAAACCAACTCCTCAGTAATCGCTTAAAATTAGGAAAATAAGAGTATGAGCATAACTCATTTTAAAAGTCCCAGAAACCATAAAGAAGAAAACTTACACAACTTGGTATTCCGGTACGCGCCACTGAAAAAGTATTGATCCTGTGTACATTGTTTGAGCCACTTAGGCGTCTCGCTAAAAATAACATTTGAAATGAGTGGATGCATTAATTTGGCTAACGAGATAAAGGCTCGTTGCAATTCTCTTTGGATGGCAATAGCTGCGTCAGTCTTGCCTCCAACCCCTTTCCCTGCGCTACCACTGGCTACACTTCCGTTTTCACCATTTTCAGGATCTACCGTCGAAAATGCGTCGGAGTGGCTCATCGATTGTCCCGCAGCAGAATTCGTACTGCCAATTTTCCTCGAGACACGGCTCATTCGCGCCGCATTGTCGGGACTTGGGGGGTTCGAATGAGCACTTGCAGCACTGGATTTAATGTTGCTTCTCCGCTTATGTTCTTGTACTACAGCCAGTAGAATGTCTCTGTTTCGTGCAATCAGTAAATGCAGCAGTTCCATGAAGACTACTATGCTCCTCGCAAGCGTTGCCTGGTAATTCATTACTTCGTCATCGCTCAGTTTTCCATGCCCTCCCGGCAGAATTCCTGATCCGCTGTCTTCTTTGTCACTCACAAAATTGGACCCTGAACTTAGTAACGCATAAGCCATGTCTTTCACTCTACTGCAATGGATACAGTCCGCGACTACTTTCGCCGCGAGGGAACCAATTCCTTGGTCTGAAGAAGCACCTGCATTGAGACGGAATAGGGAATAGGAAAGTGTGGGAATGCGATTGTCTAAAGTAAATCAGAGCTTGCGGAGTCTGCAACGTACCAAGTACAGCCTGACCTTTAGTGGCAACTGCTGTGCGAAAAAGAACAGAACACCAGCTACAGACTGCCTCTACGCCAGCCTCCAAAGGGCTTTGATAGTGAACTGACCTCGTCGTTACAGGTTGACGCGATACGCAAGAAGGAAAGCATTCATCAACTTGTAACTTTGTCACACGCAATGACTTGTCGGCTACGGGGCCAGCCGTCTTAAACCAATCTCTAGCACCATGTCGCCGATCCTTTCGGACAGGATGGGTGAAAGTAAAGGTATCAACCCCCATGATTTCCTTATTGAGGCTTAAATTAGTATTCCCATGAGCTATCGCTATGCTACCGAAATTGCGACTTGATGAACATCCAGCTTGCGATAGCCCCACGACGCTACTTCCTCGGTCTGTGTCGTTGACTCTTTTTCCTGCTCTATGGTGAGGCGCTGAAGCTGTGTGGCGGCTAGCTTCATCGAGAGGATTGCTAAACTTTGAAGAAACAATGCTACGATTTTCGTTCCCATAGATTGATCGATCAGAAGAAATATTTGAAAATGCTGCTGATTCGCAGAGTCGGTGAAACCACTCAGCTGAACCTCTGAGATTGTTCTCTCCCTTGATAATGGGTCGGAGTGGGGTAACCTTAATTTGGCACACACCCAAATCTCGATTTCGTGTATCGATACGTATTGGAGCAACTCTAATTCTAGCAGGCCGTTTTTTCACTGCTTCCTCCGGGCGGCCGTCGTCGAGGACCAAATCTATTGGTGTTCCTTCCGGCAGCAAAGACCCCAAAACGTGGCTCACTTTCTTTCCAAACTCCTCCAGTTTCACAGATACAGACGCACGATAAACAAACTCAGCACCAATTAATTCATCAGGAGCAGACCCATGGAACCACACTCTATAAAAACGACCTAAAGGGGAGTACAGCTCTAGGGGATTGCTCGTATCAACGACTGGAACTTGAGAAGCAACCACTTGAGAAAGCATGCGATAAACATTGGCTAGCCTGACATAATCATATCGTTCAGCATGAAATCTTGTGGCGATAGACCAAGATGTTCTACTGTTTTCAACAATTCCTGCCCTTAAAAACAAATCACCTGCATTTTCAGCCTCCTCGACCATGGCGTCCTCCATCTGTCTGAGTGATAACCATTGAGTGAAGGAGGTATACTCAGAAGGTCTAGCAACGCCGAAGAATAATGTTCTTTGTCCTGTTCCCTCAAAGTCTCCAGTTCTCATCATAACACTATTTGCTTGACGGCGAAAAAGTCTGCGGAAGGAGTCTGTTTTTTCGACATTGTTTTCGTCGTTTCTGTCATAATCGAAATCATCCATTGAATCTTCTAGATCGTCATAGCCAGAGCCGTACTGAAACGAGCCACCAATAGGACCCTCCCCGTAAGGATGAATGCCTTCGGTGTCCTCAATCCACGGAGAGAAATGGCCGTTACACCACAAAGACTCGTCCATTCGAGATGCTTGACGAAATGTAATATGGATACTATAGTGACATGAAGCTTCCTCGGCGAATTTTCCTCGAGATTTGTGAAATTCTGATAATTTCTCTAACCATGCAACCCTGTGGCTGGGGAGTTCCATGGAAGAAAATACGTTCGCTGCGGCAAGAAAGGCGTCTTCAACGGCTTCATCGTGTGTAACTGCCTCACCGCTCTCAATTGATGAAAGAAGACCCAGAAATTGTCGGCCAAAACCTGCTGAAAGTGAAGTTAGCTTGCGCAGTCTGTCCGCGCGCAAGGAGAGTTCGTATGGATTCTGATCCGGGTCTGGCTTGGGGGGAGGATTTGTTCTTAGACGGTCTGCAATCGAAAGTGCATGCGCTGCTATGTATGCTCGATAGAGCTTTTTCATTTTCTCTGCCAGATTTCCTAACGATGCCCTGAAGGCGATGTTACGACTGGCTGATTGATGGTGTAATCTGTCCAAGGTTCGCCACAGTGGACTGAGACTTGCTTCAGCAGCATCATTAGAAAGAAAATCTGCAGGTTTTCCTAGTTTACGCTGTTCGTAGCAGTGCCGTCTAGCTGCTTGAGCTACAACTCGCTCCATGACCTCCAGCTGAACTGCAAGCAAAGGCACTCTAATTCGATACAGACTGCCGTAGCTATCCCACGAAAGACGAAGCATAAAGGCGAGAAATTCCAAGGCCTGGACGCGGACATTGGCGCGTCGAGCGCCTCCCCACATTAGGGCTACTCGCATCCAGTGTTGCAATGTCTCCCCAACAGCTGACAAGAAGATTTTGATTCCAAATATCTTGAGAATCTCCACCGTTGCTACCAAAGTCTTTACAACAACAGCGTCACTTTGGCGTAAAGACAATGCGTGAAGATAAACTGAAGTGGTAGCTCGAACAAATAGGATTGTATCGCCAACTGAGAACTTCAGATCTTCATTCGTATCTTCTGTTGATTTTTGTCTTCGTCTTTTCCTTGATTTTTCCGAGTTTCGCTTTGAGCTACCCACTGAGGCAGCAGAAGACATAATGTCTTTCAGATGAATTTGAGCCTGAGGGTTTGTAGCGGCGCGATTCAAAGTGTCGCTGCTGTATGTAGCGCTGTCATGTTTTGAAGCAGGCCGAAGCATGAAAAGTGTCTCATGTACAATCGATCGAGTTGTGTTTATGACAACTACAGCTGCGTCGTGTGAATGCCATTTGCGACTTGCGGCTGTTGAAAACTTTGGAGCCCTAGCTTTGTCTCCTTCATTCGAGGCTTTTGGAAGGCCCCTGTTATACATTGCAGCTACTCGTGACCTTCTTCCCAAAACATCTTCCAAAGGATCTTTCTCTTCTGAAGATATGAAATCCTGGTCACGTGCAGACGAATCGTCGCCTTCATTGACCTCATCGAGGTTTTCGGCCCCTTCATACTCAAAAGTTTTCAGCGCTAAATTCAACAGTCCAAAAACATCAAGTATGGTAGGTTTATCGTCTTCGTCCATTGTTACTTCTGTTTTGTCCCAAGAAGAAACCGAAGCTCCACTCTCTGCTGGAGGAGGAGGTGGTTGATCGTCAAAACTGTTGTGTCGAGGGATCCCCCCTGTGGAGTCGTTTCCTTCATTCCCTTCCGTGCCTCGTCCTGCCATTCTGCGAATAAGCTGGCGCCACAAAGCACATAGAAGCCCTCCCGGTGCACACTGCATTACGAATATGACACATGGAAGCAAATCCTTGCGAATCTGGCTCCTGGGTGGAACGCATGCAAGGTGGCCCATGAAGTCAAGTATCTTTGTTATGAAAGAAATATACATACCTCCCACTTGCGCAAGCTTGTCTTTTGATTTGCTTTCAATATGATGCATCCAGAATAGTTCGCAAAGCAACGAAGAAGCTCTCGTACTTATTGAATGCTCAGCATGACCGGATGCAGCAAGACATATGTCAGTTACAAGCTCGGCCAGCCAGTGAGGCTGAAAAGTCGGGATAGCAAGGCCAGGAGGTCTTCCACTTGGTCTCATTCCTACACCGCCCACTGGGGCTCCACGTCTTCTTATTGGAGTCTGAGTTTCTGATGCAGCAAACGGAGACATAACACATAGATCATTCTGGATGAAATCGAGAAGTTGACCATAAAACTTTCGAGAGTGTCGACGTCGCGTATCAATTTGTTCAAGAAGAGGTGCATTAACTTTTACAAAGTCTGGGAATCTGATCAGTAAGGTCACTGCATTTAGACGAATTTTGGTCGTTTCCCACGAGCATCGCAGTCCGATCTTAGAATCTCTATTCAACCACTGTTTTCCTTCTTTGAGAATGTATCTACTAAAGTATATGCAGATTAGGCGATGGACTTGAGCCGGATGAATGAGAGAGTATAAGTCACGCATGAACATCACTAAGGTATCATTCACATCAGAAGATGTTTGTCGAAAAGATTGGGAATCCAAATTTCTTGAATCTATGGACGCATCTGTAATTAGACGGACCAAAATTTGCAGCGTTTTGAATAGGTCTTCGTCAAGCGACACCACACTAGAAAGCTTTTCACGATTTTTCATCGATCCCAATTGAACGTCACTGATGGATTCTGGCTGCCGCAAATGTTGTCGGTGTCTTTGTAGCAGTAAATTTCTTACGCGTTCCGCAAGGCTTTTTTTGACTAACTCGAACAAGATAGGAGAGCAACTGATTGTAACACCCTTTGCTCTTGTTGCATTTTCGGACAAGACTTTTTGGATCTGCTTCGATTGCACAGGATACAAATTTGTTTGCTCAGGGACAGTGTATGGAGGAGTTCCTTCAACACCGGCAGACAAAGCGTGAACATGTCTCTGAGATGTCGCTGTTCGTTTTCTAGCACCACTTGTGATCGGAGTTGTTCCTCCGCTTGGGTCACTGTTTCGTGTTTGTTCCAAGAGAAGAGTAACCCAAGTATAAAGGACAACTTCGTAAACGTATGGCCAGCATTGCTTATTGAAACTGCCTTTGTTCAATCGAACATCGTAACCAGGCAACTTGATATACTTGATCCGAGGATGAGCTGCAGACAGCGCCGCGTTCTTGAAATATGAGGAATTCATTGGGCCTGTAGACGATGTGTGGACAGTGCTTGTACCATCGTTGCTTTTGTCTCCTGCCCTGCTGCTTTCGGCTAAATCATAAGCCTCTTCGTTCGTCCATGCATACGGCGACGCGCGCAACTTGGTGTCAATGTCATACGTAGCAGAGGCTACTGATGAAAATACATCAGATCCCGTGCATGCCACATTACCAACAATGATCTCATCTTCTTCACTACTGTTATTACCATTGGAAGAAGCGCTTGCGTCTTCCACATCGTCTCCGTTGTTTTCGAAAAATAGCAATCGCCCATGGCCATACATTCCCATTCTTTGTCGATGTCCCTGAATCAAATCAGGAGGAGGTAGCGTCCAATCTATACTGCATCTACTTCTGGTCTTCCTATGGTGAGCCTGGCCAACAAGGCGTTCCTCACCAGCCATGTCTTTTGTTGCCACACTCATACCAAGATTCTTTCCAATTTTGTCTAAGAAAGCTGTACCGGCATTTTCTATTTCGTCGTCCGTAGCAAGTTTAGGAACCGGTTTACTTTCTTTGTTGGACAACTGAGACCGGCCTCTGCCTTGTCGTGCTCCAGATGAGGAAGCATTTTCTGAGTCGGCAAACTCAGTGACGGGCTCTTTAGTTTCTATTTTTGCCGCATTTGATTCAAGCTGTGTTTCGTTGTTTAATGACATAGCATCATGGCTAGAAGACGCGCCGAAACCTGAGAAGTCAGTTGTCCCGCTCTTTCTAGGTATACGAAATTGTTTAGGTGCTTTCCGCGGAGTCACATGAATTTCTTGCTTATTCGCATCTCGTGAATCCTCGGTTACATCTTCAACAGGTAAAGGGTTGCTCGTATTGAATGCCTCAGCAGAGACTTTTTGGCCAAGAACGCGCCGAGGGCTTTTAGCATCCTCACCCTCAATATCTTCCTGTATGGTATCCAGTGCTGATGTAGTGGGGAGAGTCAACCACTTTCTCCGATTTGATGAATGAAAAGACATGGAGGCAAGGTTTAAATTCTGACGGGACGATCCAGAGTTCATGAGGTCATTGGGCGGCTTCCCTGAGTCCGCTTTGTTCTCTTCTTCAAAGGTGGCTTGCTTAAGAAGATTCTGAAAGTCGTACTTTGAGTCCAATCCTGGTTTTGGCGAAGCTGGTGAAGCCTTCTTTTTTTCCTCCAAGTCGGTAGTAGGGTGATCAGAGCTGGACAAAAAATTTCCACGGCTTGAAATGGAAGACCATGTGTCCACAGATGAGGACACGGATTGATCTTGTGAAGATGATGACTCAGGTGCAGTACATTGTGTGTCATCAGAGTTCACAGTGCTTGAATCGTTTGGACCAATGTTTTTAATCGAAGTAGTAAGTTCCAAAGTGATCCCATTTTTTCCAGAATCTTCGTTATTGAAAACATCACTTTCATCCGCAGCGGATAGCATATCTGTTAAACTCCCCATTGGAGTTATTGTTCGCATATGCCGGCCTCTGCTCTGCTTCTTGGCCAAAGATGCAGTCGCGAGCATTTTATCTCCGGATGCTACGTCATTTGCATGATTTGATTGCAAGAGACTCAGAAACGTTGAGTTATCTACTACTGTGTGTAAGGGCGCATTGGATATTATTTCGTTCAACTCGCCTCCAACCAGGGGAGGATAGACAGGTGAAACCGATAAAGATTTGAGATCTTTCTTAGAGCTTGATCTATCCTCGTTAAAGAAATTGTCGCAAGATGGTTTACGGCGATGGCGAGCTGGAGGTGGGATCGCTTCTGCTCCAGACACATTTATGAGGCCATGAAACTTATTGTCCACAAAAAGTTTATTTGCGTCGGCTTCGGGTGATATATGTCTAGCCTTTGGTGGGCTTTTCCCGAAACCATCATCGCCTCCTCCTTGCATAAGCTTGATAAAAACTTCATTGTCCACAATACTATTGCTATTTGAATAACCTTCTGTTCCAAACCAAGTATCGCCCTGCATTGCTTTGATGAATGAGTCCTTCTCCACAATACTATTGCTAGTCGAATAACCTTCTTTACCAAACCAATCATCGCCCTGCATTGCTTTTACAAACAAATCATTGTCCAAAAGCTGACTTGTCGAAGAAACAGCTGTTCGATTCCAAGCATCGCCACGCATCTCTTTCATGAATGAATCGTTATCCATCATTGCGCCTCCTGCTTTGGATTTGTCAGGTTTATCATCTATTGAATTAGAGTACGGCTTATATGGATCAGCCTTCAAAAGCGCTTTAAACATTTCTTCGTCCACCAGAGTGTCTTCTATAGGTTTTTCAAGCTGTTTTGTGACAGGGAAATTCTTCGAAGGGCTTCGTTTACCACGAATCGCTGGAAAATGGGACAGTGTTGATGGAAATGGTGTCACATCTCGCTTTAGACCAGGTCGCAATAATTCTGGCATGCCTTTCCCTTTTTTATGAAATACCACATCAGACGAGTTCACGGGTGGGGCGGTGGGTGGCGCAATGGGTTCTTCTTGAACAACTGGCAAAATTTCTACACTCGACTGTCCGTCGTTTTGAACGCAATCCGAAATTTTGGAGGTTGTATCTTCCTCCTCGATGTCGGGAGAATAAACCTCGAGATTGACGTTGAAAGGATTCTCATGAAAAACCAAGGATATAGCTTTCGCAAGCACATGGATGTTCCACTTTCGTCGACCATCTAGTTGTTTCACTCCACATTTTTGCAAAAAGAGGACTACTTGCCACCATATGTTCAACAGGGTTGAAAAAGAATGAAGCCGAAGAGGGACAAGAGCCTTCGGGTTGGCGTATTCTGTGTCGTGAACACCCTCGTATCCTGAAATGCAAAGAAAAAGCAATTGTGAAGTAATCCGATGAAAATGTTGAACAAGCTCAATCGTAGGGCATGTAGAGGCCTTCGCTAGGTCTAATAGGACCAAAATAAGTGCCTCCTGTTTGGATGACATCACGTCAACTTCGTCTTCATCATAGCTGCTTTGCGCTGGGATTTTCAAAGTCAACGGGTTCATCGATAAAACGCCTTCATCTTGCTCCAAATCAGTTACTTGCATACAATTTTCGTCTTCCGCCTGCTTTTCGACATCATTTACAGGTGCAGCTCCAGATTTCGGAAAACACGGAGCGCCCCATCCAAAGAACTCCGCAAGAGTTTCATTTTGGCAATGAACGCTGCTTAAAGCGATACTTCTTACTTGAAGAATAATTGAATCGCTATTTAAAGGAAATTGATGCTGGCCTACGAATCCTAGTTGTTGACTTCCCACGGATTTTGCGCTAGCAGGACTTGCCATCGGATATATATGAGTTTTGGCTGATTGATGGCTGGGTGAGCTGGCCCCAACTTCGTTTCCTTGGACGCGTCTTCTTGGAATTGTATCGGATGTATCCTGCTCAGTGGAACCACTGGTAATATCCTCGTATCGATTTTCCCAGTGGCCAGGATCAGCGTTCAGTCGATTTGAGGGTCCAGAAGTAGCTGTTAGACGGGGTGCAAGAAGGACTGTGGAGTCAGGCAACTTTGATAAGTCCCCTCTAGCCACAACATCAAGCGCACTGCGATTCATGATGGTAGGTAAAAGACTCACGGCGTCAATAAGATGCCAGTCAAACTTTTTTTCGATATCAACTTGATTTTGATTCAGATGTTCGCCCTTTTCGAAGAAAGAGGCCGCGTTTCCACCTGAACCTGTGGCCTTCAATGGATTGTTCAAATTGTTACTGCCTTTGCGTAGATGTACCCTCTCTTTACCGCTATAAACGGATTGCCTATCGCTATCCATCGATACATCATCCGATTGAGTAGAACCATCAGCGGCATTTCCAAATTTATGTTCCGCTGCAAGAATCATATGGTCGACTTTGCGTGGCACGAACGCAACATTTACGTCATGCAGGTCATTGGCCAATAAATAAACATTTCTGTTTGGATGAAAAGTCTTCGAAGTAGTGTCCATAGTCTCGTTCTTATTTTGGTGGTTGTAACGAGCTGGTTTTACATTTGCTAAAGGTAAAACACCGCAGCCAATCAACTCGCAGTGATGTTGCGAGGTCCACCAGGCTGAGCTAGCCGAAGACATATCCTCAATCCAGAACTCATCTGTAACAACTTTGCTTAAGGTCTGGCTGCTACTGTTATCTTGATCCTTATTGGTTTCTGCATTGTTTAACTTAGACGACTTGAACGCGCGAGATGGAGAACTATCTGGGAAAAAATTTGAAAGCTTTTTCTTTCCCTTGACACTAACGTTATAGACGTTGAACACTAGCACATGTCCTGGCTCGAGGATTGTGGGTAGTTTGACCTTAAATTCATCAAGAAAATGTGGGT
>Ga0209277_10001252_pt1 | contig 12569 bp, 10 predicted proteins | sample JI81AbrownDNA_FD_187503 | JGI IMG/M metagenome (GOLD analysis project Ga0209277, IMG submission 187503) | Wastewater effluent complex algal communities from Wisconsin, to seasonally profile nutrient transformation and Carbon sequestration -... | ecosystem: Engineered > WWTP > Effluent > Algae... | reverse complement strand
AGCGCAGCGTAACCCGACATCGTACGTGTCGATCGATGTTCATGTTGGTGTCGGGTTACGCCCTGCGACCTGCGCGACTGCCTGATGCTAGCGGGCAAGCTTCCTTATTAACCCGGCCCTTTGATTCACTTACCACCGTTCGGTCTGAACGTGCCGTCGGTATTCACAGATGATTTTCTGTGGGGGCGACTTCAGTCGCCCATCCGCGCGTTGAATCACAGGCAAGCCGTTGATCCGCCTCCGTGGGCGACTGAAGTCGCCCCCACAAAAGGGCGGTTATCGACCCGGCTCTGGCGCTGCCTTTCGACACGCATGGAGTGAACGGGGAGTAGATATTTAATGGCCGGGTTAATAATCGCTCAGCCTGACCAGCAGCTTGCCGGTGTTTTCGCCGGTAAATAGCTTGGCGAAGGCCGGGATGACGCTTTCCAGGCCGACCGAGATGTCTTCGGTGAACTTGAGCTGGCCGTTGTCCAGCCAGCCTTTCATCTCGGCAATGGCGGCCGGAAACTGGTCTTTGTAGTACAGCGTGAGAAAACCCCGCACGGTGGCGCAGCGGGCCAGGATTTGCCAGTAGTTGTAGGGCCCGGGGATGGGGCCGTTCTTGGTGTAGTCGCCGATGGCGCCACAGAAGGCGATGCGGGCGAACATGGCCAGGTTGAGGAGCGCCGCGTCGAGGATCTCGCCGCCCACGTTGTCGAAGAAGATGTCGACCCCGTTGGGGCACAGCGCGGCGATCTCGCGGGAGAGCTGTTCGGTGTTCTTGCCCTTGTAGTTGAAGGCGGCGTCGAAGCCCATCTCGTCCACCAGCTTGCGGCATTTTTCGTCGCTGCCGGCAATGCCCACCACCCGGCAGCCCTTGATCCTGGCGATCTGCCCGGCCAGCGAGCCCACGGCACCGGCGGCGGCGCTGATCAGGGCCGTTTCACCGGGCTTGGGCTGGCCGATGTCGAGCATGCCGAAGTAGGGCGTCAGGCCCATCGCGCTGAAAATGCTCAGGTGATAGTGGAGCGGAAAATCGGGGCTTTCTTCGACCGCGAACATCGCGTCGCCGGCAATCACCGAATAATCCTGCCAGGCGCTGCAGGCGTAGGCCACGGCGTGCTCGCCCGGCTTGAAGGCCGGGTGGCGGCTGGCAAGGACGCGGACAAGGGCCGTGCTGCGCACCGGCTCGCCAATGGCGATGGGCGGAAAGTAGCTGCAGTCGGCCTTCATCCAGCTGCGAATGGCGGCGTCGAGGGACAGGTAGAGGTTTTCGACCAGCACTTCGCCGTCGGCCGGCTCGGGCAGGGGCGATTCGATCAGAGCGAAGTCGTCCGGCCCGGCGATGCCTGACGGGCGGCGGGCGAGGGTGATCTGGCGGTTGAGGGCGCGGGGCATGTTCGGCTCCCGGCGCTTACATGGCCGTCCAGCCGCCATCCACGGTGACCAGCGCACCGTGAACGAAGGAGGCCTTGTCGGAGGCGAGCCACAGCACCACGTTGGCCACTTCGTCCACTTCGCCGAGTCGGCCGATGGGGTGGAGCGGGATGAGCTGGGCTTCCAGGGCGGGCAGGTTGGGGTGCTTTTCGAGCAGCGGGGTGCGGATCACGCCGGGGCAGATGGCATTGATGCGGATGTTCTTCTTGCCGTATTCGACCGCGCAGGTTTTGGTGAGGCCGGCCACCGCGTGCTTGCTGGCGTTGTAGGGCGAGGCGCCGGGGACCACGGTAATGCTGAGGGCCGATGCGGTGTTGATGACAACGCCGCCGCCCTGTTTTTCCATCTGGGCGATGGCGTACTTCATGCACAGCCACACGCCCTTCAGGTTCACCGCGATCACCCGGTCGAAATCGGCTTCGGCGGTTTCGGTGATCGGCGCCATGTCGTTGTCCACGCCGGCGTTGTTGAGGGTGATGTCGAGGCGGCCCCAGGTTTCGACGATCTGGCGGACCAGGCCTTCGACCTCGGCGGCCTGGGTCACATTGACCTTGAAGAAGCGCGCGCTGCCGCCGTCGGCTTCAATCAGCGCAACGGTTTCGCGGCCGCCGGCTTCGGTGATGTCGGCCACGGCAACCGACGCGCCCTCGCGGGCAAAGGCGATGGCGGCGGCGCGGCCGATGCCGGAACCGGCGCCGGTGATCAGGACGACTTTCTTGTTGAATTCTTTTTCCATGACAAACCTCGGGTGTGGGGTGGGAAAAGGCCTGAGGGCCGGCCGGAGGGCCGGAGGGCCGGCCGGAGCCGGCCCGGACGCTCAGCGGCGGCCTTCGATGTACTCGTTGATCATGTCGTGCAGGCGGCGCACGCGGTCTTCCTGGCCCGACAGGTAGGCGTCGGTGTAGCCGCGGGAATGGAGGCCTTTTTGCTGGGCCACCGCAACGCTCAGATCCTGGTCGGCAACGAAGCCGATCGAGGCTTCGCCGTGCATGAAGGTTTCGTGGGGAGCGGGCTCGAACTTGCGCTTGCCCGTCGGCGTGTCCACTTCGTCGCGGCCTGCCACGGGGGGCATCATGACCCAGTGGTCGAACAGGCACTTCTCCGGGTCGGTGGGATGCGGCATCGGACGCAGCACCTGGAAGAAGTCGCAGGACATCGTCAGGGTGATGTTCGGGAACAGTGTGAGGTGGTGGTAGTCGGTCAGCTGCGCGTCGGAAACGCCGGCGTAGTGCAGGTGGCCGCGGGCCGCGCCGAGCTTGCGCTTTTGCTGCTGGATGGCAACGCGGGTTTCGCTTACCCGGCCATTGAAGGCTTCGGGGTCGAGATCCCATTCGCGCATGATGGCGTCCAGCGGCGCCTGCACCACGTTCACGCGGGAGTTGGCCGAGGGCTGGTGGCCCTGCATCTTCATCTGGTTGTGGCCGGTCTTGTACAGCTCGAAGGTGGTGTTCTGGTAGGCGTCGTCGATGAAAGTGCCCAGCTCGCGGTGCAGGCTGAGGATGTGATAGGCCTCGTTGAAGTTGTCGTGGATGATCTTCCAGTTGCAATCCACCAGGCCGGTGAGCCAGTTGACCCGCGTCCAGTTGGCGGTCTGGTAGGCCTCGAACTGCTCGGCCACGGTGCCCAGGCTGTCACGCAGCGACGGGGCGTTCGGGTCCATGTTGAACCACACCATGCCGCCCAGGGTTTCACAGCGGATTTCCTTGAGCTTGAGCTTGCCCACCGGATTGCCCTGGGGGTAGTCCTCGGGGTCACGCACGTGGCGAACCATGCCGTCGGCGCTGAAAGTCCAGCTGTGATAGGCGCACACCATGCGCCGCACGCCGCATTTCTCTTCTTCGGCGACCAGGCGGTTGCCCCGGTGCGGGCACACGTTGTAGAAGGCGCGGATGGTGCCGTCCTCGTCGCTGATCATCAGGATCGATTCCTGGCCGATGGCCTGGGTGATCACTGAGCCGGGCTTGGCAAGCTGGGCGCTCATGCCGCCGATTTGCCAGGTGCGGGTGAAGACGTGCTCCCATTCCTTGGCGGCAAATTCGCGCGAGTAATAACGGTCGCCGGTGATGGGGTCACCGCGCAGATCCTGGCGGCCGATCTTTTCCTGCTCGATGCGTTGTTCCAGTGTCATGTCTTTCCTCCGGGTGTGGATTTTTAAGCGTTCTCTTCTGCGAGGGCAGTGGTGGCCGTCTTGTTGCGGTCTGGAACGGTTGATGCGTTATAGTCTAATCCGGATATTAAAAAAACAAAATAGCCGGTTTTGTTTTTGTTCTCGATGTTTTTCCGGCTGGCTGGCAATCAGGTCGATTCCGCTTAAACCGCCATGCCAGCCAGGCGACCTTCACGGATTGCCACCGGCAGAAAGCGCGGTGAGTTGGCATCGCCGACCACTTGCAGCGCGATTCCGCTGCCCGCCAGCGCGTCGGCCAGTTCGTTGGCCAAGTCGCGGTTGGGCTGGTTGTGGGAGATGAAGACCACCCGATCGGCCGGCACGCGGAAGGCGCCGGGGCCGCCTGCCGGCAGAAAGCCCGGCAGCAGCTCCACGTCGTCATGCCCGATGGCCAGGGCGCGGGTGCGCAGATGCAGGGTAAAGCGGCCACGGGCGAGGCGCTGCAGGGCCGGCTCGGCCGACAGGGCGGCTTCCATCTGGTGGGCGAAGGCGGTGTGGCGGGTGACGAAATGCACCTCGGCGCCCTGGGCCACAAGGTGCTCGGCGGCGGCGATGCCTTCGTAGTGGCCCACGTCGTCGATGACCACCGCGCTCTTCACCGCGCGGGGTGGGCGTTCCAGCAGCAAGTCCCAGCTCGACAGCACCTGCGGGCGATCGATGCCGGCAATGGGCTCGCCCGGGTGCGACAGCTGGATGCCGTCCATGCGCGGCATCGAGCCGGTGGCGAGGATGACGGCGTCGGGCGCCATGCCGCAGATATCGTCGGCCGACAGGTAGGTGGACAGGCGCACATCCACGCCGAGGCGGTAGACCTCCTGCTCCAGCCATACGGCAATGTCGGCGATGCCGTGGCGCTGGGGCGCGCGGGCGGCGATTCTCAGGGCGCCGCCCAGATCAATCGAGGCTTCGGCCAGGGTGACGTGGTGGCCGCGCAGCGCGGCAACGCGGGCCGCTTCCATGCCGGCGGGGCCGCCGCCCACCACCAGCACCTTGCGCGGCGTGGCGGCTGCAACAAGGCGGGCGTCTTCAAGCGTGTCCTCAAGGCCGATGGCCGGGTTCACGGTGCAGCCCATGCGTGCGGCCGATCCGAGCAGACCACCGACGCAGCCCTGGTTGCAGGCGATGCACGGACGCACCTGCTCGGGGTGGCCGGCCAGGGTTTTTTTGACCAGATCCGGGTCGGCGATATGGGCGCGGGTCAGGGCCACCAGGTCGGCATCGCCGAGGCGGATCACCTGGTCGGCTTCTTCCAGGGTGCGAAAGCGCCCGGTGACGATGGCCGGGGTGCGCGCGGCGCGGGCAATCGGCGCGCTGGTGGGCATCTCGTAGCCGAGCGGCTCGTGCATGGCGCCGATCAGCTTGGGAAAGGCGTGGTAATCGCCCAGCGAGACATCCACAAAATCGATCAGCTGGCGCTCTTCAAGGGCCGCCACGGCGCGTTGCACGTCCTCGACGCTTAAGCCGCCGGCGGAAAGATCCGGCGCCACGCGCACGCCGACGGCAAAGCTGGCCGATACCGCGGCGCGCACCGCTTCGACCACCTCGCGCATGAAGCGCAGGCGGTTGTCAAAACTGCCGCCGTATTCGTCGCGGCGGCGGTTGGCGTTGGGCGACAGGAACTGGGCCGGCAGGTAGCCGTGGGCGCAGTGGATCTCGACCCCGTCGAGGCCCCATTCCTCGCACTGGCGGGCGGTGCTGGCGTAGGCGGCGACGATCTCGTCGATCATCGCCCTGGTCATCGGCACCGGCGTTACGCCGATGGTCGGGCTGGGCACGTCGGAGGCCGACCAGGGCGGCGAGCCGTCGAGGGGCAGGGCGTTGTGGCCGCCGTGCCAGAGCTGCTGAAAGAGCTTCATGCCGTGGGGACGCACGGCCTCGACCAGCTTGCGATAGGCGTCGCCGATGCCGGGCACAAAGACATTGAGCGTGGCCGGGGTGGTGGGGTGCACCGACAGAATTTCGATGATCGACAGCCCGACACCGCCTTCGGCCCGCGCCCGGTGGTAGCCGATCAGCGCATCGTTGAGGGTGCCGCCGCCCAGGTTGGTGGCGTGGGCGGTGCGCACGACGCGGTTCTTCAGCTCGACCGGGCCGAGCTTGACGGGGGTGTGGATGTGGGTCAGCGACATGGTGGCTCAGAAGAGGCGGATGAGGCCCAGCGAGCAGGCGATGGCGACCGCGTGGGTGCGGTTGCTGGCGCCGAGCTTCCGGAGGGCTTTGCCGAGGTGAAAATGCACGGTCTCGCGGGAGCGGCCGAGAATCTGGCCGATGTCTTCGTCGGTCTTGCCGCGGGCCGCCCACGCCAGGCATTCCAGCTCGCGGGGGGTCAGCGTGTCGGCGCCGGCCTTGGCGCTGCGTTTGCGGGTGGCGCTTTCAAGGGCGTCGGCGTGGGCGATGAAGGCGTGGGAGATCAGCCAGGTTTCGCGCCAGGTATCCTGGTGGCGGCGCTTGAGGGCGTCCGGATCGTGGCCGAACCACGACACGTAGCCGGTTTTGCCGCCCGGGCGATGCACCGGCACGGTCACGGCGCCGTCGGCCCAGTCGCGGTAGGCGCTCAGGGTCTGGCGCTGAATATCGCTGAGGGCTTCGCCGCGCCAGCTTTCGCTGTCGGGATCGGCCTCCCACAAGAAGGCGTCCATGCTGCGTCCGCAGCGCACGGTAACCGGGCAGCTGCGGGCCAGCCGGTCATCCACCCAGTGTTTCAGGGCCTGCGGCGACCAGCCCATGTTCAGCGCCACAAATGCGCCGTTCTCGGCAAGGGGCAGGTGGGTCTGCTCCATGTCGGCGTTGAAGGCGGCGCGCTCCCAGCCCAGGGCTTCGGAGCATTCCGCCAGAAGGCTGCTTGCCGCGGTGAGGCTGCCGGTGCCGGCAAGGCGTTCACGAAAGCGGGTTTCGGCATTGCTGATGATCATGGAGGACTCCTTGGTCGGGGCCGGGGAATAATCAAGTGTCGGCGGCGAGCCGGCCTGCAACACGGCCGAAGAAGGAGCCCGGCCCGAGGCTGAGCCCGCTGGCGTAGTCCTTGCCGTCGCGGGACACGCTCGAGGCACAGGCGCCCGCTGCGTAAAGGCCGGGAATCACCTCGCCGTGCTGGTCGATCACCTCGGTGCGGGCGTTGGTCTTGAGCCCGCCAAGGGTGATGTACAGATACACCGACTTGTTGAAGGACACGTCGAAGGCGGCGTAGGGGCCGGCATTGAGCGGCTTGATCCAGTCGGGGTGCTTGTGGAGGAGGGGATCCTGGCCGTTCTCCGCGTGCCGGTTGTATTCGGCCAGCGTGCGCTGGAGGCTGCCTTCAGGCAGCTTCAGCCCGGCTTCCATCTCCTCGATGGTTTCCCAGCCATCCACGAGGGTGTGGTGGGAGAAATCGGTGAGTTCCGGGTAGGCGAAGATCTCGGAATCGAGGATCAGGTAGGCCTTGCGCCCCGGCTGCTCGATGATGAAGGAGGCGGTGCGGCCGTGGTAGGAATCTTCCGCCACGAAGCGCTCGCCGCGGGTATTGACGAGGATGCCCTTGATCAGCTGGCTGGGCGGGTAGAACGAGGCGGTGGCGATGACGCCGCTCATCGACTGGGTAACGCCGCCGGCCGACTGGCCGAGGAGGATGCCCGCGCCGTCGTTGTACGGAATGCCGAGGGGTTCGGCGTTGCCCAGCATGTGGGGCATGTGCTCGGCGAGCATATCCTTGTTCATGTTGAAGCCGCCGGCCGAAAGGATCACGCCCTTGCTGGCCATCGCGTGGTGGTCTTCGCCGCCCCGGCGGTAGCGCACGCCCACGACGCGGCCGCTGTCGTCCACCACCAGCGCGGTCACCTGGCTGTCGTAGCGCGCCCGCAGGCCTGATTCGGCGCAGCGGGCCAGCAGGGCTTCCATCGCCAGCGAGCCGGCGTTCTCGCCTTCGCGGGCCACCTTGTGGCCGCGGGGCGCCGGTTCGGCCACTTCCCGGTAAGGCCACACCTTTTCGTTGCCGGTGCTCATCAGGCAGGTGGTGGTGGTCAGAAACACCGCCTTGCCGGGAAAGTAACTGCGCTCAAAGGGGACGCCCTGGGCTTCCAGCCAGTCGAAGTGCGCGACGCAGCCGTCGCAGAAAGTGCGCACGATTTCGGGGTCGGGCGAAATGCCGCTGGCCATCAGGAAGTCGTACATGGCCTGGGGCGTATCCGCGTAGCCGGCGGCCTGCTGCACGGCGGTGCCGCCGCCCAGGTAAAAAATGCCCGACGACAGGGCGCTGGCCCCGCCGCCGCCGCTGGCCCGCTCGATCACCAGCACGTCGGCGCCGGCACGTCTGGCTTCCAGCGCTGCACACGCACCGGCGATGCCCATGCCGACGACGATCACGTCGGCCGTGTCGCTCCAGCGTTCGATGTGGCTTGCGCGGATGATTTCCGGGGGCTGGCTCATGGGTGTCTCCGTGTGCTTCTTAGTTGTTCGGCGCGCCGGCGGCGATCCAGGCGCGGATCCGCTCGCGGACTTCCGGCTCCAGCGGCGGGGCGCCGAAGGGCATCTGCACCCCCTGACCACCGGCATCCAGGTGGGTGCCGTCGAGTTTGTGCATCAGGTAGCTCTTGCCGGGCGCGCCGGGTTCGACGCGCTTCAGCGGGCTTTCGGTGGACGCCACCTTGACCAGCGAGGCCCATGCGGCGGCCGGATGGAGCTTCATGTTTCCGGCTTCCTGGCCGGTGAGGTGACAGGTGGCGCAATTGCTGCGCAGCACCGGCACCACGTCCTTCGCAAAGCTCACGGTTTCTGCGGCCCCGGCAATGCCGCCCTGCATGAGCAGGGCGGCAGCCAGAACGATTGCCTGGCTGCCGGACATCATGCTTTTGCCGTCGGCTGCTGCATGGCGTGCAGGCCGGCGATGTAGCCGAAGGTGAGGGCCAGGCCGATGGTGCCGCCGGCGCCGAAGTAGGCGCCACGGGCCGGGCTGGCGATGCAGTTGCCGGCGCCGTACAGGCCGGGGATGGGCTTGCCGGCGGTGTCGAGCACTTGGGCCTTCTCGTTGATGGCCGGGCCGCCGTTGGTGTCCAGCGCGCCGGGGCCGAGGATGAAGGCGTAGAAGGGGCCGTTCAGCGGATGCATGGTGACGTTGGGCATCGGATTGGCCGGCTGGCTCGATTCCTTGCGCACCGGCGAGAAAAGGGCCTGCCAGTCCTTGTCGTACTCATGCACGCCACGCTCGAATTCCGGATCGACGCCGGCCTGGGCGTAGCCGTTGAAGCGGCTCACGGTGTCGGCCAGGCTGGCCTTGAAGTTCGGCGCGAGGGTGTAGGTGCCGATGTGCTTTTCGAGCTTCTTCATGCGCTCGGCGATGTTGTCGGCCAGCTCGGCCAGGGTCTTGCCCTGGATCATGAAGCGCGCGGCGCGGCGGTCGGCCGGAATCGGGAAGGCGCCGCCAAAGGCGTCCAGGCTGCGCTCGTCGAAGATCATGAACTGGACCTGGTTGGGGAATTCCTTTTTCACCGGGTCGAAGACGAAGTGCAGCTGGGTGCGGTCGTTGTAGTTGATCTTCTCGTTGACGATGCGCTGGCCGTACTTGTTGACCAGGATCATCGAATCTCCCGGCAGCACGAAGGCGCCCATGCCGACGGCGCGGTTTTCGAGGGCTTCTTCGAGCACGACCTGGGTGCGCCAGGCGGTGTTGAGGGCGCCCATCCTGGCACCCGCTGCGCCGGCGATCGAGATGAAATCGCCGGTCGAGCCGGGCATGGCGCAGGCGCCATACAGGCCGGGCTGATGCAGGCCGACCAGTTCGGTGTTGTGGGAATAGCCGCCGGTGCCAAAAACCACCGCCTTGCGGGCCTTGATGCGTACCAGCTTGTCGCCGTGCATGGCCTCGATGCCGATGACGCGGCCGTTGTCCATGACCAGCTTGGTCACCCGGTGTTCCAGCAGCACGGGCATGCCGCGCTTGGTGAGCCAGGCTTCCAGCTGGGCGGCCAGGCTGCCGCCGCCGAGGCTCGAGCCAGCGCCGGCGGCGGGCTCCAGGGCACGGCCGCGGGATACCTTGTTCTCCGGCAGGTGGTCGGCGTAGTCGGGGGCATACTTGTCCACGAACCACATCTTGAATTCCTTGAAGCGCACGGCACCCAGCTTGTCCATGTATTCGATCATCGGCGAGCCGTTGTCGTAGAAGGCTTCGAGCAGACGGTAGTCGCTGGCCGGCAGGCCGAGGGTCGGGCTGCCCGGCGTGTATTCACGCGGGTAGGCGTAGCGGGCCAGAAAACGCAGGCAGTCGGTCTTGTTGTCGTCGATGCCGCGGGCGCGCAGGAAGGGGTTGTTGGGAATCCAGGTAACGCCGCCGGACTTGCCGGTGGTGCCGCCGGGCAGCGGCATTTTTTCGACGAGGATCGCCTTGCCGCCCTGGCCGACGGCGGTGACCGCGGCGGCACAGGCGGCGGCGCCTGAACCCACGCAGACCACGTCGGTTTCGTGGTCCCATTTGAGCGATGCGGGGGTAGCCTTGGCGGCCTCGGCGGCGGAGGCCATGCCCAGGGTGGCGAGGCCGCCTGCTGCAAGGCCTCCACGAATCAAAAGGTCGCGACGGCTCTGCTGTTTGGGGGTGTTGGTGCTCATTCGGTTTTCTCCTTTGATACTGCATTTGAAGCCCGGGGAGCTTCGAGTCTCGGGAGTCGAAAATCACCCGCAGCTGAAATGTGTCGGGGGTGTTTTCGATCTCTGTTTTTATTTGCAACGGTTGTTGTAAACTAGATTAGTCCTAGCTACGGAGTCAAGTCAATGCCCGCCGTCGTCAATCACGAAGAACGTCGTCAACAAATTGCCCGCATCGCCGCCGATCTCATTTCCAGTGTCGGCCTCGACGCCATGACCATGCGTGAGATCGCCGCCGCCGCGGGTTTCAGCACGACCATCGTGACCCACTACTTCGCCAACAAGCGCGAGCTGATGCTCTACACCTACCGCGCTTCGGTGGAGCACGCCCAGGCCCGGGTGGACGCGGTGATCGCGCGGGACGCGTGCGATCTGCCGGCCAGCATCGAAGCGCTGCTGCCCTTCGACGAGAGCAGCCTGAAGGACTGGAAGGTTTTTCTGGCCTTCTGGCAGATCGCCCAGGTGGACCCGGATTTCGCGGCCGAGCAGCGCGCCCAGGCCGCCAACGCCGACAGCATCCTGCGCCGGGTGCTCATGGCGCGGGCCGCGGCGGGGCGAGGGCTGAACGAGGCGGACGTGGACGCCACCTCGCGGCGGCTGCTGGTGTTCATCGTCGGCCTCGCCGTGCAGGCGGTGTTCGACACGGTGGGCTGGTCGCCGCAAGCCCAGCGGGCCTTTCTCAAATCCGAATTGCGCCTGCTGGCTGGCGCCGAATAGTCAATTTCAAACGAGGAGACACACAATGACGGATATCACCGGCATGCCCTGGACCGACAATTACCTGCTTGGCCACGCCCCCATGGACGACACCCACCGGGAATTCGTCGAAGTGGTGGATGCCATGCTGAGCTGTGCCGACGAAGACTTCGCCCAGAAGCTGCGAGCCTTCATCGTGCATGCCGAAAAGCACTTTGCCGACGAAAAGGCGTGGATGGAGGCCAGTGATTTTCCGGCCACGAGCTGCCACGTGGATGACCACGACGCCGTGCTCGGCTCGGCCCTGGAGGTCGAGCCCCATGTCCTCGGCGGCAACGTAGCCATCGGCCGGATGTTCGCCGCCGAGCTGGCGCGCTGGTTTCCGGGCCATGCCGACTACCTTGATTCGGCGCTCGCCCACTGGCTGGTCAAGCAGAAATCCGGCGGCAAACCGGTGGTGCTGCGCCGCAATGTGACGCTGCCGGATTGAGAAACTCGACCCTTTGATTCACTTCCCACCGTTCGGGCTGAACGGGTAGCCGGTATTGATGAGTCACCTCGAACGATGTTCCGCTTGCGCGCGCCCTGCAGGGGCGAATGCAGTCGCCCCTACGCCAAGCCGACTCCTGGCCTCAAAAACTGGCGCGCACGCTCAGGCGCAGGGTCCGCGGTTCCAGCGGGTGGATCAGGCGGCCGTCGATACCGCCGCCACAACTGCCCGACAGTGTTTCGCTGCGGGTGCAGGCGCCGCCCCAATACTCGATGTCGTTGGCCTTGCGCTTGAACAGGTTGAGCACATCCAGCGTCAGCTGAAGCCGGGGATCGACGCGGTAGCCCAGTTTCAGGTTGGTCAGCAGGAAAGGGGTGGATTTTTCGTGGCCGCTTTCCTCGAGCGGATAGGCGCCCAGGTAGCGCAGGCGCACGCCGCCAAACCATTTGCCGCCAGGGTCGAGCGTGCCGCCAAGCGAAGCCGTCAGGGGAATGGCGTTGGGCACGCGGGTGCCGCCATTGTCGGCGTTGGCCTGCTTGAAGCGGGCGTACGAAAAGGCGACATCCGCGTCGATGATCAGGCCATGGGCGGTGGTGATGTAGTTGGACCATTCGAGGCCGTGGCGGCGTGAGGCGCCTTTGGGCTCGGTGACACCTTCGTCGCCAATGAAGACCAGCTCCGAGGCGAGGTTCATCTGCCACACCGACAGGCTGCTGCTCCAGCCCGGCAGCGGCATGCTCCGCATGCCGATTTCCGACCCACTGGCCTTGGCCAGCAGCGGAAGCCGGCTGATCGCAGCGCCATCGACCGGGTTGACGGTGCTGGTCGCGCCGCGCGCATCGTTGCTGTGAAAGCCGTGACCCCAGTTGGCGTAGAACTCGGTTGCGCCGAGCAGCGTGAAGGGGCCGAGCACCAGGCCGAGCTTGGGGCTGGTCTGGCCGGCGCGGGCCCTGCCGCCGTTGCCCAGGTTGAATTGGCCGCCGGTGGCGGTAACCCTGGCGTCCACTTCGTCGTGCCGAAGGCCGACCGTGCTGCGCAGCCAGGGCTGCCATTCGGTGCGGGCTTCGAGGAACAGGCTGGCCGATGTCTCGGTGATCCTGTCCTGCCGCACCGTGTCTGTGCGTAGCCTGTCCTCGGTGCGGTAAAGGCCGACCGAACGGATGCGGTCCTGGCGCAACTGGATGCCGG
>Ga0209277_10001251_pt1 | contig 12569 bp, 12 predicted proteins | sample JI81AbrownDNA_FD_187503 | JGI IMG/M metagenome (GOLD analysis project Ga0209277, IMG submission 187503) | Wastewater effluent complex algal communities from Wisconsin, to seasonally profile nutrient transformation and Carbon sequestration -... | ecosystem: Engineered > WWTP > Effluent > Algae... | reverse complement strand
TCAACTCAATGTATGATCTATACACTGACAATCCTGAAATCTTCAAAGTAGATTTAAAATATTTCTTGCAAATCAAAGAAGCATTTAAAGAAGAAAACGATTTTAATTTAGGACTCGGCTATTTAAAACAGTTGTATATTTCTAATGAAACAACCCCGATTCTGGTAAACAAGAAAATCAATCTATTAACAGACATTAGCCGCACAGTAGATAAGTATTCAGAAAAAATATACGCAGAGGATTTACAAAAGTATATTGAAATACTAGAATCCGCTGAATCTAAAAAATGGTTTTCCAATTTCTTCGACAATGAATTAAAGAATGCAATGGACTCTCTTAAAAAGTTGCGTATTTCCCATGACGTTTCTCGCGAAGAATTACTCAGTGAAATAAAAAAGATTCTACTTCAAGTAAAACAATGGCAAGAGCTTTTTCCAACAAACCCTTTTCCTGAGAAAAAAACCATTAAGCTTTTGCGGGACAATGAATTTTTTACTAAAATTGCAACGACTGAGTTTTGGAAAAATTATGAGTCCATTCGAAATTCGCGAAGCCCACTCCCCTCTTCTGATTTAGAATTTTTTCAAGAAATAGAAACAATCAGTGGACTGTTGCGAGAATGGAAGGCGCAGCATCGGGCTACTGTTTATCCAGAACCAGTAAGAGATTGGCGAAGCATCAATACATATTTTTCTGAACTGCAAAAAGAAATTCAACTCACAAAATCAAAGATCAATCAAAATCAAATAGATAGACTTTCCCTCGATGAGATTTCGGGAATCTTTAGAGACCTCAACCAGGACTCACAGGCAATGTCTTTCGGCAGTGTAAAAGAAATTGAGAAAGAGTTTAACGCGCGTAATGCGATGTCTTTTCTAATAGAAATCAAACAGAGTAAATCCGATCCGAGTGTTTGGGTGAGACAATTTGAATATGCATGGCTTTATTCCTGTTTAGAAGATGCGTATAGAGAAGATGCTAAGTTAAAAATATTCCATGGAAAAACGCAGAGCGAATTAGTAAGTGAGTTCCAGGACTTAGATAAAAAAAGACTGGAGCTAACAAAGGATAGACTCCACTACCGTCATGCGAGATGGGTCATGCAGCAAATGAGCCAGCACGGTGATGAGGAAAATTTAGTCAGAGCAGAAACAAATAAAAAATCAGCAAGGCTATCCCTTCGCAAATTACTACCCGAAACTCCAAATGTTCTAACAAGTCTTCGTCCTTGCTGGATGGCGAGTCCGTTATCAATTAGCCAGTTGATTGATGCTAAGAAGCAATACTTTGATGTTGTAATCTTTGACGAAGCAAGCCAGATTATTCCTGCGGATTCTATTCCTGCAATTATGAGAAGTAAACAAATCGTAGTCGCAGGGGATACGAAGCAGTTGCCGCCAACTGATTTTTTTAAGGCGAATCTTGAAGAAGATGAAAGCGAAGAAGTCTCTCACACAAAAGGATTCGAAAGCCTACTGAATCGAACAGCCAGTTTTCTAAACGAAAGACAATTGCTCTGGCACTATCGAAGTCGCTCGGAAGAACTAATTGCGTTTTCCAATGAAACCATTTATCTAAATAAGTTAATTACATTTCCAAGTCCGAAAAATACCCGAGTGATTTCACATGTATTGGTTCCTTTTACTTTAGGACAGACCTCGGACGAAAGCGAAGACATGGAAGTCGCAAGAGTGATTGAATTAGTATTAAACCACGCAACTACTCGCCCAAAAGAGACGTTAGGCGTAATTACAATGGGTATTTCCCACGCCCAAAAAATTGAGTCAGCATTAGAGTCCGCACTCAAAGAAAAACCTGATTTAGAACCGTTCTTTAATGAAGAAATCACAGATCATTTTTTTATTAAGAATATTGAGCAAGTTCAGGGAGATGAAAGAGATGCCATCATTTTATCCATAGGCTATGTAAAAGAGGAAAATGGAAATTTGCCGCATAACTTTGGACCCTTAACTCATCAGGGCGGCGAACGACGATTGAACGTCGCTATCACTCGCGCGAGACAACGTATGACGATAGTATCTTCTTTTAAAGATACTGATATTGACCTAGAAAGATCAAACTCTGAAGGCGTTCGCTTACTAAAACTCTATTTGAACTATGCGAATTACGGTGGTAAACCGCAAGCATCAAATGAAGTAGATGATTTAAATCCATTGGAGCAAGAAATATTCGATACGCTGGAGCGAAACGGAATTCCTTTGGTATCTAAATTTGGATTTTCTCAATATAGAATTGATATGGTCGCAAAGCACCCAACAAAAAGCGAATATGTATTAGCCATTGAATGCGATGGAGAATACTATGCATCAAGTCCGACTGCTAAAGAGCGAGACCGTTTAAGAGAACAGCAATTAGCCTCACTTGGTTGGAAGTTTTATAGAATCTGGCTTTTGGATTGGGTTAATAATAAAGAACAAGAAATAGAAAAAATCAAACGAGCTTACGAAGAAGCGATTCAGTAGTTCTCATACTTTGATAGCCACGTTGCCTTTTTTGTGCCCCTCTTCTACATAGGTATGCGCTTCGGCTATTTGCTCTAAGTTATAAGTTCTATCTAAGACTGATTTTATTTTTCCTTCCTCCATAAGTTGTTTAATAAAAATCATATCTTCCGTATTTTCACTAATCACTCCAGTGATTACTTTTCTTCCGCTAGTCATCGACGTCCACACACCTTGTAACATTTCGGAAATTCCAGCGGATGCTAAGATGAGAACTCCTTTTTCAGTTAGTGCTTTTAAATACTGCGAAAATGAAATTTTGTTTACAGTATCAAAAATGACGTCATACGCCATACCATTTCGAGTAAAATCTTCTTTTGTATAGTCAATGACTGTATCGGCTCCTAACGATTTCACCAAATCAATATTAGCCCCACTACAAACTCCAGTTACGTGTGCACCAAAAACTTTCGCTAATTGAATAGCAGCAGTGCCAACTGCACCAGAGGCTCCGTAAATTAAAACTTTTTGTCCCTTCGAAATCTTTGCTTTTTTAATAAAAAACAAAGCAGTATTTCCACCAAATGGAATCACCGCTGCCTCTTCATGGGAAAATGAATTTGGCTTGATCGCCAGCGTAGCATTTTCGGGCAAACACTTGTATTCCGCATACGCACCAAAACTCATTCCAGTCGAGCCGAACACTTCATCTCCAACTTTAAATCGCTTAACGTCTTTCCCAATGCTTTCTACTTCACCAGAAAGAACTCCACCTAAGATATTTTTTGGCTTTGTTAAACCGAAGAAGAATCTTACTGCAAATGGATCAGCCTTACGAATGCGATAGTCGCCAGAGTTTACGGCTGTGGCTTTAATCTTGATTAGAATTTCATTGTCTTTTGGAATTGGTTTTTCGACTTCTCTTAGTTGAAGAACTTCTGGTGAACCGTATTTCGTGCATATTATAGCTTTCATTTTTTCCTTTCGCATAAAAAAACCCGATAGATTGAATCTATCGGGTTTTTAAAAAATTAATTTTAGTTTGTCAAATCTTCTAGAATTTGGCTAGAACGTTTGAGGAAATTTCCCATGTCTGCTTCATTCATTACTTTAGAAGAAATTAAAGCGAGATCATATACATGTTGTGCAATGAGTTTCGCCTTATCAGGATTAACCCCTTCGTTGAATCGAAGCGCGTTCTTGACAAGTTTGGAATTGGCATTGATGAGAAGTGTATGCATCTTGAGCAGAGCACCTTTGTCATGATTCATACCAAGATTCATTTCTGAAATACGACGCATATGCTCGGGCAGAATGATAACGGCTGGCACATCACCTGATTTCAAAGATTCAACTTTAATTTCAAGCCCATCCCTTCCAATTGCAGTTGCGAAGAATTCTTGAATTCGATTTGCTTCGGTTTTGTTGTTCTCATCGACGATTTCAGTCTTTGTAGTTTTATCAATCACTTGATCTGTAATCTCTGCATCTACTCTCTGAAAACGAACCTCTGTATTTTTTCCTTCTAAGTATTGAATGAAATGCGAGTCTATTCTTGTATCAACTAAAACTGCTTCAAGCCCACTTGACTTGAATAGCTCCATGATAGAAGAAGATGCTTCTACTTCCGGCGCATAATAGACTTTATTCTCATTCTTTTCTTTATTTCTTTCGAGGTATTCTTCTAATGTAGTATAATTACCATTAGACGACTTAAATAAAACGCAAGACTTCGCAGCATCATAGAATTTTTCATCGCTGATGATTCCGTATTTTACAAATAGAGCGATTTCGTCCCAGTTGCCTTCGAAAGTAGTTCGATCCTTGCGGAAATCTTCTGTTAGCCTGTCAGCAATCTTCTTAATAATATGAGCAGAGATTTTTTTAACCAATGGATCTGTTTGTAGATAAGATCTTGATACGTTAAGCGGTAAATCTGGAATATCAATGGTTCCTTTTAAAACTGTTAGGAATTGAGGAACAAGATCATTCGCCTCATCACTTACAAAAACATGATTGCAATAGAGCTTGATTCCATTTTTGGAAACATCTAGTTCATGTTTTAATTTTGGGAAGTATAAAATTCCCTGTAAGCGGAATGGAAAGTCCACATTGAGATGCACCCAGAAATGGGGCTCACCCGAAAAAGGAAATAGGTAATTGTAGAAATCTACATAGTCTTCTTTCTTGAGAGAGGAAGGAGACTCAGACCAGAGCGCCTTTCTCTTGTTAGCCTCTTCTGCCTCAACAGTGATTGGAACTTGAAGGAAATCGCAATACTTTTTGATTAATTCTTTTAGTTTCCATTTGTCTAAGTATTCACCAGAATCGGGATCTAAGTGGAGGGTAATCTTTGTTCCCCGCTCTGCTCTGTCGATGGTAGAAAGTTGAAAATCAGTTCCAGATTCACTTTCCCATTTAACTGCTTGTTCGCCGTTCTTGTAAGATTTGGATTCGATTACTACTTTGGTAGAAACCATAAACGAAGAATAAAATCCCAAACCAAAATGTCCAATGATGCCTGCTTTGTTATCCGCAGATTCATATTTCTTAGCAAATTCTTCTGCACCACTGAACGCAATTTGGTTGATATATTTTTTAATTTCTTCGCCACTCATTCCCAGACCGTTGTCTTCAATGGACAATGTGCGAGCTTCTTTATCGAAGGTTACCGCAATTTTATAATCAGTGCCACCTTCAAACTCCTCTGTCAAAGCAATCTTTTTTAGCTTTGATATTGCGTCTGTCGCATTGGAAACTAGCTCTCTGAGGAAAATATCTTTCTCAGAATAAAGCCACTTCTTAATGATGGGAAAAATATTCTCCGTTTGAACTGATATTTTACCTGACTCACTCATATTAATTTATTCTCCTTTAATATCTCTTTTGTTAAATTTAAAATTAATTCTTTGTGCTGGGCATCTGACTTAGCATAAATTTCAGCCAGCTTCAGATTGCCAGACTTCGACTTTAACCGGACAAGTTCTTCCACTTTTGTCCTATTAAGACCTTTTTCTTGCAAAAACACTTTTAGTAAAGCACCTTTTTTATTTCCGATTGCTTTATCCAGCTTCACAATTTCCGAATTCATTCCAGTTTTATCGAATGGAATTTTCGCGAGAAGCGTCTTCGAATAAACAAAAATTTCTGCACGTAATAAATAAAAAATAAAACCTACAAATCCAGAAATGACAATGTAAAAAAACCAAAGTTTAAAATTTATACTCGATATAGAAGGAATCGCTTTGGGTGAAAAAATCGGTGCATCTTTCACATTTATTTCTGGGAAGGAAGAAGAGGATGTTTCATATTTTTCGGAGTTTGGATTAAAAAAGACAATTTCTAGTTCGCCTAAATTTAATTTGCCTTTCTCTCTAGGAAAAAGACTGTATCGAAAAATTCCTTCCGATTCAAATCCGTATTCTCCATTCTTAAGCTTTGCAAATTTCTTAGTCTTTGACTCATCTAAGAAAGTAATGTCCGCCTTACATGTATTATCCTTACAAAAACCTTGAAGCGGGTCTTTAAATAAAACACCTGTCCCCTGCCCTGCGATTTGAACGGAAAAAGACAGAGGAGTTCCAACGGATGTTTCTTTTGCATCCAATAGAATTTTTACTTTGTATTCCCCAACTTCCCCTGAAAATTTTTGGGGACGAGGCGAAGGTAAATCTAAAACCTCTACTGTTTTTTTGAAAGACTCCTTCACTAGTGGAGAAAAATACGAAAGCGGATTGCCTTCTACGCTAAACTTAGCTGCGCCTAATGCGTATTTACCCTTCTTGAGTGGAGTCAATGCATAAATCTCTCGATTGTAGGGAGTAATATTGTATTCCGTTCCATCAAGTGTTGCCCGCGGAGGCAAAGAAATATTTACATTGGGTAAATGCTCGGTTGTAAAGAAAGGAAATTCAAGAGGCTCTTGTTCGTTGCGTTCAAAATTGGGACGTTCTAAATTTCGATAGTATAAAGTAAAACTTCCAATCATAGTTTCCCCTATATAAATGCGGGGGCGATTCGTATAAAATCCAATTTTAATATCATCATCGTTTGGATTCACATAGGCACGTTCTTGAAATCCGGGAAAATTTCCTGTAAAGAATTGATCGAAAATCGGATCCATTGTACGAGGCTTGGGAGTATACTTTTCTGGCTTGACTATAAATGCTAGAGACTCAGCGGTAAATGGCTGTTGGTTGATAGACAAAATAATTTTGGGTGTTGTTAGATTTCCAGACTTGGAGCTAAGGACTCGGAATTTTACAATCTTCTTATGAGTTACTTTTGAGTTAATAATTGTTGTATTGTCTTCGAGTCCCACATACTCGGCAGTAACCCCATTTTCAGAAAAAACATTTTTAGACAGGGAGACTTCTGGATCAGAGCCACCAATTTCGATCCTGAGTTCGAGTGGCTCCCCTCTTAATATTGTATTCTTATTTAAATAAACTTTTGGGTTAGCAAAAATGCTACCAGTTAAAAAAAGAAAGACTATTATACTACCAAAATACTTCATTTCTCTCCTGTGGTCGTTCGTTCATTTTTTTTCTGTTGATTTTATTTTGTTTTGCCGACTCCAAAATTCTTTCTGCTTCTTCTTTTGTAATTGGTTTATTAGACTCTTTTATTTTGTCCTCTCCATTTTCTTGTTTCTCTTGCTTTTGGTTGGACTGATTGTCTTTTTTATCTTTAGACGGAGAATTCTTTTTGTCAGGTTGATTTTCTTTTTTTTCTTCGTTCTCTGAATTATCGTCTTTATTATCCTGTTTCTGATTTTGCTTATCTTTGTTGTCTTTTCTTGTAAGCATTTCTAGATTTTTTCTAGCAGGCAAAAAATCAGGGTTAGCGCTTAACGCATCCATATACGATTTGATTGCATTTTTTTTGTCGCCTAACTTTGCGTATGTATTTCCCTTATTGTATAGGGAACGGAGCTTTAAGTCTTTGTCCTCTGATGTCGCTGATTTTTCAAAGTATTTCAAGGCAAGTTTGTAATCATTTAACTTGTAATAGCTTGTGCCTTTATTAAAATAAAGTCTATCTTCTTCTTTTCCTTGGGACTCAGCTTGGTTAAAACTATCAAGTGAGCCTTGATAATTTTGCGCCTTATATCGTTCTACCCCTTCTTTTACATTTTTGCCAATAGGATCAACATCAAAGGCAAAAAGAGTCGGTAAGGAAAATAAAATAGTGACTAACAAAACTATCTTCCATAAATTCATTGAAACTATTTTCAGAAAAATTCTTTTACTCATAATTTAATATCCTATACTAGAACGCATCTTTCTTTTGGATTCTAAGTAAATCGTTTCTGGTGCAAAGTCTTGTTCGTGAGGCCATTGTATTGTTCCATTCCAAACTTTTACTCGTCTGAAATAATTTATATCTTGTAACTCTTTAAAAAAGCTACTATTCCAATAAGGAGACACATCGAAAAATCCAGATTCTCCGGTATTGAATTTTACATATAAGGTTGATATACCAATTGGTCGGACTTTTGTTACTTTTGAATTCATAATTTTTATTTTAAAGGATCAATATTAAAAACTCTTTCCCCTTTGACTGCTAATACCCAGTTTGCCATTAGCTCTTCTCCATGAATTTCCATCCATGCATAAACTAATTTTAATTTATTGGCTTTTAAACTTCCCTCCAAAATTTCTCCGTTTGGAATGGAAAGTATGATTTCTTCTTCCTGATATTGAACGTGAATATGAGGCAACTTATGTTTTTTGTTGTCATAAAAATACATATAGATAATAATTCCATAAAACATTGAAATAGCAGGCATGATTTTTCCTCTATAAAATAAAGTAATAGGTAAATGCAAAAAAATTCAATTCTTTATTTTGGGCTGTGGGTTCTTATAACGGTATTTCTAAATTACCTCTTTTCTCTTTGGCAATTTTTAAGCATTGATTATAATTCCAAAGAATAGGCATTTTTTGAATTTCCCCTGAAATCTGCTGACTCATACTGATATTATATAAAACACCTATCCTGCATTTTTTTTGTCTTCATTTTCCTGAGAATCGTTTAATGTTCTACAAAAAAGAAAAGGTATGGCAATTATGATGAGAATTAATTTTTGGGATAATTTCATATTTCACTCTCCCGCATAAAAAGCTTCCTCAGCCGCGAGAATAAATCCAGTCTTTGGATCAATGATTCTACAGTTTAGACCGTATCCATTGTTAAAACTGGTAATCATTCCAGTAACAATTGCATGTAATCCTAAAAGTTCGCCAATTTTTTTCATCTCAGACAAATCACTTCCAGAGCTTAGAGTCAACTGATGCGCTTGGATTTGCTTGGCAAATAAAAGTCTATCTAGAACTACAACGCTTTCTCTACGCACTAGGTCAGTAGTAAGCTTCTCTGCAAATAGGCTCCCTAGCTTATGCTCTTTGCCCTCAGTCGTTGTAAAGGTCAATACAATCAAACGAGCATTTGGAGTTGTAATTTTTTTTGTGAGAGTCTCGGCAATTTTTTCGAGTGGAGTTTGTGTATTTGCTTCAAGTGTATTGCCTTGCGACGGCTTCTTTGTATTAGCCGTAAGCAGGGAACAGGAAATTCCAAGGTAAAGACTAAGGAAGGTTAAAAAAATTACTACTACTCTGTTTTTCGTTTTCATTTCTTAAATTCTTTCCTTTTGAATGTTTAATTCTATATACTCATGAGTCAAGCCGTTTCTTATTCCATTCACCATTAAAAATCCATAATTCATAATTCATAATTATTCCTAAAGTATGGGCTTATGAATTTCAAATTTTCTTGATTCAGGATAATCATAAGTAGCCGATCAAGCCCCATAGCTATGCCGGAACACGAGGGTAATCCACGCTTCAATGAATCAATAAAATCAGTATCTAACTCAAATGCATCTTTGCCAAGTTCTAATCGTTTGACTTGTTCTTCTTTAAAGCGATGAATCTGATCTTCTACAGCGGTTAATTCGAAGAATGCGTTACCAAGCTCTACTCCATTCCAATAGATTTCAAAGCGTTTTGCTCTTTCATTTTCTACTTTCGCAAGAGCTGCCAACTCTTGCGGATAATCATAAATAAACACAGGGAAGCCCTTCGGGAGATCGTTTTCAATAAAATTTAGAAATACCAAAAAAAACAAATCTTCATAATACATAGATTCGTATTCGTAATTTGCTTCTGGAAATTTTTCCTGCAATGTAATTATTATATCTTCTAGTGAAAAGGATCGACCAGTTTTTTCGAAAAATAAATCTTCCATTCTAACTTTTAAACAATTTTCTTTTTTAAAACCAAAGTCTTTAAAATGAGTTTGCAAATATTCAAATAGGGATATACAAACATCCATCAGTTCCATCTCCGAAATTCCAGTTTGATAAAACTCTAACATTAAAAATTCTTTTGTGTGGAGAACTCCTTTTTCACCCGATCTAAAACAATGAGCAATTTCATAAATTTTTTCGAGTCCCAATGAGAGAGCTTGTTTCAAAGAATATTCAGGAGAGGTAATCAAGAAACCCTCCATTTCTTCGTGCGGGGAATGAACTGACATTGGATCTAAATAAGGCTCCATTCCGGGAACTGGCTTTAGAGTGGGCGTATCAATTTCTAGAAAACCCTTCGCATGAAAAAAAGAACGGATTGCAAATAAGTAGTGGGATCGATATTTTAGTAATTGAGAGGAAAGGAGTTGATTCATTGAATAATCGCTTCAAGCATTTCTTTATAAAACAAAAATCCGATACGGCAGTGATTATACAATGCCTTTTTGAAACTATTGATGAATCTGTAGAAGAAGAAGCCGAGGCAATTTTTAATGTCTTATTTCTTAGCACTAGATTTGATGTCGTTTTGACTTTGGAAAACCCTGCCTATATTACACCCAAGTTTATCACGTTACTCTTGGTTTTCGCGCGCGAATTAATTACACATGGAAGGCATATGACCATTGCAAATGCTCCCGAAAGTTTAACTCGCTATCTAAGACGATTTGAATTTGATAGGATTATTAAAATTTCAAATGATTGAGATACCTGCCCCACTCAATTTGTGATTATCCCATTGAGTAACCTCCATATTTACCCCTAAATTCCCAATTAAAGTCAATGATCTAGAACTAAGCTGCAAAGACTTTTTGGATTCGTCCGAATATTCGATTGAGCAATAGAGCGTTGCGATATGCTCTTCATTTAGTTCTCTAAACTCGGCGCGCACGGGAGCAATTTTTTTTAACAGTGCAACGATATGTGATTCTATATCATCATCCGGTGATAGATTAGAGTTTAACTGCCAAATGGTTTTAGATGATCCATTCTCTTGCGTTGTATTGAAAAAATCAGGCTGAATTTTAAGAGCATTGCTAATTTCTATAGGATCTAAATTAGAACTAGATAAAATTAAGAAGGCAGAGCTTTTTGGGTTCTTTAACATAAGTCGAATAGTTATACAGAAATATTCAAATTGAGCAAGCAATTTTTTGACTAGATGAAAAGTTTTTAATACTCCCCGATTTCTTAAATATCGTGATGAAGTAAATAGAACACATCTAGTTTAGAGGCAAGTTCAAAGTCCAAAGGTCCAATCCCACCAATGGAATGAGTATGAACCTCAACAATTACCTTCCCCCAAGAAATTTGAATGACCGGATGATGGTTAATAGCCTCCGAAACTAACCCTATTGCATTCACGAATTCGATAGAATTCAAATAGGAATCAAAGCTAAATTCCCTACACAAATCCTTTCCGTTAAAATTCCACTTTGGTATTTTATCTTCGATTTGCGATTGAATTTCTAATTTTATAAAACCACTCATGCATTCTATTCAAATACCTATTTACAGCAAATAGGCATTTGACGCTAATTAGTTATTCTTAGAACTCACAGTCACATAGATTGCAGTGCTATCATATACCATAGACTGAGATGGTCGATTCGAATCTAATTGAGATCCACCTCTTCCTGATTCTCTCACAATAGTAAGACCAAGAGACGCGCGGGAAGTTGACCAAGAAAATCCCAACGAATACCCAATTAAGTTTACATATTCATTTCGAACCGGAGTTCTAAGAGATGATAATTGGTAGTTTACTGTTCCATTTGGTGTTTGGGCAATCACTTCTGAATCGCTTACACTTCGATTCGCTGACTCGACTGCAGTCTTTAGCCAATTGATATTTTTTGAGTTTGCATTATTCGTAAATACTCCACCGCGAAGAGAAAAATTATCAGTTAAAAAGTATTCTAAACCAAGAGCAAAATTCCATGTCGTATAACGCTTAAGTTCTTGGACATCAGAATCCTTGATTATGTATTGATTTTTAGATCCACCGAATAAAAAAATATCATTCTGATTAGAGTTTCGACTAAATCCAGATGTATATATTGTGTCAAAGGCTGCCATAAATTTCTTCGTTGGGAAAACGGCGATACCAGTTCTAATTTCAGTTGTCTCAGGTATACGACCATTTAACGCTCCAGAACGAAATGGAGTTGTGCCAATACTTCCACCATTTTGTCGATCCGTTCCTTCACTAAATATAATTCCAGTCGAATCAATGCCTGAAGATGTAACAAATCCATTTGTCAATCTATTTCCAGCAGTAACAAATTGATGCCTTAGTGATAGTCCAAGTGAAACTTTATTACTAGGCATATACATGATTCCAAGTATCGGAAGCAAACCAGCAGTCTTTCTATTATCCACTCCTGTAATTGCATTGAAGCCTTTATCCACGCCTTGCACTAAAGCGGTATTTGTTGCATTGGCTGTATCAAGCGTATAATAGAGTGTAGCCCCTACTGAAAGTTTTTCAGTAATTGATCTAGCTATACTTAATCCAGTTTGGATTTGATTGTATGATTCTATGTTGTAAGATCGAAGGCTTCTAACGGAAGGGTAATACAAGGGATTAACCACTTGATCGTTTCGGTTAAAGGTTTCGTTTAACGTATTGACGATTGAAAAGGCAACTTTGTATTTACCAACCTCTTTTACGATACCAAAGAAATTCGGAATGTAATTTTGCGAATTTCTTGAATAGCCTTGACCGGGACCAATTACGTTTTCGTAAGTTTTACCTGTTCGAGTAATATTACTTGCAGAAAGAGAGATCGAATTAT
>Ga0209277_10001245_pt1 | contig 12593 bp, 13 predicted proteins | sample JI81AbrownDNA_FD_187503 | JGI IMG/M metagenome (GOLD analysis project Ga0209277, IMG submission 187503) | Wastewater effluent complex algal communities from Wisconsin, to seasonally profile nutrient transformation and Carbon sequestration -... | ecosystem: Engineered > WWTP > Effluent > Algae... | reverse complement strand
CCGGCCGCCACCGTGCGCACCCCGGTGCTGCTGGCCTGCGATGCCGCCGACGAAAAGCTCTACATGGAAGAGCGCTTCGGCCCGATCAGCTTCATCGTCAAGGTGGCCGACAGCGCCGCCGCCATCGCCCTGTCCGAGCGCGTCGTCAGCACCCACGGTGCGCTGACCGCCGGCGTGTATTCCACCCGGCAGGACGTGATCGACGCCATGACCGAAGCCACCTGGCGCAGCAAGGTCGCCCTGTCCATCAACCTCACCAGCGGCGTCTTCGTGAACCAGTCGGCGGCCTACTCCGACTACCACGGCACCGGCGGCAACCCGGCGGCCAACGCGTCCTACTCGGATTCGGCCTTTGTCGCCAACCGCTTCCGCGTCGTTCAGCGTCGCTACCACGCCTGAGGAATCGTCATGGACTACCAGAACATCCTCTTCACGGTAGAGGCGGGCATCGCTCGCCTTACGCTGAACCGCCCGGACAAGCTCAACAGCTTCACCGGCGCGATGCACGCCGAGCTGCGTGACGCGCTCGACACCATCCAGTCCGACAAGACCATCCGCGTGCTGGTGCTCACGGGCGCCGGCCGGGCGTTCTGCGCCGGCCAGGATCTGGCCGACCCCGAAATGGCCATCGCCCCAGGCCAGCCCATGCCGGACATCGGCAACGTGGTCGAAAAGAACTACAAGCCGCTGGTGCTGCGCCTGCAAAACCTGCGCGTGCCCACCATCGCCGCGGTGAACGGCATCGCTGCCGGCGCCGGCGCCAGCGTGGCGCTGGCCTGTGACCTGGTTGTCGCCAGCAAGTCGGCGTCCTTCCTGCAGGCCTTCAGCAAGATCGGCCTGGTGCCTGACACCGGCGCAACGTGGTTCCTGCCCCAGCGCGTCGGCATGGCCCGCGCCATGGGCCTGGCCCTGCTGGCCGAAAAGCTGCCCGCCGAAAAGGCTGCCGAATGGGGCCTGATCTGGGCCGCCGTGGAGGATGCCGAGTTCGTCGCCAGCGTCGATCGCCTGGCCACGCAGCTTTCCAGCGCGCCCACCAAGGCCCTGGTGCGCACCCGCCAGGCCCTGCACGCGGCGCCCGGCCACACGCTCGAACAGCAACTTTCCTTTGAAGGCAGCTTCATGCGCGAACTGGGCTGGAGCCCGGATTACGCCGAAGGCGTCGCCGCCTTCATGGAAAAGCGCGCACCGAAGTTCACCGGGGAATGAACGTGACCGAGGCGCTCAAATCTTCTTCCGTCATCGCCGTGGTCGGCACCGGCGCCATGGGTGCCGGCATCGCCCAGGTGGCGGCGGCCGCCGGCCATGTGGTCAAGCTGCTCGACAACCGCCCCGAGGCCGCGGCCAAGGCGGTGGCCGGCATCCGTGCCCAGTTCGCCCGCCTGGCCGAAAAAGGCAAGCTCACGGTTGATGCGGCACAAGCCGCCGGCGCGCGCCTGCTGCCGGTCGAGCAACTGGCCGATCTGGCAGACGCCGCGCTGGTGGTCGAAGCCATCGTCGAAAGCCTGGAAGCCAAGCAAACGCTCTACCGCGATCTCGAAGCCATCGTCGGCGCCGACTGCATTTTCGGCACCAACACCTCGTCGATTTCGGTAACTGCCATCGGCGCCGCGTTGCAGCGCCCCGAACGCCTGGCCGGCCTGCACTTCTTCAACCCGGCGCCGCTGATGGCGCTGGTGGAGATCGTCTCCGGCCTCGCCACCGCCAAGGGTGTTGCCGACACCCTGTTTGCCACCGCGGCGGCCTGGGGCAAGACGCCGGTGCACGCCCGCTCGACGCCCGGTTTCATCGTCAACCGCGTGGCCCGGCCGTACTACGCCGAATCCCTGCGCATCCTCAACGAAGGCGGCGCCGACTGCGCCACCCTCGACGCGGTGATGCGCGAGGCGGGCGGCTTTCGCATGGGGCCCTTCGAGCTGATGGACATGATCGGCCACGACGTGAATTTCGCCGTGACCCGCTCGGTGTGGAACGCCTTCTTCAACGATCAGCGCTTTCTGCCGTCGCTGATCCAGCAGGAGCTGGTGGATGCCGGCTTCTACGGTCGCAAGAGCGGCCGTGGTTTCTACGATTACCGGGAAGGCGCCGAGCGCCCGCAGGCGAAGAACGCGGTCGCCCAGGGCGTGCCGGGCCAGATCGTGCTGCACGGCCAGTCTGCTGCCGCGCTGGCGCTGGCCGACCGGCTGCACGAGCGGGAGGTCGCCTACACCTGGGGCGAGGCCGACGACGAGCGTATCGCCGAAGCCGGTGACGCGGTGATCTACCTTACCGACGGCCGCACGGCAACCCGCCGGGCTGCCGACAGCGGCATCACCAACACGGTGCTGATGGTGACGCGGTGATCTACCTTACCGACGGCCGCACGGCAACCCGCCGGGCTGCCGACAGCGGCATCACCAACACGGTGCTGATTGATCTGGCCCTCGACTACACCCAGGCCAGCCGGCTGGCGATGAGTGCCGCCCAAGGCTGTTTTGCCCCGGCCGTTGGCGCCGCGATCGGTGTGCTGCAGGCCGCCGGTTTTTCGGTGTCGCGCCTGGCCGATGTGCCCGGCCTGGCCGTGATGCGCACCGTGGCGATGCTCGCCAACGAGGCCGCCGATGCGGTGAACCAGGGCGTCTGCGATGCGGCGGGGGCCGATTCGGCCATGTGCCTGGGGGTCAATTACCCCCGCGGGCCGCTGGCCTGGGCCGACCTGGCGGGCCTGCCGGCCATCTGCCGGGTGCTCGCCAACCTCGGCCAGTTTTACGGTGAAGACCGCTACCGCATCTCGCCCCTTATTCAGCAGCAGGTTTCCGCCGGAAAGACCATCCATGAGCGATAAGCACCCCAACAAGGCAGAAGCCCAGGCCCTGGCCGAGTCCGTCGCCGAAACCATGTGGGCCCGCGACCGCGCCACCAACGCCCTCGGCATGAAGATCGAGGCGGTGAGGCCGGGCTATGCGCGGATCTCCATGACGGTGCGCGGCGACATGGTGAATAGCCATCACATCTGCCACGGTGGCCTGATCTTCACCCTGGCCGACAGCGCCTTTGCCTACGCCTGCAACAGCTACAACAAGAATACGGTGGCCTCCGCCTGCACCATCGACTTCCTGGCTCCCGGCCGGGAAGGTGACACGCTGGATGCCGAAGCCGTCGAACAATCCCTGGCTGGCCGCACCGGCGTTTATGACGTGACGGTGCGGGACAGCGCGGGCAAGACCATCGCCCTGTTCCGGGGCAAGAGCTACCGTATTTCCGGCGAAGTCATTGCCGGACTGGCTGCCGAGAAGTCCTGAGCGGCCTTGTATCGAATAACACGGAGAGGAGAGAGACACCCCATGACCGCAAAAATCCCCCAGCCCGGCGATCTCGAGCCCATCGAAACCGCCAGCCGCGACGAAATCTCGGCCCTGCAACTCGAGCGCCTGAAGTGGTCGCTGCGCCACAGCTACGACAACGTCGCGCCCTACCGCGCGCGCTGCGTTGAAAAAGGCATTCACCCGGACGACCTGAAAACGCTGGCCGACCTCGCCAAGTTTCCGTTCATGACCAAGACGGACCTGCGCGACAACTACCCGTTCGGCCTCTTCGCCGTGCCCCGCAACAAGCTGGCGCGTCTGCATGCCTCCAGCGGCACCACCGGCAAGTCGGTGGTTGTCGGCTACACCCGGAACGACATCGACAACTGGGCCAGTGTGGTTGCCCGTTCGATCCGCGCTGCAGGCGGCCGGGCCGGCGACATGGTGCACGTCGCCTACGGCTACGGCATGTTCACCGGCGGTCTCGGTGCCCACTACGGCGTCGAGCGCGCCGGCTGCTGTGCGGTGCCGATGTCCGGCGGCCAGACCGAAAAGCAGGTCCAGCAGATCATGGATTTCAAGCCCGAAATCATCATGGTCACCCCGTCCTACTCACTGGTGATCGCCGAGGAGTTCGAGCGCCTGGGCATCAAGCCCGACGAAATCTCGCTGAAGGTCGGCATCTTTGGCGCCGAGCCGTGGGGGCAGGGCATGCGCGCCGAGATCGAGCGGAAGCTCGGCATCGACGCCATCGACATCTACGGCCTGACCGAAGTCATGGGCCCCGGCGTGGCCTGTGAATGCATCGAATCGAAGGACGGTCCGGTGATCTGGGAAGACCATTTCTACCCCGAGATCATCGACCCGGAAACCGGCGAGGTGCTGCCCGACGGCGAAGAGGGCGAGCTGGTGTTCACCTCGCTGACCAAAGAAGCCTTCCCGGTCATCCGCTACCGCACCCGCGACCTGACCCGCCTGCTCAAGCCCACCTCGCGCGCGTTCCGGCGCATGGACAAGATCACCGGCCGTTCCGACGACATGCTGATCGTGCGCGGCGTGAATGTCTTCCCGACCCAGATCGAGGAGCAGATCCTGCGCGACGTGCGCCTGACCGGCAACTACCAGATCGTGCTGACCCGCGATGGCCACATGGACAACGTGGAAGTGCGTTGCGAAGTGCAGCGGGAGCTTTCAGGCAAGCTCGGCCGCGGCAGCATCGAAGAGATCGCCCGCGCGCTGCAGCAGCACATCAAGACCATCATCGGCATCTCGACCAAGGTGAACGTCATGGACTTCGAGTCCATCCCGCGCACCCAGACCGGCAAGGCCCGCCGCGTTCTTGACCAGCGCCCCAAACAAATCTGAGGACGACACCATGATTGAAGCCTTTATCTGCGACGCCATCCGCACGCCCATCGGCCGCTATGGCGGCACCCTCGCCAGCGTGCGTCCGGACGACCTGGGCGCGGTGCCCCTCAAGGCCCTGATGGCCCGCAACCCGCAAGTCGACTGGGCGGCTGTCGAGGACATCATCTACGGCTGTGCCAACCAGGCAGGCGAAGACAACCGCAACGTGGCGCGCATGTCCGGCCTGTTGTCGGGCCTGCCCATCGAGGTGCCGGGCACCACGGTGAACCGCCTGTGCGGTTCCGGCATGGACGCCATCGGGCTGGCCGCGCGCTCCATCAAGTCGGGTGAAACCGAGCTGATGATCGCCGGCGGCGTCGAGAGCATGTCCCGCGCGCCCTTCGTGATGGGCAAGGCCGAATCCGCCTTCTCCCGCAACGCGGCAATCTTCGACACCACCATCGGCTGGCGCTTCATCAACCCGGTGATGAAGAAGCTCTACGAAACCCACTCGATGCCCCAGACGGCCGACAACGTCGCCGCCGACTTCGGCATCTCCCGCGCCGACCAGGACGCCTTTGCGCTGCGCTCCCAGCAGCGTTGGGCCGCCGCCAATGCAGCCGGGCGTTTTGCCGACGAGCTGGTGCCGGTGGAAATCCCGCGCAAGAAGGGCGAGCCGCTTGTCTTCACCACCGACGAGCATCCGCGCCCCGAAACCACGCTGGACATGCTGGCCAGGCTGAAGGGCGTCAATGGCCCCGAGCTGTCGGTTACCGCCGGCAACGCCTCCGGCGTCAATGACGGCGCCTGTGCGCTGCTGCTGGCTTCCGGTGCTGCCGCGTCCCGCCACGGTTTGACCCCGAAGGCCCGCGTGGTGGCGATGGCCACCGCCGGCGTCGCGCCGCGGATCATGGGTTTCGGCCCGGCGCCGGCCGTGCGCAAGGTGCTTGCCAAGGCCGGCCTCAGGCTTGATCAGATGGACGTCATCGAGCTCAACGAAGCCTTCGCCGCCCAGGGCCTTGCGGTGCTGCGCGAGCTCGGCCTGGCCGACGACGAAGCGCGCGTGAACCCCAATGGCGGCGCCATCGCCATCGGCCACCCGCTGGGCATGAGCGGTGCCCGCCTGGTGACCACCGCGAGTTACGAACTGGCCCGGCGGGGCGGCCGCTATGCGCTGTGCACCATGTGCATCGGCGTCGGCCAGGGCATTGCCATCATCATCGAACGCGTTTGACACACACCACCCGTAGAGGAGACAACCCAATGAAAAAAACGCTGAAGACCTTTCTTGCCGGCGCCGTACTGGCGCTGGGCAGCCTGAGCGCGATGGCTGCCGATCCGATCAAGGTCGGATCGGTGCTGTCGGTGACCGGCCCCGCTGCCTTCCTGGGCGACCCGGAACTGAAGACCCTCCAGCTGTACGTGGAGGACATCAACAAGAAAGGCGGCGTGCTCGGCCGCCAGCTGCAGCTCGTCCATTACGACGACGGCAGCGACGCCAACAAGGCCAACGGCTTCGCCAAGCGTCTGCTGGACGACGACAAGGTGGACATCCTGATCGGCGGCACCACCACCGGTTCCACCATGTCGATGGTGCCGCTGGCCGAGAAGTCGGGCACGCCCTTCATCTCCCTGGCGGGCGCCGTGGTGATTGTCGAGCCGGTCAAGAAGTTCGTCTTCAAGACGCCCCACACCGACCGCATGGCCGCCGAGAAAGTCTTTGAGGACATGAAGAAGCGCGGCCTCACCAAGGTGGCGCTGTTCTCCGAAACCAGCGGCTTCGGCCAGTCCGGCAAGAAGGAAACCGAACTGGTGGCCGGCAAGTACGGGATCACCCTGGTGGCCAACGAAACCTATGGCCCCAAGGACACCGACATGAGCCCGCAGCTCACCAAGATCAAGGGTGCCCCGGGCGTGCAGGCGGTGTTCGTGTTCGGCCTCGGCCAGGGCCCGGCCATCGTCACCAAGAACTACAAGCAGCTCGGCATCACGCTGCCTTTGTACCAGTCCCACGGGGTCGCTTCGGATGAGTTCCTGAAGCTCGCCGGCCCAGCTGCCGAAGGCGTGCGCCTGCCGTCCCCGGCCCAGCTGATCGGCGACAAGCTGCCCGCGGGCGACCCGCAGAAGCCCGTCGTGACCGCCTACGACAAGGCCTACAAGGAGCGCTACAAGCAGGACGTGTCCACCTTCGGTGGCTACGCCTACGACGGCCTGATGCTGGCTGTCGATGCGATCAAGCATGCCGGCGGCACCGACAAGGCCAAGGTTCGCGACGCCATCGAAGCCACCAAGGGCTACGTGGGCTCCAGCGGCAAGGTGAACATGTCGCCCACCGACCACATGGGCCTCGACCTGTCGTCCTTCCGCATGCTGGAAGTGAAGAACGGCGACTGGACGATTTTGCCGTAATCGCACAACCCCAAACCTTTGTGGGTCGGACTTCAGCCCGACAACGCAGGGGGTAAAAAAATAAAGAGGGCTGCCTTCGGGCGGCCCCTCCGGAGGCAGCACATGTCCAACGTAGTCATTCACGCAGCGCACGGCAAGGCCGGGCGGAACCGCATCAAGCGGCCGGAGTCGCTGAATGCCCTCAACAACGAAGTCGTCGACGGCATGGCGGCCTTCGTCGACAAGCGCAAGCCGGCTTTCAGGAGGCGCTGAGGCAAGCATGGCAAACCACTACGAAACCCTCGAAGTCGAGCGCAGCGGCCGCGTGGCGACGGTCTGGATGAACCGTCCGGAAGTCTTCAACGCCTTCAACGAGCAGCTCATCGCCGATCTGGGCCAGGCCTGCGCCGAACTCGACGCTGACGCCGGCGTGCGGGTGGTGGTGCTGGCCGGGCGGGGGCGTCACTTCTCCGCCGGTGCCGACCTCAACTGGATGAAGCGCGCCTCGGCCTTTGGCGAGGCCGAAAACCTGGCCGACGCCCGGCGCTTTGCCCGCATGTTGCGGGCCTTGTCAGACATGTCCAAGCCGACCATCGCCCGCGTGCAGGGCGCCGCCCTGGGCGGCGGCACCGGTCTGGCGGCGGCCTGTGACATGGCGGTGGCGACCAGCGACGCGGTGTTTTCGACCTCCGAAGTGAAGTTCGGAATTATCCCGTCGGTGATCAGCCCCTACGTGCTGCGGGCTGTCGGGCCGCGTCACGCGCTGCGCATCTTCCAGAGCGCCGAGCGTGTTCCGGCAGAGCGGGCGCTGGCCATCGGGCTGGTGGGCGAGGTGGTGGCGGTGGATGCGCTGGATGCGGCCGTTGCCGCGCTGGCCGAGACCCTCATTTCCGGCGCTCCCCAGGCCCAGAAGGCCGCCAAGGATCTGATTGCCGCCGTGACCGGCCGCCCCATCGACGACACGGTGAGCGAGGAAACCGCCCAGCGCATCGCCCGCCAGCGGGCCACCGACGAAGCGCGGGACGGGATCACCGCTTTCCTGGAAAAACGCCAGCCCGCCTGGCTGCTGTAACGATCCTGATTTGGTTCAACCCGAGAGGAGACAGAACACCATGTACACACAATCCTTCAACGTGCCCGACCAGGCCGGACAGAAGACCGTGGCGGTCACCCCGTCCACCGAAGACGCAGAACTGATGGCCCGGTTCGACGCCCGCATCGACGCGGACGGCCGTATCGAGCCGCAGGACTGGATGCCGGAAGCCTACCGCAAGACCCTGGTGCGCCAGATCAGCCAGCACGCCCACAGCGAAATCGTCGGCATGCTGCCCGAAGGCAACTGGATCTCCCGCGCGCCCAGCCTCAAGCGCAAGGCCATCCTGATCGCCAAGGTGCAGGACGAGGGCGGCCACGGCCTTTACCTGTACTCGGCCGCCGAAACCCTCGGCACCAGCCGCGACCAGCTGCTCGAAGGCCTGCATTCCGGCAAGGCCAAGTACAGCTCGATCTTCAACTACCCGACCCTCAACTGGGCCGACGTGGGGGCGATCGGCTGGCTGGTGGACGGCGCCGCGATCATGAACCAGATTCCCCTGTGCCGCTGCTCCTACGGCCCGTATTCCCGCGCCATGGTGCGTGTCTGCAAGGAAGAATCCTTCCACCAGCGCCAGGGCTACGAAGCCCTGCTGGTGATGATGAAGGGCACCCAGGCCCAGCGCGACATGGTGCAGGACGCGGTGAACCGCCTGTGGTGGAAGTGCCTCGCCATGTTCGGGCCGCCCGACGCCGACAGCCCCAACAGCGCGCAGGGCATGCGCTGGGGCATCAAGCGCATCAGCAACGACGACCTGCGCCAGAAGTTCGTGGACGCCACCGTGCCCCAGGCCAAGGTGCTCGGCATCACCCTGCCGGACCCCGACCTCAAGTGGAACGAGGCGCGTCAGCACTACGACTACGGCCAGATCGACTGGCAGGAGTTCTGGGACACCGTGGAAGGCAACGGCCCCTGCAACAAGGAGCGCCTGGCCACCCGCGTCAAGGCACACAACGATGGCCAGTGGGTGCGCGACGCCGCCCAGGCCTACGCCCGCAAACAGCAAGAACGTGCAATGAAGGAGGCAGCATGAACACCACCGCCCTTAAAGAATGGCCCCTCTGGGAAATCTTCGTCCGCAGCAAGCAGGGCCTAGAACACAAGCATTGCGGCAGCCTGCACGCCGCCGACGCCAGCCAGGCCCTGCACATGGCCCGCGACGTGTACACCCGCCGCCAGGAAGGCGTGAGCATCTGGGTCGTGCCCTCGGCCGCGATCACCGCCAGCAACCCGGACGAGAAGGGCGAGTTCTTCGATCCGGCCGCCGACAAGATCTACCGTCACCCGACCTTCTACGAAATTCCCGATGAAGTGGGGCACATGTAATGAGCGCGACCATCGACTACCTGCTGCATCTGGCCGACAACGCCGTGGTTCTCGGGCAGCGTGATGCCGAATGGTGCGGCCACGGCCCGATCCTCGAGGAAGACCTGGCCCTCGCCAACGTCAGCCTCGACCTGATCGGCCAGGCCCGGCTGCTCTACCAGCGCGCCGCCGAACTCAAGGGCGACGGCACGACGGAAGACCAGCTGGCTTACTTCCGCGACTCGCAGGCGTTCCGCAACTACACGCTGCTGGAGCTGCCCCATCACGGCGCGCTGGTGGGCTACGCCGTCGCCGACCGCGACTACGCCGCCACCATCGTGCGCAACTTCCTGTATTCGGCGCTGATGGTGCACGTGTGGGACGCGCTGCAAACATCCGCCGACAGCACGCTTGCCGGCATCGCCGCCAAGTCGCTGAAGGAGGCCACCTACCACTTGCACCACAGCCGCGACTGGCTCGTGCGCATGGGTGACGGCACCGACGAATCCCACGCCCGGGCGCAGGCCGCGGTGAATCACCTGCTGCCCTACACCGAGGAGTTCTGGACGGTCAGCCCGGCCGAAGCCGCCGCGGTGGAAGCCGGTGTCGGCGTGGATGTGCGCAGCCTGCGTGGCGCCTGGGATGCGCTGGTGAACGACGCCCTGGCCGAAGCGACCCTGACCCGGCCGCAAGTCCGTGGTTACGTGCCGCAAGGCAAGGTGGGCCTGCATTCCGAGCACCTGGGTTTTCTGCTTGCCGAAATGCAGAGCCTAGCCCGTGCTCACCCCGACGGTTGCTGGTAAGCCCATGACCACCGCCACCCTTGAGCAGGTGTGGGTCGCCCTGGAGGGCCTGACCGATCCGGAGATTCCGGTGGTCACCCTCCGGGAACTCGGCATCCTGCGCGATGTGAGAAGCGGCCCGGACGGCCTGGTGGAGGTGGTGATCACGCCAACCTACAGCGGCTGCCCGGCGATGGGGCAGATCGAGGACGACGTGCGGGCGACGCTGGAAAATGCCGGCATTGCCGCCCGCGTCATCACCCAGCTGTCTCCCGCCTGGACCACCGACTGGATGAACGAGGCCGCCAGGGAAAAGCTGCGTGCCTATGGCATTGCGCCGCCGCACCAGACCAAACCGGACGTCAGCGTCGTGCGCTTCATGCGACGCCCGGCGGCCGACCCGGTGGCCTGCCCCCAGTGTGGCTCGACCCACACCGTTGTCACTTCGCAATTCGGCTCGACCGCATGCAAGGCGCTCTACAAGTGCCTCGACTGCCAGGAGCCCTTCGATTACTTCAAGCCTTATTAGGCCGCCCGTGAAGAAATCTGCTGCGCGTCCCGAGCTTGCGATTCCGGTGCTTGCTGTACTGCAAGTACAGCTCCGCTCCTCGTCGCAAGCTCGGGCCTGCTCGCTACGATTTCTTCACGGGCTTCAGGAGATTCAAAAATGTCCGCTCTCCGTTTTCATGAACTTACCGTCAAGCGCGTCAGCCCCGAGGCGGCGGGCTCCGTCGCCATCACCTTCGACATTCCGCCTGCCGAGCTGGAGCGCTTCCACTTCGAGCCGGGCCAGTTCCTGACGGTCAAGGCCGTCGTCGATGGCCAGGAAGTGCGCCGCAGCTACTCGATCAGCAGCCCGCGCAGCCGCCTCGCCAGAAAGGGCGAGCTGGAAATCGGCATCCGTCCGGTTGAAGGCGGCGTTTTCTCGAACTGGGCAGCCCAGTCCGTCAAGGCCGGCGACACCCTCAGCGTGATGCCGCCGGACGGCCGCTTCGTCGTCAAGAAGCAGCGCGCCATCCACCGGGTCGGTTTTGCGGCCGGATCGGGCATCACGCCCATCCTGTCCATCGCCGCGACCACGCTGGAAGAGCAGCCCGAATCCAAGTTCACCCTGGTGTACGGCAACCGCCGCATGTCCTCGGTGATGTTCAACGAAGCCCTGCAGGATCTGAAGGACCGCTACCGCGACCGCCTGACCCTGATCCACGTGCTGTCCCGCCAGGCTCAGGAAGTGGACCTGCTGCAAGGCCGCATCGACGGCGACAAGGTGCGTGCGGTGATCGACGCGCTGCTGCCGGTGAAGAGCATGGACGAAGTCTTCATCTGTGGCCCCGAGGCGATGATCGAGGCGGCCCAGCAGACCCTGATCGAGGCTGGCGTGCCGGAAAGCCGGGTATATACCGAGCGCTTCACCGCCAACACGCCGCTGCCCAAGGGTGTGGTGCCGATCGGCACCCTGCATCCCGAACTCGAAAGCGCGAAGAGCGTGGCCCTGTCGGTCATCCTCGACGGCATGGAGCACGAGATGATGATGGCCCCCAACGAGCACGTGCTCGACGTGGCCCTCAACGCCGGTCTCGATCTGCCCTTCTCGTGCAAGGCCGGTGTGTGCTGCACCTGCCGCGCCAAGGTGCTGGAAGGCACGGTCGAGATGGACAAGAACTTCACCCTCGAAGGCGCCGAGATGGCCCAGGGTTTTGTGCTGAGCTGCCAGGCCCGGCCAACCAGCGGGCGTTTGCTGGTGAGTTTCGACGAGCGCTGAAAAAAACCGGGCCGGCCCCGTCGCCGTATTGATCGTGCTCTCGTACGGCGGCGTGGCGCTGTTTCACGGGTAGCCCCAGGGCATGAGTTCGCCACTGCTTTACGGGTGAGGCGCACCGGGCGCATTGAGAACCTTGCGCCCGGCTTGTAATGCGTGCGTCAGGCCAGGGTGCCGTTGCGGTAGTCGTCCAGTGCCTGCTCGATTTCCTCGCGGGTGTTCATCACGAAGGGGCCGTACTGGACGACGGGCTCGCCGAGGGGGCGGGCGGCCAGCAGTAGAAAGCTCGCGCCGTGCTGGCCGGCGGTGACTTCGATACAGGCGCCGGGTGACAGGATGCCCGCCTCGCGGGTGGCAAGGGGGCGCGCTGAATCGTCAGCTCCGACCGTCAGTTCGCCGGCATAGGGGTAGAGGAAGGCCGTGTGGCCTTCCGGCACGGGGTGGCCGAAGCGCTGGCCGGCTTCGAGCCGCACATCGAGAAACAGCGGCGCCGTGGACAAGCCCTGGATCGGGCCGGGGCGCGTCTGGCCGTCGGTGGTTTCGAGTGTGCCGGCGATGATCCGCACGTCTCCGCCCGGAATGCCGAGCGGCGGAATTTCTTCCGGCTGGATGTCCCGGTAGGCGGCGGGCTTCATCTT